>Ga0182030_10016103_pt1 | contig 14597 bp, 9 predicted proteins | sample 812S3MmetaG_FD_121299 | JGI IMG/M metagenome (GOLD analysis project Ga0182030, IMG submission 121299) | Permafrost microbial communities from Stordalen Mire, Sweden - 812S3M metaG (Illumina Assembly) | ecosystem: Environmental > Terrestrial > Soil > Wetlands > Permafrost | place: Sweden... | reverse complement strand
TATTCATGATCTTCGTCGCGCCGCGGGTAGTGGATCGGCTTGAGCCAGGCATTCAACAGATGCAGACCCAGGATGCTCCACTTGTGCTGGCTCTCGCGCTCTGTCTCGGGCTTTCGGTTGCGGCCACTCGCATCGGCATGGCGGCGATCATCGGTGCGTTTTTTGCCGGCCTGGCCTTCGCGGATTATTCACCGCGATGGAAGCTGGAGCCACGCGCGCAAGCCATCAATCTATTTCTCTCTCCTTTTTTCTTCTTCACCATGGGATCGCGCCTGGATCTTTCGGTGTTTTCCCGCTCCGTGGTACTGCTGGCGCTTGTGCTCTCCGCGCTCGCCGTAATCTCGAAAATCGTCGGATGCGGTCTGCCGCTCTATCGCGAGGGCTGGCGCGCCATGTTGCAGGTCGGTGTCGGGATGACGCCGCGCGGCGAGGTCGCGCTCATCGTGGCGCTCATCGGCTTGCAGATGAATATGATCTCGCAGCGCGCATACGCGCTGGTAATCGTCATGACCGCTGTCACCACCATGCTGCCGCCTCCATTTCTCAAAATGTTGTTTAAGCCGGAGGATAAGAACCCTGAAAGCGCTCCTCCCGGCGGCGGCGAGGCCGCTGAAGTGCAGATATCCGGTCAACTCGGATGATCCCGTCGGCTATAATCCGCTAAGTCTGATTTGCACACTGAGGTGATCTATGGAGTCCTTGCAGGGACATGTGGCGCTCGTCACTGGAGCGTCGCAGGGAATCGGCCGTGCATGCGCCGTGACGCTGGCAAAAGCCGGCGCAGCCGTGGCGCTGGCCGCGCGCAATGAAGCGAAGCTGAAAGAAGTGGTGGCGCAGATCGAAGGCGAGGGCGGAAAGGCTGCGGCATTTCCCCTTGATGTAGCTTCCGAGGATGCCATCAAGTCCACCGTTAAGCAGATCTCCGCTAACTTTGGAAAGATCGACATCCTGATCAATAATGCCGGAATTACCCGCGATACCCTGCTGATGAGAATGAAACGCGCCGACTGGGACGACGTTCTCACCACCAACCTGAGCGCTCCCTTTCTGCTGACCCAGGCCGTTATCGGCGGCATGTTGAAGCAGCGCTGGGGGCGGATCATCAACATCACCTCGGTTGTCGGCGAAATGGGCGCGCCCGGACAGGCAAACTACGCCTCTTCCAAGGCAGGACTGATCGGCCTCACGCTTTCGGTGGCACGCGAAGTCGCCTCCCGTAACATCACGGTCAACGCCGTCGCTCCCGGTTACATCGGTACGGCCATGACCGATGCGCTCACCGAAGATCAGAAGCAGGCAATCACGGCGCAGATTCCGCTCGGACGCCAGGGCACGGACGCCGACGTGGCCAATGCCGTACTCTTTCTCGCCAGCAACGAGGCAGGCTACATTACCGGTCATGTCCTCGACGTGAACGGCGGTATGCTGATGGGGTGATGGAACAAACTGCGGGAGCTTGCGGGATCGGGTTTTCGCAAAGCTGGAGGCAGTGGTGCGCCTGCCCGTTACAACTTACCTGGCCCAGTAACGATATGCCATCAGGCATAGGCACACCAGCAAAGCCAGCAGCAGGAGCGAAGGAACGAAGGAGGACTGCGGTTCAATCTTCGGTGGCTGCTGGAATGGTTCGCTCATCTGCAACAGCACACCATCCGCCGGCCGCTCGCTTTGCCGCGCACGAGCCTGATCGGCTCTCTGCTGCCTGGCCTCGCGTAGCGCATCGCTTAACGGAGATCCCGTGGCTGCGGCAGGCCGCGCGGTTGGGTTGGCAGTCTTGGATCTCTTGGAGGCGCGCAGAATCTGCGTAATCACCAGGAAGAGCACAATCAGCAAAGCTCGGATCAGCGCCGGATTGAAAGCTATTTTATGCATCGCACACCGCGTGCCCGTAGTGTACGAAGAATTTGCTCATCTATCCAGTCTTCTCTGCGGCGCCGTAGTTCTTCCTGATTCGGGCTTCGTTACAATAGAGACTTTTGGGGGAACCATGAAGCGTGCCATTAAACTCGTAATTACAATCGCCGCACTGGCCTGTTTCGCCATGGCCCAGGGTCCGCCACGGGAAAAGACCAGAGCGCAGGAGCCAACAATGACTGAATCGCAGGCGAAACCCTCCGTTGCCGATGCCGAGAAGTTCATGGCGGAGACCGAGTCTACACTGAGCGAGCTGAATATAAAGCTCGCCCGCGCGCAATGGGTTCAGGCCACCTTCATCACCGATGATACCGAGGCCGTTGCCGCCGATTACAATGAGCGCCTCATCGCTGAACTTACGCGCCTGGCACCCGAGGTCAAGCGTTTTGATGGCCTCAAACTGCCCCCGGTGCTCGCGCGCAAGTTCCTGCTGCTCAAGCTTCAACTCTTTTCTCTGGAAGACCCCATGGCGCGCGAGGAATTCACTCGGCTGGCCAGTTCCCTGGAGGGCGAATACGGCAAGGGCAAGTATTGCCCGAAAAGCGGAAGGTTCAGCGGCAAATGCCTCTCCATCGGCGAAATCGAAAAGATCTTCGCTACCTCGCGCGATCCCGAGGAACTGAAGGAGGTCTGGGTGGGCTGGAACGCCATTGGTGCCCCCATGCGCGCCAAGTATGCACGCTTCATCGAGCTGCAGAACCGGGGTGCGCGCGAGCTTGGATTCAAGGACATGGGCGCGCAGTCGCGCAGCAATTACGACATGACGCCCGAACAGTTTTCCGCCGAGACGGAGCGCCTCTGGAACCAGGTGCGCCCTCTCTACGAGTCCTTGCACACCTACGTCCGCAATCAACTGGTTAAAACCTACGGAGCGCAGGCGGCTGATGCTAACGGCATGATTCGAGCCGACCTGCTCGGAAACCCCTGGGCGCAGGAGTGGGGAAACATCTATCCCCTCGTGGCTCCCGCCAACAGCAAGGGTTCAGGCTACGATCTCACTTCGCTACTGAAAGAGAAAAAAGTTGATGAGCTCGGAATGGTTCGCTACGGCGAGAGTTTTTTCAAGTCGCTCGGCTTTGAGCCGCTGCCGGCTACATTCTGGGAGCGTTCGCAGTTCATCAAACCACGCGACCGCGATGTTGTCTGCCACGCCAGCGCCTGGGACATCGACAACCAGGACGATCTTCGCCTCAAGATGTGTATTCAGATTCGCGATGAAGATTTTGTGACCGTGCATCATGAACTGGGTCACAACTTCTATCAGCGTGCCTACAAGCATCAGCCTTTTCTGTTCATGAACGGCGCCAACGACGGCTTTCATGAAGCTATCGGCGACACCATCGCGCTCTCGATCACGCCGGAATATCTAAAACAGGTTGGCCTGATCGAAAAGGTTCCAGATAGCGATGACACCGCTCTTCTTCTGCGCCAGGCGATGGACAAGGTAGCCTTCCTGCCCTTCGGTTTACTGATCGACCAGTGGCGCTGGAAGGTGTTTGCCGGCGAAGTCACGCCCGCCGACTACAATGCCGCCTGGTGGAAGCTGCGCGCCAAATACCAGGGCATCGCTCCGCCGGTGGCGCGCACGGAAGCCGACTTTGATCCCGGAGCCAAGTATCACGTTCCGGCCAACGTGCCATACACCCGATACTTCCTGGCCAGGATTCTGCAGTTCCAGTTTTATCGTGCGATGTGCCGCGTGGCCGGACAGACCGGGCCGCTGCATCGCTGCTCGTTTTACAACAACAAGGCGGCGGGAGCCAAGCTGGATGCGATGTTGCAGCTCGGTCTGAGCAAGCCGTGGCCAGAGGCGCTGAAGACGTTGACCAGAGACGATCAGATGGACGCTGGAGCGATGATGGAATACTTCGCGCCGCTGAAAAAGTGGCTCGACCAGCAGAATGCAGCCGCTGGAGTGAAGCCGGGCTGGAACGTGCCCGCAAATTAGTCGCCGCCGAATGCGTAAGACGAGGCTGCCTTTACGAAGGTGGCCTCGTGTTTTGGGCTCCCTTTTTCGACACCGCTAAGATAGAGTTCTTTTGTGCTGACCTACTACATCTCGGATCGAATGCAGTTTACCGGAAGCGAAGCGGAGCGCCGGGTGCAACTCTTGCGGACGATTCGCAACGCCGCCGCTGCTGGGATCGATTACATCCAGCTCCGGGAGAAAGATCTCTGCATTCGCGATCTCGAATTACTAGCCCGCGAAGCCTTGCACCAGATCCGCGAAGAAGGCCCGTCGCGATTTCTGATCAATCATCGCACGGACGTCGCTCTGGCCGTAGGCGCTGACGGCGTGCATCTTACGGGCGCCGATATTGCCGTCTCAGACGCGCGCGCGCTGGCCGCTAAAAACCAATCCACTTCGCAATTCCTTTTCGCCGTCTCCTGCCATTCCGCAGAACAGGTTCGGCTTGCCGAAGCGCATGGTGCTGATTTCGCCGTGCTTGCGCCAATTTTCGAAAAGGCGGATGTGGTCAAGAAAGGAATTGGTCTGGAGGAATTAAGCCGGGCAGCACAGAAAGACAGGCTCCTCGACATGCGCGTAGAGGCTGGCGACACGCGCAGAAATTTTCCCGTCTTTGCGTTGGGAGGCGTGAACCTGGAGCTCGCCCCGCTCTGCGCCGCAGCCGGCGCCACCGGCATTGCCGGCATCCGGCTCTTCCAGCAAAGCTCAGCTCTGCCGGCGTTGGTCCGCTTTCTGCGCTCGCTCTAAATGCGCGAAGGCGTCAGCCAACGGGTCACCATTCCCAGAAGCGCGAGCAGCAAGGCTCCCCAGAAGGCCGGCACAAAACCGTGAACGATGAATCCGCGCACAAAATGCGAAGCGAACATCAGCATCAGCGCGTTGATGACCAACAAGAACAGCCCCAGACTCACCAAAGTGAGCGGAAGCGTCACGATTTTTAGGAAAACGCCCAACGTGGCATTCACCAGGCCGATCACAAGGGCTGCAATCAGCGCCGAGCGCAGACCATCGACCTCAAAGCCGGGCACCAAACGGGAAACCACGAGAAGCAATACTGCACTGATAATCCATCTCACGAGCAACTGGATCATGGCGTCTACGATGCCTTTCCGGCCAGGGCAGTTTCCAGCTCGACCGTATCTTCCGACCAGGCTTTGATCTTATACGAAGCAGAAGATGGATGCCCACGCGATTTTGAAAGTCAGCGACAGGGAAGACGCTCACCGCTTGCCGTGCCATGAACCGAAGCTTTACCTTTCAAATCCGCTCACTCACACCGGCCCCCGCGAAGCCTTCTCAATATCCAGCGCCAGCAGATATTCCTTAAACGCCGGGCCCAGATCCTCACGCTGCAATGCGAGTTCCACCGTGGCCTTCAGGAAGCCAAGTTTGTCTCCAGCGTCATGCCGCTTGCCTTCGAAGACAAAGCCGTAAATTTTCTCGTGCTGGAGGAGTTTCCTCAGCGCGTCGGTGAGTTGCAGTTCTCCCCCAGCGCCCGGCGTAATCGTCTCGATCATTTCGAAGATGCGCGGCGTAAGGATATAGCGGCCGATGATGGCGAGATTCGACGGGGCCTCTTCAAACTTCGGCTTCTCCACCATGTCCGTAATTTCGTAGAGACGGCCGTTAAATCCCGGCACAGGCTTTGCGTCCAACACTCCGTAGGCGGAAATCGCCTTGCCCTCCACAACCTGGGTTGCAATGACAGTAGCCTGGGTTTCCTCGAACACATCAATCAATTGTTTCAGGCATGGATTCCCGGGCGAATCCACAAGGTCATCGGCCAGAATCACTCCAAAGGGCTCATCGCCGACCAGTCTCTTTGCCATCAACACCGCGTGGCCGAGGCCCAGTGGCTCCTTCTGCCGCACCGTACTGACGTGCGCCAGGCGTGCGACATGCTGTGCCGCCTCCAGCAAAGCGGGTTTCTTGCGTTCGGCCAGTGAGTGCTCAAGTTCATAGCTGATGTCGAAATGGTCTTCCATCAGAACTTTGCCGCGCCCGGTCACGATGATGATCTCGTCGCAACCGGAGGCAATCGCCTCTTCCACGCCATACTGGATAATCGGCTTGTCGACTACCGGCAACATCTCTTTCGGCATCACCTTGGTTGCCGGCAGGAACCGCGTGCCCATGCCAGCGGCTGGAAACACTGCTTTACGCACTTTTCTGCTCATCATTTCACTCAGTACAGCTAGGATTCGAAACGCTAATTGTAAGCTCGACGCCCGCCACTGCACAGCTCATATTGAAATCTCGTCTCACAGCGTGGGCGAATCATCGCCCAGTAGTTCCCGGCGCACAATCTTCACCGGCGGCGTACCCTGTTGCAGAAAGCGGTCGTGAAACTCCTGCAGCGTAAATTTGTCGCCCATTTTTTTTCTGTAATCCTCGCGCAGTTTCAGAATCTCCAGCTTGCCCACCGTGTACACAAGGTAGGTTGGGTCGCTCGTGCCGCGCTTTGTTTCGCGATAGGCCACTTCGTGCGTCTGCCGCCCTTCGTTTTCAAAAAACTTCACGCCCTCATCGAATGTCATTGTGCCGGTGTGCATCTCCAGACCCACCACAAGACGCGCGTTGCGCAGAAGAGCGTCCTGCAACTGGCCAAGGCGCAATTTCAGGAAGGCGGTGTCTTTCTCCTCCGCCACTCCGGGCGCGCGCCCAAAACCTTCGTCAAGCATCATCTGTTCCGTGTAGTGCGCCCAGCCTTCGGCGTTCGATGCGCAACCGAGTATCTTGCGAGTTTTGCTGACTGGAGCCACCTGCAGCACCAGAAACTGCACATAGTGTCCCGGATACGCCTCATGGATCGACGTGCTTGAGATCGTACCGCGGTTAAAGCCTTCCAGCCAGCTCCTGGTTTGTTCTGCAGGCCAATCCTTTTCCGGCAGTGTCACGTTGAAGAAGGCCTCTTTCGCCACCGTTTCCCATGGTCCGGGCGTGTCCATGGAAGCAGACGTCAAGGCACGCATGAACGGTGGCGTCTCTTCGACGATCGGCAACACGGGGGAGGGAATCGTCACCAGCTTTTTCTCCAGAATAAAGCGGCGCTCTCCCTCGAGCGTGTCGCGGAATGCCTGGAGCAGTCCGTCGCCGGCCGGATGATCCTTTTCCGCTTCTTCCAGAATCTGCTCCGGGGTCTTGCCGGCATCGATCAGCTTTGCCACTCTCACGAATTCCTTCTGATTGCGCGCCAGGTCGGCCGTGCCAATCGCCAGCAACCGGTCCAGCGGAACATCCACCATCTCTTCGTACTGCAACTTGCGCGCGTAATTGGCGGCTCCTATGCGGAAGTCGCCCTTTGACTTTGGCAGCACGTCGCGTTTCAGAAACTCGCTATAGCTGCGCAGTTCGTCCAGAACCTTGGCGTTCGACGCGTGAAACTCCGCGAGCAGCTCTTCGTCGCGCACATTTTTGAATGCTGCTGGCACATCGTTCTCAAAGAAGCTTGCAATTCCGGGTAACTGTTCGATGGCTACCTCGGTGTATACCTTGGGTGGGTTCTTCAGGTTTGCACGCGCGGCGGCGAAGACTGCAGGCATCTCCCGTTCGCGGGCAACCAGCGAGCGTAACCGCTCTTGCTGGGGGGCGTAATTCCTGCTCATGATGACAAAGACCGAACCGGCTATACCGCTCGAATAGACATCCGGATTCCTCTTCCACATGCGAATATCTTCCAGCTCCAACAACTGAGCACGAAGCCAGCTCTCGATCAGCCGCGCGTCGATCTGCTGCTCGGAGTTCAGTTTGGAGCGGTCCAGTTCCGCCAGCTTCGCGAGCGTGGCATGACACCACTTCGTCTGTGCCCTGATCGACGTTTTCGAGTAGTTTTCGAGCTTCGTGTCGTACTGGTGGAATCCGAGCGCCGTGCCATGGCTCGGATTGTCTTGCAGGTGTCGATCGAAGATCGCATCCACGAACCCATCAAAGTTTATGTCTTGCTTGCTCTGCGCGAAACAACATGCGGAAATGCTCAGCAGCAGGATTACGGCTTCAAATCGAATCATCCTTATCCTCAGTATTCTTCATTCTTCCAGAACTGTTTTGGCATTTCATTGGACATTGCAGCGTAGTCAATTACTTGCTGCTGGCTCGGCCTCGAATCCTTCCAGCAACCTGCGCAATCCATTCAACACCTCGTCGGGCCGCACTGCCTTCAATGAGAACTTCAAAATCCCCTGCGGCGTAAAGACCACTCCCTTGTGCCTGGCCACCAGTTGCATTATCTTCTGCGGGTCGGCTTCGGCCGTCTGCGTAAACTTCACGCTCACCTGGTCGCGCTTGCGCTCGATACTGGCAACGCCCAGCCGCTGGCATTCCAGCCTCAGGTGCGCATATTGCAGGAGGTTCTGCACCGCTGCCGGCGGTTCGCCATAGCGATCGCGCAGCTCGCTGGCCACGTCGCTCAACTGTTTTTCGTCCTCTACCGCCGCTGCCCGTTTGTAGATGCGCAGGCGCTGATTTTCCTCGCGGATGTAGTCGTTTGGAATGCGAATGTTCAAACCCAGGTTCAGCGCCGTATCCGGAGCCTCAGTCACGCGCTCGCCCTTGAGCTCGCGAATCATCTCCTCCAGCATGGTGGTGTACATCTCAAAGCCCACGGCTTCAATATGTCCGCTCTGTTGGCCTCCCAGCAGATTTCCCGCACCGCGCAGTTCAAGGTCGAGTGCCGCAATCTTGAAGCCTGCCCCGAGATCGCTGAACTCCTTCAGGGCCGCCAGCCTGCGCCGGGCCACGTCATTCAGTTCGCGGTCCGGAGCAACCAGCAGATATGCGTATGCGCGGCGATTCGAGCGTCCAACCCGCCCGCGCAACTGGTACAGTTCGCTCAACCCATGGCGGTCCGCGCGATTGATGAGGATGGTGTTGCAGAGCGGAATATCGAGCCCGTTCTCGATGATCGTGGTGGCTACCAGGATGTCTGCCTCATGCTGCATAAATGCCAGCATGACTTTTTCCAGCTCGCCTTCGGCCATCTGTCCGTGGCCCACGAGTATCCGCGCCCGGGGCGCAAGCTCGCGCAGCTTTGCCGCAATCTCGTAGATAGACTCCACCCGATTGTGGACAAAATAGACCTGCCCGCCGCGCTCCAGTTCCTGTTCAATGGCGGAGCGAATCAGCTTTTCATCCCAGGTCGCCACCACAGTCTGGATCGCCAACCGATCGCGGGGCGGCGTTTCAATCACGCTCATGTCGCGCAGTCCCAACATGGACATATGCAGCGTGCGAGGAATCGGTGTCGCCGACATCGTCAGCACATCGACTTCCTTGCGTAACTGTTTCAGCCGCTCCTTGTGGCGAACGCCAAAGCGCTGCTCTTCGTCGATAATTACCAGGCCAAGATCGGGGAACTTGACGTCCTTGGAGAGCACGCGGTGCGTGCCCACCAGAATGTCCACCCTGCCGTTTCCGACCTTTTCCACGATCTCCTTCTGCTGCTTCGCGGTGCGGAAGCGCGAGATCATTTCGATATTTACCGGGAATGCTGCGAATCTGCGCTTCAGGGTCTCATAGTGCTGAAAGGCCAGCACCGTAGTGGGCGCCAGAACCGTAACCTGCTTGCTGTCATTCACCGCTTTATAGGCGGCGCGCATCGCCACTTCCGTCTTGCCATATCCCACGTCACCGCAGAGCAGGCGATCCATCGGCTGCGGGCCTTCCATGTCGCGCTTGATGTCTTCCACCGCTGCGCTCTGGTCCTCCGTCGGAGTGTATTCAAACGCATCTTCAAACTCGCGCATGAACTGGCTGTCGGCAGAGTACTGGAACCCCTGTGCAGTCTTACGCTGCGCGTAGAGTTTCAGCAGCTCGTCAGCCATGTCTTGCATGGCCTTCTTCACACGAGCTTTGGTCTTCACCCATTGCTGCGTGCCCAGCCGGTTCAGCACCACATGACCGCCCTCGGCCGAACGGTACTTCTGCACCAGATCGAGGCGGGTCAGCGGAACATATAGCCGCGCTCCCTCCGCGTATTCCAGAACCATGAACTCGGCCTTCGATCCGTCCGCCTGCGGGATCTCGCGCAAGCCCTGGTACTGTCCGATGCCGTGCTCCACATGCACCACATAGTCGCCCGCGGCGAGGTCGCGGAAGTCCGACAAAAATGCGGAGGTTCTTGAGCGCTGCGCCGGTTGCCTTGGCGCCCCCGCCTCAGAATCGTCGAACAGATCATTGGCGCCGAACAGCACCAACTTCGCGTCCGGCAGTTCCACACCCGCCGGGACATATCCACAGACCAGCGCAGTCGCCGCGCTTTCGTCGTTAAAGTAGCTGGCCTGTTCGCTGACGTTTGCCGCCTTGGCTCGCGTGCCCAGCCGGTATGGCACCTGATATTCACTAAAGATGTCGGCCAGGCGTTCCAACTCGCCTATCGAACCTGCCACCAGCATCACGCGCTCGCCCGCAGCGGAGAGCTTTTTCACTTCCTCCAGCAGCTTCGGCACAGCGCCATGGAAGCGTGGCGTGGGACGCGAATTGAACTCCACCAACTCTCGGCCATTGCTCGACGCCAATCCAAGTTGCTCCACGTCCAGCCCGCTGGTCAGTTCCACGCGCTCGCGCCATGCCTCGGGAGTAACGTATAGTTCCTCCGGACGCACCAGGTTCCCTATGCCGCTGCGCTCGTGCGCATCTCCCAGGCGCCGCCACCAGCCATCATGATCCTCGGCAAGCCTCTCCGGTTCGTCGAGCACCACTGCGGCGTCAGCCATCAGGTCGAAGATTGTGTTCTCCGCGCCCGCCAGCGGGGCAAAGAACTCCCAACCGGGGAATACCGTCACTCCTCCGGCGCGCGCCGCATCTTGCAGCGCTTCATCGCTTCCACTGACTCGCTTTCCGCTCAGTCGCGCATTGATGGTTGCCAGCAACTCTTCCGTCACCTGAGTTTCCGTCAGCGGCAGCAGCGCTGCCGCGTCCAGGCTCATCGCCGAACGCTGTGTGACCGGGTCAAAGCGCCTAACCGACTCCACCTCGTCGCCGGAGAGCTCAATTCGGACCGGTCTTTCCATCTCCGGCGAATACACATCCAGAATCCCGCCGCGTTGCGCATATTCTCCCTGTTGCTCGACTACGTCCGTCTGCCGGTAGCCCACAACATTCAGATGCTGCACTAACTTTTCCACATCCAGCCAGTCGCCTCTGCGCACGATTCGGGCAAGATTGCGGTAGTAGTCGGCGTCGCGCAGACGAATCGCCGTAGCCGCAAACGGAGCAACCACCAGCGATGCTGTGCCGCTGGCAATCCGCCAGAGCGCACGCGCGCGCACTTCCTGAATCTCAGGATGCGGAGAGAGATTTTCGAAGGGAAGCACATCTCGCGCCGGGAGGTATGCCACCGAATCCGACGCGGCCGCGCCCGTCATCTCGCAGAGACTTTGCAGCAACGGCAGCAGCTCTTCCGCCGTACGATTGTCGCTCACCACCAACAGCAATGGCCTCGCCGAGGCCCGGTGCAACAGCGCATAATGCAGCGCCCGCGCGGTCGGCGTTAGTCCGGACACACGAATGCGGCCCGCGCCTCCCTTGAGATGGGTTGCTGCACGCTGAAAACTGGAGGTCGCCTCGGCATCCGCAAGCAGCTCACGGACGAACGGTAGGATCATTGCCTCACTATTCTATCAGCGCCCATCGGCGCCCGATTCCGACAGACAACGGAAGTCGCGCAAAAACCTCAAGCCCTGCGCCGTTGCCTCCGCCCGATCACTCCGAGGCAGAGGAAGTAGACGCCGAATGACGGGCCCAATGTGAGGAAATAAGCTTGAAGATTGAAAGTGATCGTAAATACCAGCAGGCCCAGCGCCAGCCGCCAGAAGAACATCTCTCCCAACAGACCAGAGCCCTAATTCGGCTTGCGCTCCGATCCAGTGCCCGTGGCCTCAGCGATGGCCACAACCGTGGCACCACCTGCCGGAAGCTTTCGTAATTCTCTCCCTGCGCCAACGCCAACGCCCGCTCTTCGCGGAGAATGATCCGGTAGTTGAACAGAATGACGCCACCGACCAGCAACGCCGCGCCCAACCGGCTCGCCATTACCGAATAGCCCACTGCGAGCAGGTTCGTTCCGAGGTACAAAGGGTTGCACACAAAGCGGTACGGACCCTCCGCTACGACGGTATGAGTATGCAGTGCGCCATCCACCATCACTTCGGGCCGAATGTATGCGGTGGCCCAGGTACGAAGGAAAGCGGCCAAAGGCAATCGCAGAGTTGATGAGAGTCTGATTACGAATGGAAGTAAAATAGCTTTTCAATTCCACAATACAAATTCCCGCTCCCCGCCAGCGTAACTCCCGTCACACATCGCTGTGAGAGCTACTGTGCTGCTCCGCCGCTGCCCAACGTCCGCTGCGTCCCAGCCACAACCGGAACCACACGCCCGCGCAACTGTTCCATCAAGGCCCAATCCTTGCGGAAGAATCCCAGCGTCTCCCGATTCTTTGATGGCTTACGCAATTCAGCATCCACCCTCGCCAGCGCCAGCAGATACCCCGACTTCGCGTTCGAAGAGCTCTCCGTCATTGTGTTCGCGCTGATCCCAACCTTTGAGCCAGTTTTTTCATCCTGCAGATTCAACCACAAGCCGCCCTGCTCATCGATCGTAATCGCACCCCTGGAAACCGAACGTTGGGTGAACTTCCGCAAGTCGTCCACATCGCTCAAATAACCCTGCTCAACCGCTTCGGCCTCATACTGACGTGCGTTGGCACGGTAGCCGGACCATTCTTCCTTGGTTCCCAAGGCATTTGCGCGGACCGAGCGGATACTGTGCTTAAACTCATGTTCTTGGTCACGATTGCCCGCAGAGCGAGCCTCCCGCAGCGGGGTCTCCAATTCGATCACTTCGTCGTTTGGCCGCCGACGCAGCTCCAGTTCGGGATTAAACTTCCCGGTAACCATATAGCTGGCGGCGAAGAGAACCAGTTCTTGCGGACGCAAGAGAGCCAATGGCACCCGCCACCGGTTTGAGCGATACAGTTCCTCGGTTCCCTTCCGATTGTCCTTGCTTGGTTTGTACTCGCCCGGAATCTGCGAAAAGCGAACCACGTGAAACTCGAGCTCTGGATGTCTCACACCATAGTGCGCAAAAGACTTTGCGATTGCCTTCGGACTCGTGATCCAAAAATCATTGATGTGGTCGGCCTTCGCCGCGCCCGGAAAGTACGTATTCACAACGTCGCGCGCAAAGTCAGCGCAGTTGTATGTCATTCCGTGGTAGTGACCAATATTTCCGGAACGGTTCAGCTTTTCAATCAGAACGCGGTCCTGCTCTGGCGTCGTTTTCACCGTAAACATGTAGATATCGCGAATGAACGTAGCCGCCACCGTCTCGCGCCAGAGAGCGTTTGGATTCGCCGCACAGCTCCCTGTACAGAAGCTTGCCATGTATTTTTGGCGATACCGTTCTTGTAGCATCCAGCGCATCTTCGAGCTGGCATAGATCGGCCGCGCCGATTCATCTTCCACGCCATATAAGTACAGATTCAGCGGAATCGCATTCCACTCGAACGACCGGTCTTCGCCAAAGAGGTAGTTGGTGAGGACAACCCCATTCTCGCCCGGCCCGCACGCTCTCAATTCCACGGGCGTGGCCATGCATACCCCTGAGAGATACACCGCCGAGTGTCCTGCGCCCGTCCATTTCGAGGCGCCAACTCTCAGAGCCTCATCCAGCATCAGGCCTACGTCGGCGCGCATAACACCGCACAGAGTGGTCAGCAGAGCCACAATTCCAATGAATCGAAGCAGCGATTGTGTATATGTCTTCATCTTTTTAAGTTCTTGCTCTGCCATTCAAAACCAGTTATTTCGAAAAGTGAATTACCAACGAGACCCTTCATCTGGCACCAAAGCAACCCAGTACTCTCATCTGAATGCGTGAGAAGTTCCAACTTCTATCGAGTGCTCTCTCGATTCAATCCTGCCCAACGTCTCCGGCATGTGACGCTGCACACACTTTCCGCGTTTTTGCTATCTTGAAGTGTTGCGAAATTCTATATTGCGGAGCTCCTCTTAATCTTAGAACCCGCTCCGCCCTGGTTGGTTTCGGTGTCCAGAAAACTTGATCTCTCGCATTCGCTCCAGCAGCGTGCCGAAATATTCTTTCCCGGAGGCGTCAACTCTCCGGTCCGTGCTTTTCGTGCCGTTGGCGGCGAGCCACCCATAATCGTCAGTGGCACAGGTGCGCGCATGACCGACGCTGACGGAAACCAATACATCGACTACGTGCTCTCCTGGGGCCCACTGATTCTGGGCCATTGCGCACCTCAGGTCGTTGAGGCCGTCATTGAAGCTGCCCGCAAAGGCACCAGCTTCGGCGCCTCCACACCTTCCGAAGCCGATCTGGCCGAGGAAGTCATCAAGGCGTTTCCCTCGATGGATAAGCTACGCTTCGTCTCCAGTGGCACTGAGGCCACCATGTCTGCGATCCGCCTTGCCCGTGCCGTAACCAACCGCAAGTACATCGTGAAATTCGAAGGCTGCTACCACGGTCACAGCGATGCACTACTGGTAAAGGCCGGTTCCGGCATCGCCACGTTTGGAATCCCAGGTTCAGCTGGAGTTCCTGAAGAATTCGTCAAATTCACCCTGGCACTCCCCTATAACAACGTCGCCGCGCTTGAAGAGGCGTTCGAAAAGTTCAAAAGCCAAATCGCCTGTGTCATCATCGAGCCCGTCGTCGGCAACATGGGTTGCGTTCCACCCAAGCCCGGCTACCT
>Ga0182030_10016100_pt1 | contig 14599 bp, 12 predicted proteins | sample 812S3MmetaG_FD_121299 | JGI IMG/M metagenome (GOLD analysis project Ga0182030, IMG submission 121299) | Permafrost microbial communities from Stordalen Mire, Sweden - 812S3M metaG (Illumina Assembly) | ecosystem: Environmental > Terrestrial > Soil > Wetlands > Permafrost | place: Sweden... | reverse complement strand
GCCGATCCGTTCACCTTGACGTAAGGTGACGACCTACAATTCGGGCTAGTGTTGAAACCCACGGCCACGGCGTCATTATCTAGCCACACAACAAAACGGTATCCGATAATCTGACTTGCGCACTTCGTGTCTTCACCCGGTTGAAAGAAGTTTTTCGGCAGACCGTACGCGGAGAGTCCGACTTGCACATTCGGTTTCGGTGTCCCTCCAGATGCGACCTGATCCTTTTTCGGTACTAAGCAAGCAGAAAGCAGGCCAGTCGCTACAATTATGCCCACGAATGCAATATGCAACCTTGTACTGTGCACCGCTACCCGGCTCTTTCTCCGCCGGACCAGACTTGATGACTGAATCATTCCGGCCCGACGCCCCATTGTCTCACGCAGCGTCACACAGTTGTTGCGCCGTTCAGATATGCGCCGCCAAACAAGTCTCGGAAAGTACTCGCGATGAGCACCCTGTCACGGTCGCAGAGTGTCCGCTAGAACCACGGTCACGAGGAGCCGGGGCAAAGTTGATGGCGCAGGGTGGGCACAAAATTGGGCACAGTGACAAACAGGGGAGACGGATGGCGGATCAAAAAAGTGGCTTTATGTAACTAAAAGAAAGGAGGTTATTTGGTACGCCCGAGTGGATTCGAACCACCGACCTTTTGCTCCGGAGGCAAACGCTCTATCCAGCTGAGCTACGGGCGCACATGGACCTATGGACTATCCTCACCCAGCATCAGTGTAGCAAAAGTTCGGCGTAACGATGGGAACGTTATCCGGCGTTACCCGAATCAAGCGCCGGCCGCTTTGCCGAACCTGCCCGTAGTAATCTGGTGTTCGCTTCGACCTGTTCTCCCCTCTATCGGTGGGCAACGGCGAGTTCGCCTTCACCGCCGACCCCACCGGCCTGCAGACCTTCCCCCAGCTCTACGCGGATAAGCTGCCGCTCTCGACCCAGTCGCAATGGGGCTGGCATTCCTTTCCCGGCCGCCCCAGCGGGCCCCTGCGGATGGATACGCCCAAGAATACCTGGCGCGCCAGCGGCCACAACTGGCAGCGGGCCAATCTTCCGGTGTACCTTCCGGGTAATGGAGCACTGCTCGCGGCTACCGCCCACATGGCGCGGCTCGGCGCTTTTCCTGGAGTTTGGAGGGCGTGCGGGGCAGGCCTGCCTTCCGGCTCGATATACTGGGCCTGTGCGCCTGACCCCGCGCAATTTCTTCTGGCTGCTGCGCCGAAGCCTGTTTTCGGCCTTTGACGACAACTGTCTGGGAATCTCCAAGGGCGCCGCTTATTCGGCGCTGCTGGCGTTCTTCCCGGTGCTGACCTCGGCCGCGGCCATCCTGGTGCAGACCCGCGCCGAGTTCGTTTCGAAAGCCATTGAAAAGGCCCTTTCGCAGGTGGTTCCACCCGGCACCGAAGACCTGGTGGTGCAGCAGTTCCGCGCCACCGGCGCACGCCCCGTCGGCCTGCTGGTGGTGGCTGCGCTGATCTCGCTGTGGGCCGCGTCGGGCGTGATCCAGAGCCTGATGGAAGGTTTCCACGCCGCCTATCGCGTCCCCCGCACTCGCGGCGCCGTGCACGCCACGGCGGTGGCCATGGCCCTGGTGCTGCTGGCTGCCGTGCCTTGGGTGGCCGCGACCCTGCTGATCGTATTCGGCAACCTGGTGGAGCGCCAGGTTTTGAACCTCATGCGCGTAGACCCGTTGCTCAACCCGTTGGCATGGCTCTGGCAATGGCTCAGCCACGTGGCGCGCTATGCCGTCGCGTTCCTCAGCACGGTAACGGTCACCGCGCTGCTTTACTATTTCGGACCCTACCGCCGCCAGCACTGGCGCTACGTGTGGCCCGGCGCCGTGCTGGCCACCACGCTCTGGCTGGTGGCCACTTCCGGCTTCGCCTGGTATGTGCGCCACATCGCCCGCTATAACGTGATGTATGGCTCGGTCGGCGCCGGCATCGCGCTGCTGGTGTGGATGTACCTGATGGCCGTGCTGGCGCTGCTGGGGTGTGAATTCAACGCCGAGTGGGAGCGAAACGCCGGAGACCGCCGCACGATTTCGGTACAATAGGCGCAATAGTGAGAAAAATCGTTCTGCTTATCCTTGTCCCGCTGTGTTTGGGCGCAAAGGACGTCCCCATGACCCTGATTCTGGCGGACGAGGCGGAGCCCATTCATAGCGCGATTATTCGCAAGGAGGCCTGGACCCTCGACCCGGTCCGCCGTTTGCGCACCGCTGCCGACAAACGCCTCAAGGAAGGCCCTTGGAGCGTCACTCCCGACCGGCCCCAGGGCGCCGACATCGACCCGCACGATTACTACAGCCAGGCACCTTACTGGTGGCCCAATCCGGACGACCCCAATGGACCCTACATCCGCCGCGACGGACACACCAACCCGGACCGTTTCCTCGCCAATAAGAACGCTTTGAACAGCATGTGCGACGCGGTATTCAGCCTGGGCACGGCGGCCTATCTGCTCGACGACCCACGTTACGCCAAACGCGCCGCCATGGTCATCAACGTCTGGTTCGTCAATCCCAAGACCCGCATGAACCCGAACCTCGAATACGCCCAGTCCGTTCGCGGCGTGGCCGAAGCGCGCGGAGGCATACTGGACGGCCGGGTTTTCATCCGTGCCGTGCAGGGCATGGAGTTTCTGGCCCTGACCGGAACCTGGGATGCCAAAGACCAGGCCGCCGTTCACCGCTGGTTCGAGGAGTACCTGCACTGGCTGACCGCCAGCAAGCGTGGCGAAGACGAAAAGACCAGCGGCAACAACCTCGCCTCATGGTGGACCGCGCAGGCTGCCGCCGTGGCTTCATTCCTGGAGGACAAACCCGCCGAGACCGCCATCTTCCAGTATTACCGCGATCAGATCCTCATCCGGCAGATCCGCACCAACGGCAGCGCCCCGCGCGAGGAAAGCCGCACCCGCTCGCTCTCCTACTCCGCTTTTAACGCCGAAGCCTATGTCATGACGTGCCGCATCGCCCAGGTGCAGGGCGTCGATTTGTGGAGCGTCCGCGCTCCCAACGGCGCTTCGCTGGGTACCGTGATCGGCTATCTGGCACCGTATTTTCAAGACCCCAAACGCTGGTCGAAAGATCAGATCATTGCTTTCGATAGCGACGGCCTGTACTTTCTGGCTTTCGCCGCCATGGGGTTGAAGAAACCCGACTACGCCGGGCTCTATCATCAACTGGAACGTCCGGAGGGCGCCTGGCTCAGCTTTGTCGATCTTCTTCTGGCCCGCTGGGAAGACGCCGCCCATCAGACCCGCCATTAACAGGGGAGTTGCGAATATGAACGGAAATGCCTTAGCGGCGACCGGGCTGGCATGCAGCCTGGCCGCGGGAAGCTTGGCGGCGGACTTTCCCCGCGCCGAGATTTCGAACGGCCCGATCCACGCCGTCGTTTACCTTCCTGACGCTCAACGCGGGTACTATCGCGGGACGCGCTTCGATTGGTCGGGCGTCATCGCCAGCCTGGAGTACCAGGGCCACAATTACTACGGGCCATGGTTTCAGCGAATGGACCCGAAGGTTCACGACTTCATCTACGACGGCCCCGATATCGTCGCTGGCGCTGCCAGCGCCATCAGCGGGCCCGTCGAGGAGTTTTCCAGTGGCGGCAGCACCTTGGGTTACGATGAGGCCAAACCCGGCGGCACTTTCGTCAAGATCGGCGTGGGAGCGCTGCGTAAGCCCACCGAACCCGGCTACGACCACTACGAGGCATACGAAGTGGTGGATCCCGGCAAGTGGAGCGTTCGCAACGGCCCCGATTGGATCGAATTCACACAGGAGCTCAATGGGCCGGCGGGATACGCCTATCGGTACCGCAAGACCATCCGCCTGGTGAAGGACAAGTCGGAGATGACCCTCCAACATAGCCTGAAGAATACCGGCCGCCGGAAGATCGAAGCCGATGTGTACAATCATAACTTTCTGGTCCTGGACAGGCAGCCGACCGGCCCCGATTTCCAGATTTCGTTCCCGTTCCAGATCCAGTCCGCGAAGCCGCCAAATAAGGCGCTGGCCGAAATCCGCGGCAACAAGATCGTCTACCTGAAGACCCTCATGAACAAGGACACGGTCGCGGCTGGCATCCAGGGATTCGGCGACAGCTCGAAGGACTACGACTTTTCCATTGAAAATCGGAAACAGGGCGCCGGCATGCGCATTAGGGCAGATCGCCCGATGCTGCGCGCGGGGCTGTGGTCAATCCGCTCGGTAATCGCCGTCGAGCCGTATCTCGGAATATCGGTCGAGCCGGGCGGCGAATTCACCTGGACGCAGACCTACGACTTCTACACTATCCCCCGGAAATAAGCCGTCTTTGTGGGGCAGCTTGGTAAGCTGCGCGCCGGTTGGCAACCGGCGCTGCCGGCGGGCTGAGTTGTTTCGGCCTCGGCAAGGAACAGCCGGGCTGGCGCCCGGCTGGACCGATTGACAATCGGTCCGCAGGTTTCCAACCTGCCCCACAGGTTGCCAGCCAAGCTCGGCCCGCCCGCTATCGCCAGTTAGGGAACGGATTGGATCGCGATTGGCGGCAGCACTCGATCAGGCGGGGCACCTCGGCGCGACGCTCGTACAGGCGTTCCAGCAGCTCTTCGAGGGCGGCTTCCTCGCCTTCGATCCAGTTCGGCGGAATGGACTTCCAGGCGCGGTCGATGACTTCCTCGGGGAAATGCACGACTTGGCCCAGCCAGGGTTCGAAATCTTCTTCGGAGCGGACCGAGGCGTATACCGAATGGCGCGGGTAGAGGCCCTGATGGGGTGAATCGATGAAGGTCCAGTTGGGGCCGTTAAAGGCGAAACCGTGGTCGATCATACGGGCGATAAAGGCCGCCGAGCCTGGCCCGGAATTCTCCCGCCGCACCCTGGCGCGATAGAAAACGCTCTGCCGGCCGTCGATATTCGACACCCATTGGTCGAACACCAGGATGGCGCGAAAGTCGGCCAGGTTGGCGACCGAATCGAGCAGCGCGTCGGGAAGATAATCGTATACCGGGGTGCGCGCCGGGTCTCCGGGATAGCGCGAGCCGAAATGCCAGCCCGGTTGCACCGGGACAGGCTTTCCTCCGATGGTGAACTGCATTTCGGGATTGGCGCGGAGGAACTCCGGTTCGACCCGCACCAGGGCGGTGGGCGGAACCGCGATTTTGAGGTAGTCCAACAGGGCCGCGGCCACGAGTTCGTTGATCAGCACGCGCGGGTGTTGGGGGTTATTGCGGAACTTCACGACGTACCAATGACCGTCATCGGCTTCCAGAAGCTGGCCCTGGGCGCCTCCTCGCATCTTGCGGACATGGCGGACTGCGCTGATCGGCATTGCGGGGGAAATGCTGTAACCTAGAGTTGTATCACACGGAGGAATCGAAACCGGATGGCTGACTTGGAATCGAAACAGGACGCTCCCGATAGCTCCGCGCATTCGAAGGGCGGCAAGGACGAAGTGGCCCTGGAGCTGATGAAATTCATCACCCTGCAAACCGGCTACGGCAGGGCCGCGCAAGCTTCCGCCGGCTTCTCCGGCAAGCCTGGCACGCACTCGCCGGAAGAGCACGCCGAGGGCTTACTGGAACTCTTCCGCCGCTGCCGCAAAGTGGTGGCCGAGGAAAACTGAGGCACGGGACGGAGCGGTAAACCCCGTCCGTCCCGATGAGCCGATTACTTCTTGCCGCCCTTCTTGGCTGGAGCTTTCTTGGCCGGAGCTTTCTTGGCGGGGGCCTTCTTGGCGGGGGCCTTCTTAGCGGGAGCTTTCTTGGCCGCCTTCGCGGGCGGTGGCGGTGCCTTCTTGACTGCCTTCTTCACCGGCGCCGCCTTCTTGGCCGGAGCGGGAGCTTTTACCGCCTTCTTGGCAGCCTTGGCCGGTGCTTTCACCGCAGCCTTCTTGGCTGCAGCTGTTTTCGCCGCGGGTTTCTTGGCGACAGCCTTCTTCACCGGCTTCTTGGGAGGCGCGGGCGTGGCTTCCGCGGTGGACGTTTCCTTGGCGGCAACTGGGGGAGCCGCTCCCGCGACGGTCTCGATCACTACCTCCACGATCTCTTCCTCGTCGTCCTCATCGTCCTCAAATTCATCGAGCTTGGAATCTAGTTCCTGTTGCTCTTCGTCTTCGTAATCGTGAAAATCCTCCATCTCATCCTCGCTTTTGGCAATCCTTCGATCCGGATCAAACATTCACCAGGCCTCCAGTAATAGGTGCGCGACACAGATAGAATACCCCTTTTTGCGGGTTGGGCAATAGCGAAAAAAAAAGAGACCGAAGATTTCGAGCGAGGAATTGGAAACCGCAGGCTTCGAGCGATCGGCGAATCGCGATTTGCGGCCGTCGGAATTTGCGCGGACTTACCGCGCGGACGCGTGGGCCACGATCACCGGTTTCTTAGCGGCGGGCTTAGCCACCGTGGCCGGACGCGTGGCCGGACGAGACGCGGCGTGGGGCGCGGGCCGGACGGCGCCCCGCCGGGCCGCAAGATAAGTTCGATGCGCGGCGGGTTGCGGACGCGCCGCGGCGGGGATCACCACCCAATCGCCCTCGGCGGCTGCCGCGACCGCGAAGTGGTTGGCCGATACCAGGCCCTCCGCCGTCATGCCGAAGCGCTTGCCGATGGCCGCCAGTGTTTCTCCCGTCTGCACTTTGTGCATGCGCCACGAGGTGCGATGCTCGGCCGGGACGCGCTCGATCGCGGCCGCCAGTTCCGCACCGCCGCCCTTGGGAACGTGCAGGGAGAAACCCAGCGGGGTGACGTTGTGGAGGAGGGATGGGTTGAGAGCGGCGATTTCGGCGGCGGGTGTGTCGGTGATATCGGCTACCAGGTCCAGGCTGGCCGGAGCCGAGAGCTGCACGGTGTCGTAGGCAAGCGTGGGATCCGGTTGCAAACTATCGAGCCCATACTCGGCCGCGTTCTTTTCCATGATCGTCATGGCCAGAATGATGGGCACGTAATTGGTCGTTTCCGCCGGCAATACGCCGCGGCTTCGCAGCTCCCAAAAATCGGCGTAGCCGGTCCGCTCCACGGCTCGTTCCACCACATTCGGGCCGCAGTTATATGCCGCGATCGCCAGGTACCAGTCGCCAAACTCTTTGTACAGATCGCGCAAGTGGTGAGCCGCGGCGCGCGTGGCCTTCTCCGGATCCATGCGTTCGTCGGTATAGGCGGTCTGCGCCAGACCGTATTCCTGGCCACGCCATTTCAGGAACTGCCACATGCCGCCGGCGGCGGCGCGGGACATGACGCGCGGCATAAAACCGGATTCGGCCTGCGCCAGGTGAATCAGCTCCCGCGGCACGCCTTCCTCGTCCAGAATCCGGTCGATCATCTCTTTGTAACGTCCCGCCCGCTCCATGCCCGCCACCAGAGTCCGCCGGCCGCGGTTGGCGAAGTAATTGACGTAACCCAGCACCGCGTCGTTCACCGAGAGCGGCAATTGCGATTCGGTAGCCGTCACTTCGTCCCGCACGCGGTCCTTCAACTTCGGGTCGACCGGGAAAGTCATCTGCAGGATGTCTTCGAGGGGCGCCTTTTCGTACCGGTCGTCTTCGAGGACGGCGGACGAGCCTAGACCCTCCAGGTCGTATTTGTGGATCGCGTCCACCAGAGCCTCCAGCTTCTGTTCAAAAGCTACCGCGTCGACTGAATCCAGAGTGGAGGCTTCCAGCATCAAATCGACAGCGGAATCGAACGCCCGCCGCGCGCCGGGAATGTCGTTGGCCTGGTAAGCCCGGCGGCCGGCTTCAAACTCGCGTTGGGCGCGCTCGGCGATGGCATCCAGGGTTTTCCGTTGGGCAAGTACGGCATTGCTCAACAGGAAAACCGGTACGTCTTCGGCGGAAAAGCTGGAGGGAATTGTAGGAGGGGGATCCAGGCTGGCCGTGGGCTCGGCATAGGGAACGGATGGCAGAATGCCGATATGATAACGCGCCTGCGAATAGCCGCATATCGCGGCTGCGGTAAAGAACAGGGGAAACAGAAAACCCCCGAACGTTAGCTTACCTGCGTTCATTAATCGCTCCAAACTTAAGTAAACACAACTACTTTTACCGTCAAAGCGAGACGCGAACCTTCCAAGGGTACAACACCTGCCATTGCCGTTGCAACCCTTAAATTCCGGCACCACCGCGCCCCATCGCTATTTTGTGGCCTAAATCTGCTTAATTTCTCTACTGTTACTGGCACCGGCCAGCGGTCAGTCTTCCTCCTCCTCCTGCCCTGCTCCGGCCGCTTTGGCGGCTGCAATAATCTTATCGGCCTGTAATTGCGGCACAAAGTCGTAATGGTCGAACTCCATCGTAAAAGAAGCCCGGCCTTGCGTCATGGCGGTCAGATCGTTCTGATAATTCAGCATTTCCGCCATCGGCACCTGGGCTCGGAGAAACTGGGTGGTGCCCCTGGTTTCCATGCCGGAGATGCGGCCGCGGCGGCCGTTGAGGTCGCCCATCAGATCGCCGGCGTATTCCACCGGCGCCTGGATCTCGACGTTCATGATCGGTTCCAGCAAGGCCGGCCTGGCTTCGAGCATCGCGGCCTTGAAAGCCTTCCGCGCCGCCAGTTTGAAGGCCAGTTCCGAGGAATCCACGTCGTGGTAGGATCCGTCGTACACGGTCACCTTGAAATCCACCATCGGATAGCCGGCCAGGAATCCCTTTTCGGCGGTTTCCACGATGCCTTTTTCCACCGCGGGAATGTAGTTCTTGGGAATCGATCCGCCGAAGATCTCGTTTTCGAAGACGAACTTGGCGCCTCGCGGCAGCGGCTCCATGCGGATCCAGCAGTCGCCGAACTGGCCGTGGCCGCCGGTTTGTTTCTTGTGCCGGCCCTGCACATCGGCCGTACCGCGTATGGTTTCGCGATAGGGGATCTTAGGAGCCTTCAAGGTGACATCCACGCCGTAGCGCCTCTTCAGCCGGCTGACGACGATTTCGACATGTTGTTGGCCAGCGCCGGCCAGCAGGAATTCGCGCGTCTGCGGATCGCGATAGAAACGCAGCGATTGGTCTTCCTCCAGGATGCGGTGGACGGCGTTGCCCATGCGGTCTTCATCGTTGCGCGACTTGGCTTCGATAGCGAAGGCAATGGAAGGTTCCGGCAGCTTCACCGGGGAGTAGAGAACGTTGAAGCCCTTATCCGCCAGGCTGTCGCCGGTTAGCGTGTCCTTCAGCTTGGCCACCGCGCCGATGTCTCCGGCATTGAGCTCCGTGACCGGCTGCAAAGTCTTTCCCATCGGGATGGAAAGATGAGCCAGGCGTTCGGCCGAGCCGCGGTTCAGGTTGGACAGGTTCGCATCGTTTTTCAGAACCCCGGTAACCACTTTGAAATACGTGATCCGGCCGGCAAAGGGATCGGCGGCGGTTTTGAAAACGAACAGCGAACAGGGTCCGGCGGGAGAAACCGGCCGCGTGACCTCCTTGCCATCCACCACGGCGGCAACGCCCGCCCGCTCGGTGGGACCGGGAAGATCTTCCACTATGAAATTCAATATCTGGTCGGCGCCGATGTTGTGCAGCGCCGAAGCGCACAGCACCGGGAAAAGACGCAATTCGCGGACAGCCTGGTTCAAGCCGTCGACAATATGCTCCACCGGGAGGGTCCCCTGGTCGAAGAATTCCTCCATCAGCGCGTCATTGCCTTCGGCCACCATTTCGACCAAGGCTTCGTGGGCCTGTTTGGCGGCTTCGGCCAAACCCGCCGGAATGTCGCCTTCCTTGCCTTTGCCGTCGCCATCGGAAGAATAGGTGTAGGACTTCATGCGGATGACGTCGACCACGCCGGTGAAGTCGCGTTCCTTGCCGATAGGGATCTGAATCGGAACGGCGGCGCGGCCGAAGGTTTCCTGCACGCTCGCCAGGGCGCGCTCGAAATCGGCGCGCTCGCGGTCGAGCTTGTTGATCACGACCGCTCGCGGCAGCTTGAAATCGACCGCAAACCCCCAGACCTTCTCGGTTTGCACTTCCACGCCAGCCACCCCGTCCACCACCACCAGGGCCGAATCGGCCGCCGTCAGGGCGGCGCGGGCATCGTTAATAAATATGTTGTAACCGGGAGTATCTAGAAGGTTTACCTTGGTCTTATTCCACTCAGCCGGGGCCACCGCGGTTGAGATCGTGATCTTGCGCTGAATCTCCTCCTCGTCGAAATCGGTGACCGTGTTGCCCTCGTCGACGCGCAGCAACCGGTTCGTCGCGCCCGCGGTGTAAAGCAACCCGGCGGTGAGCGTGGTCTTGCCGGAATCGCCGTGGCCCACCACACCGACGTTCCGCAGATCCTTGGTTTCGTAAACTTTCATGATGGATTCCGGTTTTGAAAACGGAATAGTAACACGAGGCCGAAGTGGTGGGAACGGGGGACAGGCGCGAGGATCGGTGGGGGAATTGCCGTAGGGTTCGGTTTACGGAGCCCATTGGGGCCGGAGCGGGAGAAGCGACTGGCGCAACTTCTCCCACTCCGTGAGGTCATTATCGCCGGCCGCCGCCATGGCCGCCGCCAAAGCTATGGCCGGCGCCACCGGAACTACGCGCGCCGCCACCGGAGCTGCGGCTGCCTCCGCTGCTGTAACTGCGCGAACCGCCGCTCGTAGATCCGTGGCTGTAGCTTGGGGCCGCAGCGCGCGGCGCCGACTGGTAGCTGCGCGAGGATCCCTGGAACGAATTGCCGCGGAAGCTCTGGTAGCCGGAGCCGCCGTAGCTTCTTGCGGATTCCGCGCCATAGTTCCGGGAGGATTGGTAAGCGCCGCGGTTGGCGCCATAGGCTTGGCCATAGGAACTGCGGCCGGCGTACGACCCGGCAAAGGAGTTCCTGCCGCCGAAGCTCTGCATGCTCCGGCCCGCCTCAAAGCCTCTGGACACATTCGCTCTGGCAGACATCGAAGCGGCTCCAAACCGTCCGGCGAGCTGCCCGTTCGGGTAAGCCACGCCCAGCCGGTGACCGGGGTCGTGCGCCCAGGCGGTTACTCCGAATCCGCCGAAGCCCGAGCGGAACCCGTAGCGATTGAAAAAGGCGCCGTTCAGGAACACGCCGTGGCCGAACCAGGAGGGTCCCCAGCCCCAGCCGCCAAACAGGCCAAAACCGCCCCAGCCGCCGAAGTAAAAGCCGATGTTAATGCCGGGCCCCCATCCGAAACCATAGGCCGGGTAATAAAGTGGCGGGTAAGCACCCCACACGGGCGGTCCCCAGATCGCCATGGGGTCGTAGACCGGCGGGTAGATCATCTGCGGATCGGCTGGCTGAATGGCGATGGCGGATTGTCCATTCTCGGTTTCCGTGGTTACGGTCTGCTGCGGGGTGGAATTCAGTTTTCCGTTGGCCTGAGCCCGCTCCCGCATGGTCTGCACGGCGTTCATGACGTCGGATTGTTGAGCCAGGAAGGCGTTGCCTAGAGCCGTGGTCCATTGAACGTCCTGGTTGAGCCGGGCCAGCACGTCCGGAAATGCAACCAGGGCCTGAACGCTCGGGTCCCAACTCTGCTGGCGGGCGGCGTTCATGAGCTGCGTTCCGCTCAAGTTCCGATTCGCGCCGAGCCATTGCTGCGCTTCGACCACCTCCAGAGGATAGGTGGAAGCCACCAGGATCTGGGTAAGCAAAGGATCCGGATAAAGCGCGATGGGAGCGACCAGATCGTCAAGCTGGTCCGCGCCCAACCTTACGGCCGGAGCGGCCGGCGGACCGGCGGCCTGGGGCTCCTGCGCCTGAACGGGCAAAGAAGCTCCCAACGTGAACCAGGCGGCGGCCACCGCCAAAACCGGCCGATGTAAAGACTTCCATGCATTACGGATCATGTGGCACGTCCTTGGAGGGGCCCAGCTTGAAGCCCGTCCACTTAGGTAGATGCGCGCGGCCCGAATCTCGTGTATCAGTTTACATACCCTTACGTGAGAATGTGTTAATGTCCGCTGCCGTGTTAACATCCCGTTCAGAGGACCTTCGTGAAACTGTTTCTTCCCGTTTTGTCGATGCTTGCGGCCGGAGTGTGCGGTTGGGGACAGACGGCCGCCAAGACGCCGCCCAAAGTTGCCCTGGTGAATATTCAGGACGCCATTATCGGCACGGCCGACGGCCAGGCGGCGGCAAAGCGGTTGGAAGAAGAGTTCGGCCCTCGGAAAGCCAAGCTGGACCAGGAAAAACAGTCCATCGACGCCATTCAAAAGCGGCTGGACGACGACAAAACTCTGAGCGACGACGACCGCCAGAAGCTGAGCAAGGACCTGGCCGACAAAACCGTGCTGTTCAACGTGGAAACCGATCAGGACGACAGCGACCTGGAGCAGGCGCAAAATAAAGTGCTGCGCGAGATCGGCAAGAAGATGGTCGCGGTGATCGTGGAAGTGTCCAGCGCCAGCGGATATGCCATGGTCTTCGACGTGAGCACCTCGCGGGCGCCTCTGCTGTACGCCGAAAACGCCACCGATATCACCAGCGACGTAATCCGCGTCTACGATATCAGAACCGCCGCACGGTAGTAGCCAAAATGTAACCGTGAGGATCTGTGAAAGATCACAAATCGCAGGCGGAACCGCCTGCGCCACCAAAGCAGGTGCCCTACTCAGCTCAACTCCAAATTGACCGTCGCGACTGAGAGCGCCGGCAGCGTGATGCGGAACGTGGCGCCGGCGCCATCCACGGCAACCTGGTGCGGCTGGATGGTAACGCGGTCGGGATGGTCGAAGCCGTTGGCGGCGTTCCGGTCGCTATCGTGGAGGATTTGGGCCGTACCGCGCCGGGCGGAAGCGCCGCGCAGGGCACATTCCACATCCATCGAAGCGTCGGGGCGCGGATTCACCAGGCTGACGACCATTTCTGCGCCCTGGCGCGATGCCGACAGCGACAGGTCGGGCGGCGGCTCCGGCTGTCCGGGGGCGGGATTGAAGTCGGCCGGCTTGGGCCCGTCGGTCTCCACCTTCAACGCGGTCTTGGCGCGATGCCCCTTGAACAGCAGATAAGCGTAGTAGGTGGTGGTGCGCACGCTTCGGGGGCCCTCCGGGCCATCGGTAACGAGCACGGATTGGAGCACGTTGACCATCTGGGCGATGTTGCACATGTAGAGCTTGTCGGCCTGGCGATTGAACAGGTTCAAGCCTAAGGCGGCGGCCACGGCGCTACGCATGGTGGATTGCTGCCAGAGGCGGCCGCGTTGCTGCTCGTCTTCGCGCGGGATGCGGTCCCAGACGCCCCATTCGTCCAGAATCAGGCCGATGCGGCGTTGCGGATCGTAGCCATCGAGGAGGGCTCGCTGCTGCACGATGGCCTGCTCCACGCGCGGGAAGATGTTGAACTGGGTGGCCATGGCCCCGTCGGTGAACTTCTCCGGCGGCAGGGCGCCGCGTTCGTAGAAGTGCATGGAGTAGCCGTCCGGCATGCGTCCGCCGGCCAGAGTTTCCAGGAACCCATGGGTCCAGCGGGTATCGTTGCCGCTGGGGCCGCAGCCCACCAGGTAGGGGCGAGTGCCGCCGAAGGTGGGCGCGAAGACGGCGTAGCGGCGGAACTCGGCGGCGGCGGCTTCGGGGCGAAACTGGCCGCCGCATCCCCATAGTTCGTTGCCGACGCCCCAATACTTCACGGCGAAGGGCGAAGGCGAGCCGTTGGCGGCACGCTCGTCGGCGAGCGCGCTGGCGGAGGGTTGATTGCAATATTCCATCCAATCGCGCATTTCGCGCGGCTGGCCGGTGCCCACGTTAGCGGCGAAATACGGCTCGGCGCCGATCAGCCGGCAAAAAGCCACGAACTCATGGGTGCCGAAGCTGTTGTCCTCCACGTAGCCGCCCCAGTGGATATTCACTCGCTTGGGGCGCTTTTCGGCCGGCCCAATGCCGTCGCGCCAGTGATAGTCGTCGGCAAAGCAACCGCCCGGCCAGCGCAGCACGGGGACGCCCAGCTCTTTCAGGTAAGTGACGGCGTCCTGGCGAAAGCCGTCGATATTGGGGATAGGCGACTTGGGCCCCACCCAAATGCCGCCATACACGCACGAGCCCAGGTGCTCGGCAAAATGGCCATGGAACTCCGGCCGTACCGTACCGATTTCGCTATCGGCGTGGATGACGGCTTTCCTCTTGGCAGCGGAATCGCCAAAGATTCCCTGCGGCAGCAGAGCGGCAAGCGTGGCCGCGGCGCCGGTGCGGGCAAAGTCGCGCCGGCTGAGACGTTCGGTCATAGCCAACATCATACGGGGGTGAGGGGCGCGCTGCAAGCGTTCTCAGCGGGCCGCCAGTTTTCCCGATCCGTGGCGCAGGCTGTCTAGGTGCTTGCGTTCGGAATTACGGTGAAGGATTCGGTGGGACAGGGCTCCGGGCCTGTCACTGGCTGGAAGAGCCGCTTCGCGGCTACGACAGGCCGGGAGGCCTGTCCCACTCGGCGGCCAAGTGCGGGGCAGACCACGAAAAACGATGGTCTGCCCCACGGGCACACTTAGGGCAGAGTCCGCTCCACGGCGCCCTTAACGAATGCGTTTTTGGGGTCCGGAAGCCTTAGGCGGCCTTACGGAGGGGCCTTTGGGAGGCTTGGAGCAGCTTTTTGGCTTCGGCGAGGCGGGTCAGGTGGGTGGCCAGGCGGGCGATTTCCGGGATTGAAAAATCAAATTGCGGGGGGAAGGCCTGGCGCGGGTAGTCGCGCG
>Ga0182030_10016098_pt1 | contig 14600 bp, 13 predicted proteins | sample 812S3MmetaG_FD_121299 | JGI IMG/M metagenome (GOLD analysis project Ga0182030, IMG submission 121299) | Permafrost microbial communities from Stordalen Mire, Sweden - 812S3M metaG (Illumina Assembly) | ecosystem: Environmental > Terrestrial > Soil > Wetlands > Permafrost | place: Sweden... | reverse complement strand
GCCCCTGTGGCCGACAAGAAGTAAAACCTCTGGGCAGACAACTTGTTTGAAAAGACCGCTCCGGGCGCAGCACGCCGGAGCGGTCTCTCTTTTGGCGCAGTCTTTCCGGGAAAGCAAAGCCGGTGTGAGTACAGAAATTAAATGTCCAGTCGCGGGATACGATGGGAGGTGGTGGGAAACGGTGGAATTAATTTGTGGAATCAATGGTTTAAATGAGATAACACCCACCAGAACCGCGCAATTAAAAAGCAGGAATTAAATGTCCAAAACTCAATCCTACGGCCATTCCTAAAACGAAGAATCAATCACTTACAGCCGAAAACGGCCTGGAGACCGGCCAGCCCCGGCTTTGTGTCCGTTGGATTTGGTAAACCACTCATATTAAATAAGTAGTGCCAAATCAAGCTCACTGTTATTTCGAAATCCTACGGCCATCCTACGGCCACTGCATTTTTGGAAGTTTGCGCCCGTCCCCAAAATCAGTCTGCTTCGCGACATTTTTCCGACTCCGTCTCCGGTATTTACTATTCAGTAAACTTAGGCGTAATTTTCGCACGCTCAAAAGCAGCGAGCCATTGAGCGCGCTTTTCTTCAAATGAGATTTTGGAATGGAGCGGGCTGGTGGATGGCAGAATGAGTGACGTCATGTTGTATGCACTGCAATGCAACCTCGGCAAAACCCGATGTCCGTAGATCCTTTCTGCTTCGACTCCATTAAAGAGAATCGTGTCGATGGCCGGATGAGATTTGAACAGCGCGGCGAAATCATTCGGATAGGCTACTTCTGCCCGGTAGGATGAAGCGGAACGACTCGCCACCCCGCAGACGTTCCAGATGGCAATCCCGCATTTTCGTAACCTGTCGATTCGATCACTATAAGCAAGGTCAGGCTGGAACCCGAGAATCTTCCCCAAGACATTCCAGAAAACATTCCCGTGGCCGGCATAGTGCTGGCCTTTACGCGCTGAAGTCTTCCCGGAAGACGCGCCCAGGATCAGAACCCGGCTTTGTTCATCTACGACCAGGGCGGGGGCGATAAGCGTGGAAAAACCAAGGCTCATTATCTATGCGCCTCTCTGACGACTGGGCACCTTATCGCGGTCGCGCGTCTGGTTCAAAAACTCACGGAATGTCGGGCGCGAGATGCGCCAGCCGCAGCGGTTGGCCTCCATCAGTTTGTAGGCCTCAAAGCGCCCTTCCTCAATCAGGCAGGTCAGCGGCCGGATGTCGGCATAGCCCAGCGCGGCAATCGCTTCGGCGGAGTCCATGGTGTCGGACAGCGGGAACGGCAGCAGGTCCAGGTCCTTGTGCCGGAACCAGGGCGCGTCGAGCGTGGGCCTGCGGTCGGGGATGCCGTACTTCACGCGCAGCCCGTCGCAGAACCGCACGATAGAGGAATAGAGCACCCGCACCCGCGCGTGGCGGCGATAGCTCACCACGGTCAGCAGTTCGCGGCCGCCGCGCCCGCGCTCCCCGGCCAACCGGTAGATGGTGCTATCGCTCACGCCGATGATCTGCCCAGTCCGCTGCACGCTCACGTATTCCTTTTCGGTAAATGGAGCGATCACCGGTGCTGATTCGCCTGTCGCGCAGCCCACAGTTTTAGATGCCGGCTTAAAGTCGCTCAGGGTGTTTTGCATTTGGTCAAGGATAGGCTGGACTAGCGTCCCACCGTGGACACCTTGGACAGTTTAAAGATGATATATAGGCCATAAGGAAGGCCCCGGGGGACCGGGGCCTTCAACCGATCAAGCGGCTCAGACAGCAGTCTTTGTGAAGACTAAAGCTTGCGTGCGAAATAGCGGGAACTGACGCCTAATTTCTCGCTCCAACTCAGCAGACACAAGAGCGTCCTGAACCTTACCTTTGACCACTTTTCGTATGTGCTCGATAGTGACGCCCAGCTTCGCCTTGATCCGGTGGAAGATACCGATAAACTCAAAACAATAAGCGATGTCTGCAGGGCGCTTACCCTTCTTCCTCATAATCTTCGCATCCCAATCCGCAACACGACGCGCCAAAGCCTCTACAGCAGGTGACGTGAGTTGAGGCTTCAGTCTCTCCATGGCAATGTGCTGCAAATAGAAGGTTACACAGGTATCGGACATCCCCTCAAAGGGCGAATCGGCCGTAGGCTTCGATGAGTTCATTTTCCGCATTTTTTGTTCTCCGGCCGACTTTCCGTGGCCTATGGAGACACGCGCTGTTGGATAATAGAGCAACGCTTTTGCGTGTCTACCCACGCGTTGCGCCAGGCAGGGATGAGCGTTCATAGCGCTCATTCCTGCCGCTTCAGTTCGACACCTTTAAAACTCGATTGCTCGACTGATCTTCCCTCCTTTCAATGCTTTTAGGGGCCTTCTTCCGCGAGGCCTGATGCCAGCGCCCAGCACGAACCAGCATCGCTTTCAACGCCCAGTAGATTCGGTTTGCCTGAGCTGCGGTCTGAATCGAATTCCGCGCGCCTGGTCCAAGCGGCGACCGTGGCGACTTCAGCCACGCTTCAAATTGCTCCGAGGTCCATTCGAGGCGGCGCACAAGCTCATCAACGCGCGCCAAATCGTCAGGGCTGGCCATCTGGATAACCGGGGACGCTTCTCCGTGGCGCCCTGCTGTGCCAGCTGCCTGAGCCCGATCTCGCGAGTAGACGCGCCGCCACGGGTCGGGAGGGAGGCCCGTTGGCTGCCCGAGCGCTGCTTTCAGAACATCAATTAAATGGCGCGCTTCATCACGGGTGAGGTCTGAGAACGAAGCAATACTCCGGCCGGTGTTCTCTGTTGCCCATGCAAGCCGCGCTGCGCGTGGATCGTCGGTTCCATCGAGAGTGTGCCTCTGCCATTGTCCGCAGAGCGTCTGGAGGGCCTTGATCTGATCGCAGGAAATGAGGTGAATCGACTTATCGCCCACTGACTTTCCTCCCATGGTTGGTCTCAAGACTGCGGAGCCATCATCTTCAACTGCCTTAGGGAATTGGTAAGACTGCGAATGTTGATGTATTTGCGTTTGGCAGCGTAAGCGTCTTGTACAGTGGCTCGATCTATCAGCGTATTCATCAACGTCGATTGCTTGGACTCGTCCAGCCCTTCCAGCCGGTCTCCAATCTCGCGGAGGATGATGGCGCGGGCCTCGTCAGGCTGCAAACCGGGAAGGAGAACCTTTGCAATTATCCGAGAATTCCACTGTTCCAACGTGGCTGAGAGCTTGTCGAAGAAAGCCTTCAAGTCATGTGATCCGGCGAAGAGCAGCGAAAAATAGGGCGGCCGGTCGAGTAATTCCCGTAACACTTCAAAGCAATCGATACTGAGGTGTTGAGCTTCATCGATCACAAGGACGACGCGCTGATTGCGGAAGTCGAAGCGGATGTTCTGGATCATCGGTTCAATATCGCTGCTGTTGCGGGATCCGCAGGCGACCGCAACGCGCCGGATGAGATCGCGCGGTCGGATCCCGTTGCGCGCATAGATATAGAAAGCACGGCAGCCGTTTGGTTTCGAAATTTCGCTGCGGTTCAGCTCCGCCACCTGGTGCTCCAGAACAAAGGATTTTTGAGACCCGGGCGGAGCGTAGATCATATAGGCAACGGGGTTCTCCAGTAGTTTTGCGAAGGTCTGCTTAATCAGCTGCACGTTGGCAGTTTCGTAGAGATCTCCGAGTATCTGAGCTTGTTCACCGATGGGATGGGCATCCATGAACGCGGTAGCCGTCTTCACGAGCTGGACGGCAGAACGGCCCACATTGTGATAATTGCCAGTTAGGAAGAGGCGCATCGTCGAGTGACCGTAGCCGATCCGGTGTGCGAAATCCTGGACGGTAAGGCCAGTGCGCGACATGTAGTCATTAATGCGGAGGACACATGCGGAATTCACTTCGGCTTCAGGTTCGAGGGCTATGCGATTCGCTTTGGTATCGGGAGTCATTTGCGGGCCTCCAACAGCATGTTTGATAGCTCCACTGCTGTCTCTTCTGCGGTTGGTGGAGCGACCGCTGTCAACGAACCGCGATTGAACTTAGCGATTCCGTGAGTAAGTGAATCATTGACGGCCATCGGAAGTTCCATGGGCGTGTCTAGCATTTCAACCGGGGTCCGCACGCCCAGTGATCGCGCAGCCCGGGAGATACTCGTCAGGCGGCCGCGCGTCTCTTTCTCCAAATGCCGGCGATCAGCCATGCTTGCGGAGATTTTTGATTGCGTCTCCGCGTCGCCAGGGGCAAAGCGGAGCATTTCCTCTGCCCGCGCGATGCATAGGAAAATGCCCCGTTCGTCGAGAATTGCGACTGCCGATTGGTCATTTGGGTCATACGCCACCAGGACATGAGTGCCGGTGAGGTCATGGAGAATGTCTCGGGACACTTCGTCGTGATGCACGAAACGACGAGGATGGCCAGGCGTGATCGTTATAGTGACGGATGATTCCCGGACGCCAATGCGTTTCCGTTCAGCGAGCATTAGTGCGAGTTCGAACGGTTCCGGCTTAGGGCGGCGTTGGCCTAAAGGAGGAGCATCCTGGACAAAGACATCCGCCGGGCACCGGCCGTCCATTCCCTTGCCGGAATGCTCTTGATGGTGATATTTCTCGATCCACGCTTGGCACTTAGCGATGAAAGTGCTGGCGCGTGGATGGTTCGATTCATCCACGCGATCATGTTTCGCAAGCTTACGGTGGATGCCCATTTCAGCAGAGGTGGCATCGGGGCGAAGGTGGGGCGCTCCACCCGTATAGTGCTGGTAGAAAAGCTTATCGAACTGTTCATGTAAGGTGCGGAAGAACCGTTCAACGTGCTTGGATTGCGGGTGCCGCACAATGCAGTGGGACACTGATATTCCCAGACGCCCCAGAATTCCGATCTCTTTCAGTCCGTCCAATTCCGCCTCAAACCACTTTTCGGCAGCCAGGGGCGACTCAACAAGATAGGCCGGCATCGCGCCTTTTGCCACGCGCTTATAATCTTTACCGTTGTCGCAATAGAAGTGCTCACACGGACCATGTTGTGTAACCGCGCGGCGCATGGCCGTGGCGATTGACCTGGAACTGCCCTCCCAGCACCAGCTGGTGCCGACTACGTAGCGCGAATGGAAGTCAAGCAGGCAGGTGAAGCGCAGGCGGATCGGCGCGCCCCACGGGGCTTCAGGAAAGCAGTCGTTCATAACTTCTACATCGTGGATCATATGGTCAGAAACCCAGCAAGCATTGCTGGCCACGTCGTCATAGCAGCGCTGGACGTAAGGTGCCATGCGCTCGCGATATGCACGCTTTCCTTCAAGCGCATAGGTCTTCAGGTATGGAGGCACCAACAGAAACCAGGCGCGCACGGTTTCATAGGCCGGCAGCTGCTGTTCTGGCACACCCACCAACTCACGCTCTGAGCACAGCGCACTGTATACGGCTCGGACGCTTTGGCGACACTCCAGGTGGAGATATGCAGCGAGGATTGCGGCGGCATGATAGCGAGCGAAGAAGTGGGAGCTTCCCTTGTCCGACCGCGGCCTATCAGCCAGCGCGGGCAGTCCGCCTTGACGGTAGCGCGATATCCAGCGCCGGATTGTCTTGGTGCTTTGTTCGCTCCCATCGGCAACCCATTCCACAGCCGCGCTCCAGTTTGGGGCCGTCGCTCCGTCAGGCATCGTTGCCGGAAAACACTCCTTGGTTGTCAGGTTCAATAGCGGTTCCAGGTGGAGGAGACGGTCCGTAGCTTGCTTGTGGTCGTCGGGATCTGGAAGCGCGACCCGAGGCATGACGGCGATGCTTGAGGGAGCATTCATAAAGAGGGTGAGCTGGCTGCTGCTCTGCCCGGCATCAGTGCTTTGGGCGCTCCGATACTTGCTGAAAGAGCCGACTTCTTGCGCCGCTTTGATCTGCAAATCACCGGGAAGAGAAAGGAGCGAGTACTCGCGAATTGGCTTACCATTTTTCTGTCGGCCGCGCGCGTTCCGCCACTTGATCTGACCGGATTCGGCCTTGCGTCGCACGGTACGAGCCGACCATTCGGTCAGTTCTATTAACTCGTCGATATTGAGCCAACGCTCGGACATGGCTACCTTGAGCTATTCAGTTCCGAATCCAGCAAATTGCGAAGAAGCTTATCTCTCTCCCTGCGGCCCTTCTCTCCGGCGAGTATGCTCTCGCCGAGTTCGATCAAGGCCAAAAGCCGAGGACTCAACAGAAATCGCTGTGGGGAATCATCTCCGGTTAGGTCGCAGAAATCCCGAAGGGAAACTGCCGGAAAACGCGCGCCACTCTTCGTTGTGGCTGTGTAATCATTGAGGATTGACGGCGAAATGGTCCTTCCACACCTAACGGAAAGCTCATCAGCGATTTGCTGGCGGCTTTTCGGGCATCGAGTCATGACATCCGAGAGCAGACGCCTGAATGCGACGTCTGATTGCGGGGGAAGACTGCCTTTGAAGTTGGGCATTTTCGGATTCCCTTCTGATTGGTGTGGCTATCAGTATTGAAAGGTAGGCCAATATGAGCAAAAAGTCAACGGATAAAGTCGCCCAGGTGGAAGATCTCAAGAAAAGGCTTATTGCCATGCGCGGTGGTTCAACGCAGCGGGCTTTTGCTAATGCGTTGGGAGTCAGTCAAGCAACAATCGCCACATGGGAAAAAGGGGATGAAAGACCGGCTCGCGAGAGATTTCTTGACCTGGCAAAGCTCGCATCAACGAAAGAAGAGCGCCTTTGGTTCCTAGCGGAAGCGGGCGTTGATATCGGCCTGGTGAAGTCCGATCTTCGCGAAGACGCTGCTGATCGGATGGAGGCCCTCGACGAAATCAGCCGGGAAGATCGAGACTCACTCGCGGCGGTTCCAGTTATTCAGATTTCTGAACTTCTAGCCCCCAAAACTCCGGCTTCCCTTGGGGAAGAAAGCCCCGAAAAGCTCTATATCTCAGCGCGGCACCTTGCGAACGCCGAAGACGTAGTGGCTTTTGGCATTCCGCACAGCACCAAAATACAATTTTTCCCGTCTTGGCTGGAGCCACACGACCTGATTTTGATCGACCGGGGCATCCAACTACTTCGCGATTTTTTCATTGATGAGGCTCATAACTGCCTTCATCTCGCAGCGATTTTAGTTCCGCACAGGGCCTTGTTTGAGCACCACATGACTGGCAGCCTCATTATCACTGGACTCGAAAGCGAAAAGCGCGAGATCGAAGAGCGCAGAGTGGCTACAGCCAAACAGCCGGCTGTTCCGTTTTTGATGGTGGGACATTTCGAGGAGGAGATTGCGGGGGCCGAAAAGCCCCGGGTTCCGAGCGCGAATGATCTTTGCAGGCTTGTCTTCGTGCATCTTCATGGTCGATTAGCTTTGACGGACTGGGCGAAAGGGACGCGCCCAAGGGATATGGGACCAGGCGCAAAGTTCCTGCATGACGCGAGGATAGTTGGCGCTGTTTCAGGATGGATAAGTTCGCCTCGTGCGATTGGGCTCAAAGAACGCATGGCGGCGAGCGCTCGCCGGAACGGTAGGCCGCTCCCGCCTGGACAGAGCCTTCTCCGCCCAACAGGGCGATAATTGCTACAAGTGACCGAGCGCAAATCAATGGCGGCCTGGTCTAGCGTGGAAAAGGAGAGCGTCGATGACAATAGCAACGATGAAAAACGACAAGATTAAGGCGATCACATCTGGAGATCCGTGCTTACGTAGGGCCGCACTGATGCAGATGATCGAAGAGAAGCAAGGTCAATTGACCATTAGCCGCCAAGCGCTCGACGCCCTGACTGCTGAACGTAAAACGCTTGTTCTGGTAGCGAGATTACAGAACGATTCGGATGCTCAAAGTCGTATCCGCAAAATAGACGAGGAGTCATCCGGCCTGAACAGTGATTCCGTGGACATTCAGACGACTCTCGATTATTTAAAAGAGAGCCTTGCCACCGCCGAGAATGAAATCGATCTGGCATCCTGGGAAGAGGAGCGCGAAAAAGTCCGCGAGCTGCTTGAAGCGCGATTGAGAGGGAAGACTTCCGCTGCTTTGGAAAAAGCGGCCGACGCCCTGGTAAAGGCATTCGAAGCAGTGATCGAAGAGGATGAGCAAATAGCTAAAGCGATGGTAGCTTTCGAGCCTCGGCTTCACAGCCATGCTTCGCAGATGGGACGGCTTGGCAGAGCCCGCGCCGAAATCATTGGCTTCAAGTTTCGCGATTTGCTGCCAATGTATCTTGGCCTGAATATGACTGTGCAATCGATGGAGGGAAAGAGCGTCGCGGGTTACGATCAACGCATTTACGGCGACGCATTGGAAGCGCTCAACTGCCTGGAACGGGTGCTCTAAATTGTTGGGGTTTGAATTGCCTCTCGGTCGCATTGGAGAGGAATGCTTGGGGCCGGCGACGACCTCCTCGTAAACCGGCCCCGAGCAGATTGATTTTGGAACAGGGAAAGGGTACCGCCGATGAACGATCTAACGCTGGACCGGAAAACGCACCAGAGGGCTCTAGAAACGTTCAAATGTGTTTCAGGCTGGTACCCCACCAAAGAAATTGCAAACGGGGCACACGCGAAGGCTGTGGCTCGGTGCTAGGGTAGGATTCGTTACGGTTCGACCGTTGGCCTCAACTCTTCTGAGGCCGATGAGATTCTGAAGCAGTATCGCTCGCGTTCTACGGCGGGCGTCGAGGCCAAGCAAACTACGCGGGCCTCAGGCATGGCAGGGTCCTCCACCCTGGGAGTAAGAAAAATCCCAACGGACAAAGGAGGAGCCTCTATGCCTCAATTAATCGATCTCGCGCAAAACCGCAAATTAACAATCCGAGTGGGGGCACGCCTATATGGTCTCGTCATTCCCCCGATCTCTGAGACCGTTTATTTTGCCGGATTTTTTGATGCTCTGAGTAACTCGCTGAGAGCCAATCGGACCGCGAACGAAAATAGAGATTCTGTGCTTTCAGTGGCAATCAGCTTTATCGAGATGGTGGCGATTTCAGCCGAAGGATATTCGCAGCAGGTTGCCGGAGAGGGATGGCAGGGCGCCGTTCCATTCATGCATAAAGAGGCTTACAGCAACGCGCTGTTCAGGACAAACGTTTTGGACGCAAACAGTGCTCCCGAGCGCTCGCCGGACGGCGGTCTCATTGTGCGCCTTGAATCAGTGTGGAATGCAGGTGGAACCGGACTGATGAGTCGGAACCGGCAACTGGCTCACCACTTCAAGAAACCATCTTCTAAGCAGAGAGACGAGGCCCGCCGCGCATATCTGGAAGTGCGTCGAATCGCGGGCTTTTCGCACCGCGGGGCACCAAACGTCCTCACGCCATCCCAAACGCTGGCCGCTCGCACACTGGTGCGCCTCTACGGCAATCTGATCTTGCGCGTCGAAGGGTACGCGGTGGGCGGGGAGCCGCTTACCGAAAATCGGGGTGAAATCGTCCGCACCATGGACACTTTTCACAAGGTGATTGCAGCCCGTTCCTTGTTTGCCTGGACAGCGGCGCAAATGAAAGAGCGAAGGACCGCGTAGATGCCGAACACCATCAACATCACCATTAACGTCAGCGATGGAGACGCAACGCCGGTAATTCAGCAGGTGGTGGCGCAGCTCCGCGAGATTGGCCCGGCGGGCGAAGCGGCCGGAGCGCAGGCTGGAGCGGGGCTAGATAAAGTCGGCGAACATGCGCTGACAAGCCTCGACAATGTGCGGCTGCTGCGCGATGACCTGGGCATTCGTTTGCCCCGTTCGATAGAAAAGGCGATCTCACAGAGCGCAATGCTGAGCGGCGCAATCGGTGCGATCGGTCCGGGGCTGCTAGCGATGGGCGCGGTGGAGATCTTCGCGCACATCGGGGAGTCGGTCTATAAAACATACGAGGAATTTGTTGAATTAAAAGGCCAGATAACAGCAACCGATGCCGTGATCAAGAGCTTTGGCGACGCGGCAGAAGGAGCGATGAATAGAGCCTACGATGCGACCGAAAAGTATATACGTCTCACCCAGGGCGGAAAGGCTGCCGACATCTATGGTTTGAACCGCACAGAGACCACGGCGATCAAGCTGCCGGAATACCAGACCGATGATTTTAAGAAATTGACGGATGAGATAAAGGGCGACTTCGAGAAGATCACGGGCGAAACGGTGATGCCCAAGGACCTTCCCAACACGATTGAGAAGCTTAAAGCCTACAACGCCGAGCAAGAGAAAAGTATCTCTCACATGTCACAGGCGAATGCCGCGCTCAATGCCGGAGCGGTCGCTGTCCCAGATACCCCCGCTGGCGGCTACACCTCTCAGCAACTGACGATGCAGCAGGAACAGATTAAGGTCGGGAAGAGCCTGCTCTCAACCCTCATAGCAGATCAGGCCGCCTACGACGCCCTGGTGAAGGCCGAGCAAGCGCAGATAGGCCAGGACAAGCCCGGCACTGAGCAGCAGCAGCAACAACAGCAGAAGGCAATTGAGGCCGAAAAATCAAAGATGGCCGCCATCGGTGCGCTCGACAAGCAAGCCATGGAAGCGCAGTTGTCAGGTGAGGCGCTCATTGATGCAGAACGCAAGAAGGCTGAAGCGGATTTTGTCGCGGCGCACGGTGCATCCACGCAGGCGATGGCGGACATCGACGCGATCTACGACAAAAAACTGATGGATCTCTGGGACAAGGAGGCCAAAGAGGCTAAGGATAAGAACGCCAAAATCGCGGAGGCGCAAAACACATTCAATAAAGAGATGGACTCAGCAGACATGCGGTCTGACGACGCACAGGTGGAAGGCTACGCGCGAATCGCGGACAATGCCGCTAAAGCCACCCAGAAAATTCAGGACGATTGGCTGAAGCTAGCGGCCACTGCGGACATTTCGGCGACTGCTGTCCTGGACGGGCAGATGCGCGCGGCATCGGTGACCCTAGATGTGCAGGAAAACATGCTGCGCGAAATGCAGCAACTCCATAGCAAGACAATGGAGCAAATTGCGAAAGAAGAAGAGCAGACCGCCCGCTATTCTTTGCCCGCATGGCAGCAAGCTCAGTTGAAGATCGTCGATGCATTCCAGGACCGGGTGCGGGAGGTCACTGAGGCAGAAAAACAGCAGGAAACGGCCCTGAATACCTCAATGCAAAGCGACTCTAAAAATGCCCTGTTTTATCAGCAGGCAGAGGTGATGGCCGCACAAGACGCCGACGCTAAAATTCTCGCAGCCCGCCAGGCGATGAACGCCCAGATTCAGCAGAGCGATGAAGAAACCCGCGACAAGCTAGCGTCCGGCTTGCAGAGCCTGTTTTCGCATCCTGAAAAGTTCTTTGAAGACACAGCCATGAAGACAGGCTTCCAGCTCATGGCCAACGAGATGCTTTCCGTCTTCCAGTCAAGTGGGCCAACAGGCGGCATGCTGCAATATCTGTTCGGCATGGGGCCCCAGATGAGCACCAGCACGAATCTTCTGACGGCCATCCAGTCTGCGCTGGGCCAGGGCAACCATAACGGCGGAGGTATCAACGGGTCGCAACCGGGCAGCACGCCGGGCAACCCCTTCTTCACAGGCTTTGGAGATAGCTCCGCGAACCCCGCGACGATGCAATTCACGCAAGGCAGCACACAGATTCTCACGGGAGCGCAGACCTTTGTACAGGGCGTTGCGCAGTTCTCTTCAGCCGTTGGTTCCATGAGCATGGGTGGTGGCGGCTTTAGCGGCGGAGGCGGCTTACTGGGCGGCGGTGGCAACACGCTTGGATTTCCGGGAGCCAGTAACACGGGAGGGGATATCGGCTCGTCGTCTGGCGCGAGTGCATCGGGCACCACCGCGAGTTATCCGCAACTGCTGGGCGCGGGGCAGGGATCGTACACCACAGCGGCCGGCAATGGCATGGTCGATGCATCCAGCCTTGGACCGGCCGGAGCTGGGTTCAGCGATTCAAATGCCGCGGGCGCACCCGGTGCGGGCATGGGTGCGGCGATGGGCATTGCAGGGGGCGCGCTGATGGGCGGCATGAGCATCTACTCCGCTTACCAGAACTCGAACCCGATTGCCGGGCTTGCAGGCGGCGCCATGGGCGGCATGGAAGCGGGCGCTGCGCTGGGCAGCATCATTCCCGGCCTGGGCACGGTGGTGGGCGGCGCGATCGGCGCCATCGCGGGCGGCTTGACGGGCCTTTTCGCGGGCATCTTCGGAGACCAGGGCAAAGGGCAGGCGGAAGGTTTGGATGTGAACACCATTCAGCCCGAGCTTACCAAGGACATGCAGGACTACGAGGCCGGCCGCAGCGGTTACAGCGCTGTGGCCGCCGACCTGACCAACATGCTCGTTTCCGCGAAGAGTTCCACAACGCAGATGGGCAGCGGCGCGCGCAATTACTTCAGCAGCAACATTCAGCCGGAGATCAACGCGGCGCTGATGAGCCTGCAGAAGCAGGAACAGGGCGGGCGCAGCGCGGTGACCATGAGTGCGGCGCAATACCACACGGGCGGCATGATTGGCGACTTTGGCGACATGGCCACCAGCGACACGGAAGGCTTTATCCACGCCAGGCGTAACGAATTTGTGGTGAACCCAATGGCCGCTTCCGCGCACATGCCGATTCTGCAGGCGATGAACAGTGGCACAAGCTTTGGCGCTGTGCAGCCGCGCATGCCGGCGTCGTCCAGCTCCGGAGGGGGCGGCACCATCAACATCCAGGCCATCGACTCAAAGAGTGTGGCGACGTGGGCCAAGGCTGGCGGCGGCAAGATGCTGATGGCCGCGCTGAACCAGGCCAACAGCCAATACAGCGGCACAGCGAGAGGATAGCCAAATGAAAAATCAAACTCAATTGGACAATCAGTGGATACAGATTCTGCAAGCTGGCACCCATGACGGTGAGACTTATACCCCGGCTGATCTAGATGGGATGGTCCGCGAATATAAAAACCGGCCCGACAACGAAAAAACAGCTCTAAAGTTGGGCCTCCCATCAGCGAATAAACCGGAGGCAATTGGAACTGTCGATGCACTCCGCAGAGCTGGAAATGCAATCGAAGCGAAAGTTACCGGGGTAGATCCGCGAGTCGAACGCCTCTATGGGCGCGGCGTTTTTCCGAAGAAAAGCGTTCAAGTAAAGCGATCTCCGGACGGTGTTTCCCTTCAACATGTCGGGTTGATTCATCCGGTTTACCGCGACTATTGGCGCGACGACGAGACCCCAGGTCTCGACGATCTGATGAAACAGGCTACCGGAGCAAAGGACCATGTGTTTCAGGAAAGCCCTCTTTCAACTCAGTGGCTGGAGTTGTTTCGCGCAGGCGACTATGGCGATAAGGGGCACTTCACAGATTCTGATCTCGACCAGGTCGTCCGCAACTTCAATCCGTCATTTCATGAACCCCCGGCTGTAATTGGTCATCCAAAGGACGACGCTCCAGCATACGCGTGGGTAGATGGCTTGAAGCGAAATGGCAACATCCTTTTGGGCAAATTCAGGCAGATCGATCCGCAGTTTGAAGAGATGGTTAGATCGGCGCGCTTCAAAAAACGTTCAGTGTCCTTTTATCGGACCGCCAACGGCCCGATGCTTCGCCATGTAGGCTTTTTGGGTGCGCAACCGCCCGAGGTCAAGGGGCTTGCAAATGCAAGCTTCGGCGAGGATAGCATTCGTTTTGTAACGGTGAGTTTCGATGAATCGGAGTCGCGCGCAGATACTGCGATCTCCCACCTCAAACGCGAAGGCTATTGGCACCCAGAGTTTGATCGTGGCGGCCTGTCGATCCTCTTCAATGAGCTTGAGAGGAGCCCGGCCTTGGACATATTAGCTACGTTCCTTGAGAAATGGCAGGATGAGTGCGGCATCGATCCGGGGTCTGCCCGCCTGTCGCGGCGTGCGCAGCAATATGCCAGTTATCACAGCGTGAGTTTTGGAGAGGCGCTTCAGCGGGTTCAACAGCAACGCGAGCAAAATACGACGTCTGCCGGCATGGTATCAGTTCAAGTGCGCGGTTCGAGGTTATCCCAGGTCGCGGAGAATATCGCACGCGCTCGGGGAGTGAGTTTTGGGGAGGCATTGAGCTATGCGGCCGAGGAAAATCCAGAACTGACAATTTTGTAGGCGACAACTGTTTTGAGAGGCGAAAGTGACTGCGAACGCGAGTGATGGACGGGTTGTGACGGAGAGATATATTTCGCCGGCGAGAGCCTCACAGATATTGAGTCACACACTTGGGCACGGCTATTCTCGGCAGTCGGTTGTGAGGCTTTTGGAAGCCGGAGTGTTGGTGGGTCACCAGATGAAGGCTCGTGGTCGCTGGTGGATTTTGAGTAGTTCGCTGAGTGCATACACTCAGTCGATTTTTAGGCAGAACGATATTGAGTGTGGTGGTGTGAGCCATATTGCTCAACTGGTAACTAACACCCCTCGATTGCAGCGGCAGATGTAGCTGCTAAATCGCTCTGTCGCTTATTGATAGCTACGACTTGGGACAGTTCCCCCGGTGGTCGCATTTGTGTGTTCAGTTGATTGGACTAAATTAGTGGACAAATAAAACCTGTTTCTATGGACATCGAATTTCTGCAGCCACAGCCGGGCGCCTCATGCAGCAGGCCGGATTCTGCTACACTGATCGAAGCGCATTCAAGGGGTACAACGCGCCAGGCCGCGCCCCATCGATACGCTTCCGCAACCCATGTTCGGGGAGTGGCTC
>Ga0182030_10016096_pt1 | contig 14600 bp, 16 predicted proteins | sample 812S3MmetaG_FD_121299 | JGI IMG/M metagenome (GOLD analysis project Ga0182030, IMG submission 121299) | Permafrost microbial communities from Stordalen Mire, Sweden - 812S3M metaG (Illumina Assembly) | ecosystem: Environmental > Terrestrial > Soil > Wetlands > Permafrost | place: Sweden... | reverse complement strand
TCAAAATAGGAGCCTTTCATCGGAACAGTCGCGGGATCAACGTCCGCCCACGCGCAAAGATCCCGGTGCGCATAAACGCCGTAGGTGGGCGGATAGCAATGGGGGTAAAGTTTGCCAGCGCGCAGCGCGATGGCGATGGCTTTTTTCTCGACGGTAAAGCCGGCTTTGGTCAGGAGATGATTGAGCCGGTTGGACAGGCCGTTGGGGGGAAACTGGATTTTGTGGCGGGCGGCTTGATAAATCTGCGCAGCGCGACAAGCGGAGCGGTCGAACCGGTCGCCGATTTGCTGGAAGGTCAGTTTTTCATTGTCCCGCAAGCGTAGCACCAAAGCCTCGCGGCTGGCCTGAAATGATTCGGTCTGGCTCATGGGCGCGGTGGATGGCCAGCCCAAGCGTGGAGAGCGGCCCACGATTTCCTGCTCACCTTGGGCAACAGGGTGCCGTCCCAAAAAATGCCGCCGATGCCCTCGGTCCAAGTCAACCGACCGGATTCGATGGCCGAGCGTGCCTGCGACCGGCTGGGTATCCCGCAATCCATCACCACCTGACGGGCTCGCGCTGGCAATAGCGTCAACGCATCATCGCCGTGCTCCGCGAAATCCTGCAATTTCGTTTTGGCAGCGGCATAAACCTGCCTCACCCGGCTGGATGACACCTCCAGTTGCCGGGCAATTTCCTGGCGCGTCAGTTTTCCAGCTTCACACAGGCGAAACACCATTTCCTCCTGCTCAGTCAGCGGATTTATAGTTGCGGTTGGTGGCATTGCTGTTTGCGATTCCGGTGCCAGTTTACACGCGACTTTATTACGACGCCAGCGATGAGATGTTCCCCCTGAATACGCCGACTGGCCGGACCGAACGAAAATCCGAAGAGGTAATTTCGAATGGGGCGGCCTGGTCCTGGCCGTGTGATAATCTGGCGGCGGCGGGACAGCGAGTGGGGACAATGAGTTCCTTTGAAGGTCAGCTAGGCCGAGGGCATGATGTGACAAAAAGATCATCGTATGACCAGCGCACCTGAAGCCTTACAAACTGTCACGGCACAACCCGTGCCAGCGACCGAGTCGGTCATTCACGAATTTGCGGGAGCCGATTCTAAAACAGGCGTTATATGCAATGTGGCCGGCGGCAAAGCCTTTTGTGAAGAATTTTTTACTCCGCACACTCCCATCATGGCTGTTTTTGGTGGTGATCGTTTGCATACATGCAGGTTACACGGCTCATGGGATTTGGATCGAATGGTAACGGATTGTGCCGATGCCTTGTTTCGCTCCATCCGCAAACTTCCTTCCAAGGATGCCAAAGAACCCAAAAAGGAATGGGATGATCTGACCTTTCAATTTGGCCCCCGGAGTTTTGTTTACGCCGATGCAAGCCGAATAGTTAGCTTCGCATCCACTCCGGTTGAAGCAGATCGCCTGGTGGCGCAGTTTGGCAAGAAATACAGCAAACCCAAGCCCGCCGCCGCCGCCGGCGGAATTTTTCACCTTATCCAGTTTGACGGGGATAATATCAGGACGAAGGAGGTTGCTTTATCCAACGACACAATTCTCAAGCCTGAAGCAATCAGTCTCCACTACGGGAGCGGCGGTAGCGAGTGGCATCAGAAATTCGTAAAAAAGCTCCATGATAAAAACAATGGGTTATCCATTCTTGAAGGCAATCCCGGCACGGGCAAAACCTGTTACCTACGTCACCTTATGGGTGAACTGAAAGAGACGCACCGGTTTTATTTCATTCCGACCGCATCCATGGGCATTCTTTCTAAACCGGAGTTTATTGGTTTTTGGACCGATCAGCGTTCACATTATTCCGACAAAAAATTTGCAGTAATTCTGGAGGACTCTGATGGAGCATTGATGACGCGAGGCACTGACAATCGGGATCAGGTCAGCGCTCTGCTGAATCTCACCGACGGAATGCTGGCCGATTTCATTCGACTACAGATTATTTGCACAATCAACTGTTCCGCCGCGGACATTGACCAGGCATTGCTGCGCCCTGGCCGTCTTATTTGCCATAGAGTATTTGGCCGGCTCGATTATACCCAAGCCTCCCGCCTTGCCGAGAGTCTTGGCCGGAAATTGCCGCAAACCCGTGATTATTCTCTCGCGGAAATTTTTGCCGGGAATGACACCGATGAAATCCCTCGCCCGCGCATGGGGTTTGCGGCCTGATAGGAATAATTTGGTGCTATGTCCAAAACCCCTGAATCCAACCTCGCCGTTAAAGCGATGAAGTATCGCACGGCTGCCGAACAGGGGGACGCATACGCGCAATTCAGCCTCGGTGAGTGTTACTATTATGGCGACGGCGTTCCGCAAGATTTCATCGAAGCCGAGAAATGGTATCAAATGTCCGCCAAGCAGGGGTATATCGGGGCGCAATATCGGCTGGGAGATTTCTACTTTTTTGGCAACGGTGTGGCGCAGGATTTGGGCAAATCGCTGGAATGGTATCGCAAAGCCGCTTTGCAGGGATATGAAATGGATTTGTCGCGACGCAATTAAATCTAAAAAATGAAAACCTCGAAGTCAGGAATTGTCGAAGCAATGAAGAAAGAAAATAAAGCATTGCTGGCAGAAGCCAGGCGGGCGTTGAAAGAAGATTACATCAATGGTGGGCCGAAACCGGGAGCGAAGTTATCCGGTTTGCCGCTGGAACCGAATATCTACCTGTTTCAGAAATGGGCATACCGGGTCGGCAAAGGGTGGTATGGGTTTGATTTAAGTGCCATTCCGGATGTCTGGGTCTATATGTTGGACGCCTTTCTAGCCTGGGTGGAATCGCAATGCCCGTATTTTAGAATATTACAAATCAAGACGAAGTTTGGTGGCCGTCGTTTTTATATCGACACCCATTGCCAGGATGCCGGTGTGAACGAAGTCGTCCGCTCTGAAATCGCCAAGCTGGAAAAGTTGATGTTCCATAAAAACCTAATCTTCGGCAATGTCAGACCGCCTTATCGGCTAAAGCTAAAGCGGCGCAAGGCGAAATAATTCATAAATTATATGCGACTCCAAGTGTTCAGCGATCTCCATCTCGAATTTTGCCCCATTGAGCCGGTGCAAAAAAAGGCCGACATAGTGGTGCTGGCGGGCGACATCCATCAGGGAACGGCGGGGGTGAAATGGGCCAAGCAGCACTGGCGGGATTGTCCAGTGATCTATGTCTTGGGGAATCATGAGTTCTACAACCATTGCATCCCGGATTTGATTCAGGATCTCCGGCGCGAGGCCAAGGGCAGCAATGTGCATGTGCTGGAAAATAATGCCGTTGAAGTCGGCGGCTTTGTCTTTCTTGGATGCTCGCTCTGGACGGATTTTCAGCTCTGGCCCAATGCCCGCGAGGCCATGATGTTTGCCAATCAGGAAATGTCAGATTTCTGGCTAATCAAAAAACCCGACATCAACAAGTTGTATTCCGCCGAAGACTCGGCAAAACGTCATGCTGCGTCCGTCAGGTGGCTGACACGGCGGTTGTCCCGCCACGATCCGACGCGGACGATTGTCGTGACCCACCATGCGCCGAGTCACCGATCTATTTCCCCGCAAAACACCGGCAACATGTTTAGCGCCGCGTTTGCTTCGGATTTAGATTCGTTGATTCGGGCCAGTCGGATTCCGCTTTGGATTCACGGTCATACGCATTACAACGTGGACTATAAAATCGGGGCAACCCGGATTTACAGCAATCAGCGCGGTTATCCCAACGCGAAGTTGCGGGGATTTGAACCCGGAACAATAATCGAGATTTTATGACCCAGACAAAGATTACCAGCTTGGACTTTGAAACCGCCAATCCCTCGCGCGTGAGCATTTGCGCTGCCGGTTTGGCTGTCTTTGAAGATGGCCAACTTACAGAAACCCCGTATTGGCTGGTGCGACCGCCCAAAGGCCACGGCTGGTTTGACGAGGACTTCATTGAATGTCACGGCTTGACGCATCTGGATGTTCTGGACGCCCCGGAGTTTCCCGGCATTGCGTCGGCTTTGATTGCCCGGTTGACCGGTGCAGATCTCGTGATTGCGCACAACGCCCACTTCGACTTTGGCCATTTGGGCGAGACTTTGGATCATTTTGGCCTGCCCCGTCCGAAGTTTGATTATGTTTGCACCTGCCTGCTTGCCCGACGCGTCTGGCCAGAATTGCCAAATCATCAGCTTTCTACCTTGGCGGCGCACATCGGTCACTCATTTAACCATCATCATGCTCAAGCCGATGCCGAAGCAGCAGGGCGCGTGCTGCTGGCGATGATGAAACAGGTCAACGCCACCACGCCGAGCGAGTTGCTACAAAAGACGGGCATGGAGCCGAAGCGTTTTTGCCAATAAAAAATGAACAGGGACAAATTCAAATGAAAATTATTCCAATCAGAATCACCACGGCGGCAGCGGTGGTATTCATATTTTCAGAACTTGCCGCTGAGGTGTTGGGGTATCCCGTCAATTATGGGCCGTTCTCAACGGGGCATGAACCAACCGCCATTTCGCTTACCCAGTGCAAGCTGGAGCGGGAAGTCAAATCGGCCGGGGACGAAATTGACGGAGCCGTCAGGCTATACCGTCTTCCGGTCGCCGGGACAGCCCAGAAGCAAACCACACTGGCGTTACGCGGCACAACCAACGGCTGGGAAATCAACATCCGTGACGCTCTAGACAAGAGCTTGATGCGTGTGCCCTTCACGAACAGCATGACCAGTTCCTTGGTAGAGGTGTATTCCTCCGATTTGAACGGCGATAGCCAGCCTGATTTAATTGTCAACATCTGGTCCGGGGGCTGCGGACTGGCAGCGGAGGGCAGCGAAGTGACTTTTCTACTCTCGGGAAAGGATGGCTACCGCGCGACATCGTTTTACCTGTATGACTTTGGCAAACTTGATCTGGTTCGATTTCAGCACCAAGGGCCGGTATATTTCATTTTCAACGACCTGGTCGGTAATGACGGTGAAAAAACCCTGGACGGGAGAGACCACAACTACTGGGTCTATAATCTGCACCGCATTTACGGGAGCCGATTTATTCCGGCAGACGCGGATCAACCCGGATTCCCCAAGTGGATTTGGTTTAGAAATCAGGCCAATCACGAGGAAACAACGCAATTGTCTCAAGAAGAAAAAAATAGATTGCTAATGAAAAGAAAAAACAACAATGCTCACCAATAATAAACAAGAAAAACACCATGAAATACTATTGTAAATACTGCGGCACCAGTGCTCAAAACCTCCCAACATTGACAGGTAATTTCTGTCAACGTCATCCCCTGGGACCCGGCAAAGGTAAGCACGCTTTATATGAAGGCGGTGAAAAAGCCCGCTACGAATGCAAGTTTTGTGGCACCAGTGCGGCCAACCTTCCGACGCTGACAGGCAATTTCTGTCAACGCCATCCGCTGGGGCCAGGCAAAGGCAAACACGAGCCAGCGTTGTAAACTCCGCCGGGTATTGCTCGTTTGTCCTTTCCACGAATGGCGGAGCGCCAACTTGACTTGGCACGCGTATGCAAATCTGTTTTCCATCGTTTTAGCCGAATCATGGATGAAAATAAGAATATGCTGAAGCATGAAGATGAGGATAAACCGGGATTGCTTGAGGCGCTGGCAACCAAGTGGAAAACCACCAGTGGCGCCAAGAAGGTGATGTGGCTTGCAATCGCCTTGCTGGCTGTATATTTGGTGTATCAATTCAAAAAGAATTGGGACGAAACCCGAGCAGAGCAAAAGCGCAATTCAAATAATTGACTTAACGATTATGAATACAAACTTAAACGATGTGACCTTGCCTGAACTTTACAATGATATATTTACCACAGTTTCCGGTCGCCCCTTTGAACCAAACTCAATTCTGCTATGCAAGACCCGAAAGACATTCCAGAAGTCTTGAAGAAAAGGATGGAAGCATGGCGTGACAAGCCTAGGCGAGACCCAAAACGGATTACCGGCCTGTTGAAGGTGCTGGAAGAAACGTGGCGCGAGGAGCCGGACTGTAAGCGTCACCCGGAGCACCACTTGACAAAACAGTGAGAAGGATTGGAGACGTCAGAGACAAAATCTCTGACGGTTATGATGCGGGTTGCAGGGTTCTTTGAGTCTTGCCCCAATTCGCTGGTATGACCTCTGGGATTTGGTGGTTGGTCATGGTGGGCAGGCGGCTCAGAACTTCGCGGAGATATTGGTAAGGATTGAGTCCTTGTCGGCGGCAGGTTTCGATCACGGTGTAGATGATCGCGCTGCGCTGGCCGGCGTCAGCTTCGCCCACGAACAGCCAGTTTTTCTTGCCGATGGCCGTGGGCCGAATCGCATTTTCTACGAGGTTGTTGTCGATCTCCACCCGGCCGTCGGCCAGATAAATTTCCAACGTGCGCCACTGGCCTATGGCATAATCAATCGCGGTTCCCAGCGGGCTTTGGGGCAACTGGCGTTTGCTGGCTTTAAGTTTGAGCAAGGCACGCTCAATGCGTTTGACGACTGGTCGGCTTTCACTGGCGCGCACGGTCGCGCGCAAACGCGGGCCGGCGTGGTGTGCCCGCAGGTTGGCTTCGATCCGGTAGAGGTGTTGGATTTGGCCCAGCAACCAGCTCGCCAGGCGCGGTGAAGCTTCCAAGGCTTCATGAAATTTGCGCCGCACATGCGCCCAGCAACCAGCCAGTTCAATGGCCGGGCCCCGGCGATTGGCAAAGGCGCGATAGGCGGCGTAGCCATCACATTGGATGGTGCCGGTAAAGGTGGCGGGAATGACATTGTCCAGGCACGCGGTCGCGCGACTGGTTTCCCAGTGGAAAAACACGTCACCCCCGGGACGGCTGCCCGTCCACAGATAACCTTGCTTGGTTTTGCCGTTCCCCGGCTCCAGATAATCAATCGGCGTTTCATCCACCTGCACATAACCGCCGGCCATCACCCCGGTGCGGATCTGTTCGTAAATGGGTTTGAGCCAGTCGGCGGCCAACTCGACCCAACGCGCCAACGTCTGCCGGTGTAATTGCACTTGGTGCCGTTGCGCGTAAATTTGTTCCTGCCGGTAGAGCGGCAGATGGTCGCAATATTTGCCGACTAAAATTTGCGCCAGTAATCCGGGGGCCGGCAGGCTGCGGTCCAACAAGCGTTCCGGCAAGGGCGCGATCACCGGGGCCAGATCCAATTCCACCCGGTGAACATATTTTTTACGGATCGTGCGGCGACGGAGAAAGCGCGCCGGTTCGTAATCCAACTGCTCACTCACTTCCTGGCCAATGCAGCGCCACTGCTCGGGCGCGGTCTTGACCAGTTCCGGCTCGATCACCTCTTCGACCACCGGCAAGTGATCCGGCAAACGCGGCGCGCGGGATTTGTGCGGCTGAACTTTGACTTCGTTTTTCGACGGGATGATGGCCGTGGGTTCCGCCGGCGCGGAACCGGCGGAAAGCTGCAAGAGTAGTTCCAGTTGCGCGCGATCGAGTTGTTCACTGCTGGAGCCAAACACCCGGCGCACCAGCGCATCAATCTTCTGCCGCAGCAGCGAGATCTCCTGTTGGGACAGTGCCAGCGCCGCTTGCAACGTAACGACGAGTTCACGCAACTCGGCAGGCTCGGTGGGCAGCGTGGCGGTGTTCATCGTCGCGCTTTCTGACGATGATCAGGAATAAAAGGTTCAAACTTTTTGAAATTATTTTTTAGTCCTCCCGCTCATACCACGGACGCAGCTTGGCCCCCCGCAGATCCACGCCGTCGGTCAGCATCGCCAACGCCTGCGGCGTCAACTTCAACTTGGTGGTTTCGGGTGAGAGACCCTTTGGCCAGGCGAAGGTCCCGGTCTCAAGCCGCTTGGTCAGCACCCAGATGCCCGTGCCGTCAAAGCAAATAATCTTGATTCGCGTGTGCCGCCGGTTGCTGAACACAAACAACGCGCCTTGCTTCAGATCTTCGCCCAACCGCTCCGACACCAAGGCGTGAAGACCGTTGAAGCCTTTGCGCATATCGCACGCCTCCACCGCCACAAACACTTTCAAGCTGCCCGAAAAACTTAACATGACCTGGCCAGCGCCCGGACCAACATTGCCGCCAAGGCCGCCTGGCGTTCATCCGTCACTTCCAACCGCACCCCGCCGGGCAACTGTAAGACCACGACGGCGGGGATGGGTTCACCGGCCGTTTGCGCCGTCGCCACCACCGCCTCCAACCAGCGCACCGGATCGGCAGACTTGGTGGGCACTTTGGCGGCGGCAGCCGGTTGCTTGCGCCGGCGATGCACCCAGGCCGCAAAGGTGGAATATTTAAGGCCAGTCACAGCGGCAAACCTCGCCGCGCTCAGACCGCTGCGGTCGAACTCATCCAATAAACGTTCCCGCCGGGCTGCCGGTGTCTGCCGGCGGCCCACCTCATCGGTCTTGATAATAGAGATTTCATCCGTCTTGGTCAGAGTCGTCATAGCCTTACGCTATGACATCTCTGACTGGCTTGGATAGAGGTGCTACGGGTGACGCTTACGCCGGACTTGCGTCTTGGGCAGATAATCGTGTCGGCAGCAATTCTCAGCGGTAGAAAGTTTGTGTGCCCGGAAATATTCAATCTCGAAGATGAAGATATGCTGAAGGGCATCGAGGAGTTGGCCAAGAGGAAATGAAGTAAAAAGCGGCGATGGAAACGGGCAAATAAGGCCGTTATTTTTTGAATTCCGCGCGCAGCCGACTGATGCGTTTGGGGCTGGTGCGAACATCCCAGCCCAGTCCACGGCAGATGAACTCATGCTTATTGTCGCCTTTCAAGCCAAGGCGGCGAACTTCCTGGTCAAGTTGGCGGAGTTCTTTGGCGTTTTGAATTCTTTCGGCAACACCTTCGGCCAAGGCGGAACCTTGGCGGCCGTGGACGCGGGTGCGATGAAGTCTGGCAATGGCATCCCACCGAATATCACGCTTGGGATCAAAAGACCAATAGGCCGGAATGTGAATCATCGTTCCGTAGGGGGTGAGATTCACGGCGAGTTTGAGCAGGAGCGGTTCGTCATGCTGCATGCCATAGAGATTCCACCGCAGACAAAACGCATCGAACGCTGCATGAAATACCTCCGCCGGCCGACGAAGGTTCACGGAGAACGAAGGACGAAGGTTGCGTTCGGCGGTCATCGTTCGACGAATCACGCCCTTGTGGTCGCAGTGGACTTTAACATCGAAGGCGGCTTTTATGCTGTCCCATTGCCGGCGCAAATCCGGGTCGTTCCGATTGGCGAGTTCATTCTGGTTATATTTGGCCTGGGTTTTGACCAGATTCTCGTAGGTTCCCTTTTGAACCTGAAATTCATGTCCCGTCACGGCGGTGCAGATGGCTTCATCTGGAGGTTCCGGCAACAGTTCAATGATGAGCCGGTGCCGGGAGTTCAGGCGTTTGCCCTTTTCCAGAACAGAGAGGCAATCATCGAGAACATCCTGGATGTTAAACGGCCAGAGTGTGGTCGGGACAAACATCCAATCGTAAAGCGCACGGAGCGTTTTTAGGGTTGAGGCATCCAGCTTTGCCGCCACCGCATGATACCGCCGAATGCATTGATCCGCCCAATCAGCCCGGTCAAAGGCTTGTGTTTGGATTTTCTCTAGGTCTTGGTCGAGGGCGGTGGGCATGGTTCAAGGATGTTTATCTGAACGGGTTTGCCAGTCTGCTTCCTTCACGGCCTGAGTTGATTCGTCTGGAATGGGAATATGATCCTTGGCGTTGTAACGAAACCAGAGGAGCTTTGAGCATTGCCGCCTCATCAGGAAGGTGGACTTGGAGGGACCTAGAGGGCGGGTTACGGCCATATCAAAATCCTGTTTTGCCTCCCTATATCGAACGCTTTGACCAGCCATACATTTTTCCGGCCAAAATCATGCTTGTGTCGAACATATCCTTGGTCCTGAGAAATTCACATTTGTTTGCCTTTACCTTTGGTGCGTTATCCTGATGGGATAATATCCGCCGCAGGATGGGAAGGACTTTGGAACTCGCCATCTGGCGGAGGTAATCATTGAACTCCCAAGGCTTTTTCAAATCCCCTGCGTATCGTTCCATTAGCTGAGGCAGGTTCGGATCATTGAAGACACCTTGTAAAAGCAAAGCCCAACATAAATTGCGGGCTTTCGCGAACGCAGGGATCCACTTCTCGGGCAATTTTTCTTCCATACGCGCAAGAGCGGGTCGCAACGAAAGATGAACTTTGTAAGCGAGGATAATCCGCCGAACGTTTGCATTGAGATAACTCTCACGGAAAGTAGCTTCGTATTGGCGCTGCACCTCGAAGACGTCTGGCAACTTGGACATCCTGAGAACCTCACCCTGCATCGCGAGAAACGTCTGTGCCAATGGCCGAATCCTAATGGCGCGCGATATGTCAACGCCCATGGCTTCGAGCTCATCCTCAGAAAAATTCGCCATGGCATTTTCCTGGCGTTCATACATCACATGGCCTTGATTCTGGAGCTTGTCCTCCAAATCGCACTGGATCAGGTCATTGGCCCTCAAGTTCCAAGGCTCGACTGGATTCTGGCGGTTATTGCATATAGTGACATTCGTTATGAACGGGCTATTGGGATCGTGCTCGATGATTTTCGCAAGAACCCTGATTGCATCCAATCTGCCGCCGTGATTTTTTAGCGCTTTAGCATTCTGCTCTCGGTCGAGAAATGCCTTTAGGCTCGAAATAGTCTGGGCTCCGTTCAACAATCTTGGGCAGTATAGGTGCATTTGGCCACCGTCCACGATTTCAACCTTCTGGGCGGCCAATGCCACACCATTATGATTGAAGGGGAATATGTCCGGCGATTCAGTGCCCTTGATAACGATCGCCGTCAACGCTTCCCGGATTTTCCGGTTCGGCTCATTTTCGGGAGAAAGTCCAAAACGAATGTTTCGGCTGAGGAACTTAGCCCCCAATTCCTCGTAAATCGCGTGAAGATCCATCAGCGGGACAAAGCCAACATACATGCGGATGCCATCGCTTGAAGACGTTATCACATGCTGCTCAAATCGGACCTGTCCCACGTCAGGAGCTACTGGTTGGGAGGGAACCCGGTGTTGAGAAAGGAACTCAACCTGCACCGTTGTTTCAGGGTCATCGAAGAAATCCTGGACAAGGTGGGCTTGTTTCTCCAACGTTTCTTTCCTGAATTCCAGCCCCTTGCTATTCTCCGCTTTCTCCCGGTCCCCCATGAAGACGAAGTGAATGAGAACCCGTTTAATCTTTGGCTGCTCGTTGAGCTCGGCTTTCAAATGGTTCAGCATCTCGTCCTTATTCGGGACGACGGACTCTTTCCCGAAAACTAGCCGCATCCCGTCATTGTTCAGTCGGTCCATGGATTCTTTGAAAAGGTCGTAATCCTCGGACCATTTGAATTGATAGAGATAGAGGTTGCAACTGTGCCGGTCGAGAAAGTAGGCATCCAAACCGAAATCATTCTTGCCGCCAAAAGCAACCTGATTCCCCACATCTCCAGTATGACAATTAAACTTTCGCACGAGATATTGCAGAGCAAAGTAATCTTCCAGCCGACCGCCAAAGCGTTCGCAATGGGCCTCGAAAAACTTCTTCAGTTCCCGTTTATCTTCATGTGTGATTGCCATAGATTTTTTCCTTCAATTGCATTTTACAATTTCAAGTAGGTGATTTCGGCGCCACGCGTCAGTCTGGCTTCCTGTATGGCTTGCTCCAATGAGAACGGGCCGGATTCGTATTTCTGGAAAATGTCCAAGCCGCGGTCAATCGTGATTTTCCAGCCGGTGTCGGTCGTCAGGTTGCGGGCGTGGAAATTGGGGCTTTGATCATCCTCCCAGGTAAAGGCCACGCGCGAGCCCGTAAATGATTCGGCGATCTGATTTAGATTCTCCGCCTGTTTCACGCAGGTGTCGGGGTCGGACTGGGTTTTCAGGTGGACGGCGACTTCATCGCCTTCCGGCACCAAGTCATGGATCATCTGAAGCAGTTCCATGAGGTTGCGGGCCTGAAAAAACATCCGGACGTAGGGATCATTGATGGTGATGGTGCGTGCGCCGGTGAGATGTTTCGCAAACAAACGGTGGTAGCTCCAGCCTTTGGTGTTCTCTGGTATTACCACATGGCCGGTCTGCGGCTGATCTGATTTCACTTCCGCCGGTTTGGCTGCCGCCGGCTCGGCAGACGCTTCGTGCGACGTTTCACCTTCGGCCGCCGACTGAATGCGCGGCCCGGCAAAGGTGGGATACTGGAGTTCCTCTGGCGTGAGCACCGTGACGGATTTACCGCCGCCGACCGGCTGGTAAATGAAGTCGTGACGCTTGAAGGTATCGTCAATCCGCAGGATGTGCTCGCGCACGCGTCGCCGGGCTTCCATGGCAAACGCGAGCAGTTCCTCCATTTCCTTCGGCGTGGCCTTGCCGTCGGGAAAAAGAATTTTCATCAGGCCGGAGAAGGTCTTTTCAAAACCCGTCTGGTCGCGCGTGGAAACCTCGGATGTGATTTCAAAATATTGCTTGTAGGCACTGGTGAAATCTTCTGTCCGCAGGTGTTTTAAGACTTCGGCGATGTAATCCACGACAAAGCCATATCCATTGGTGAATAGTTCGTGGCGGATCGGCGCGACTTCCCAGCCGGGATTGTAGGCGTGGAGGCGATCCAGGAAGGCGGAATCAATGTATTTGTCCGGCAGCGGCTCAAAGAAGTGCGAGTGCTTGAGCATGTAGGCCACTGATTTCTTGGTGTTGCCCATGAAGACCATGGACGCCTCGGCCGTGAGCTGCTCGATACCCCGCGAGAACGTCCGGTTGGCCATGTAATTTTTCATGATGTCCACCAGCGTCTTGTCCACCTTCTTGTCCTTGCCGGCGAACTCATCGAAGCAGACACAATCCCAAAAACCGACGAGGCCGATTTTGCCATTGGACGTATTGCTGACGAACAGTTTGGGCGCGGTCACTTCCGAGCCGGAGATGAGCATCCCGTGTGGCGAGAACTCTGCGTAGATGTGGGATTTGCCGGTCCCCTTCGGCCCAAGCTCAAGTAGGTTGTAATTGCGCTCGCAATATGGAATGAGGCGGATCAACGTCAGCAGCTTGGCTCGCCGGCCGAACATTTCAGGATTGAAACCCATGCTCTGCATCAGCACGTCCATCCACTCCTCGGTGGTGAACTCCGCCCGCGCTTTAAGAAACTGCTCGTAGTCCACGCCGGCCACCTGGATGGGCTTCAACGTGTCAATCTGCCACGGGCTGACTTTGGAATCTTCGTGCACCTCGTAAGTGACATCGGTGATGCACCAGATTCCGCCCACCAATAGCTTGGGAAACCGCCGCACGAAATCATCTGATACGGGCACCTTCTTGATGCCCAGATTGGTGAACTCGGCTTCGTAGAAACCGCCTTTGTCATTTAATTCCACCGTGAGTTTATCAATGACCTTGTGGCGTCCCTTTTCCTTGATGGTGGATTTGACCAACTGCGCCTGATTGCGATGGACGTAATGTTTGGCGAGAATTTTCTGAACCGATTCCAGCCCAGCCTTGATGACGTCGTTGTCATCGGTGGCGCAGTGCTGGCCAAGGAGGTATTCCAGCACATAAGTCGGGACGACCGCGTTTTGCTTCAGTCCCTTGGTTAGGTCTTTGCGCACGACGAGTCCGGGAAAGTGCTTGAGGATTTTTTGATCCAGCGGACTCAACTGGCGGGGCGCGGCGACAAATGGCTCCGTGGTTTCAACTGGCGCGTCAACGGGCACCGGGTCGGGAGTAGGTTCGGTATTCATTCGAAATCCGTGGTGAATGGTTTCTGGAGTTTAACGCTGTGCGTCTTGTAGGTTACGATCTGGGTGGTGCCGGGCACCATTTCTTCGAGGCGAAGATCCACCTCGCGGCTGTTGAATGCATCCGCGGCCGGAGACAGCACGATGAGCACGGTGGTTTCGCGCTGACGCGCTTCGGTCTCTTTGGAATCAAACGTCAGCGTCTTGATTTCGGATAGGCTGGTGCCGTCTTTGGCGAAAACGCCCACGCGGAGTGTCCGGGGTAGAACCTTGTCCAGCGCTGGCCGATCTTGGAAAAGCGCGATGGATAATTGGCCCGTGGTGATCTTGGCGGGCACGCGCAGCAACTCTACTTCCACCCGGCCGGTGTCGTCCGTGCGGGCCTTGTGGATTTTCACCACGGGCACGACCACTTCCTGAAGGCTGATGCCGCCGTGAACGTAGCGCATCCCCGAACCTTGGAGCGGAAACCGACCGAGCGAGTGAGGGAACGCCGCAGACCAGTCACCGCTCACCCCGAGGGCGGCGCTGTCAAAGATTTTCACCTTGGCAGCGGCCGGGATGCCGCGACCGAAAGAGAACCGCCGGTTACGGAACGTCCATTCGCGGGCGGCGGGCAGCGCCGTGGCATCATCTTCCGCAACATCGTCCTGCTGGAAAAGAAAGCCGTGATCCGCAGTGAGTAGCATGTTGCTTCCGTTGATGTTCGCCACCTTCTTAATGATCAGGTCCAACTCCTCAAAAGCCTGCTCCACGGCATCGAACGATTTCCCTTCCGTGCCGGGCGCATCGCCGGTTTTATCAATGACGTTGTGGAAAATGTAAATGACCTCATGATCGCGCATGAGTGCGCGGCCATCGGTCTTGGTGTTCAGCTCCAGAAAATC
>Ga0182030_10016094_pt1 | contig 14601 bp, 10 predicted proteins | sample 812S3MmetaG_FD_121299 | JGI IMG/M metagenome (GOLD analysis project Ga0182030, IMG submission 121299) | Permafrost microbial communities from Stordalen Mire, Sweden - 812S3M metaG (Illumina Assembly) | ecosystem: Environmental > Terrestrial > Soil > Wetlands > Permafrost | place: Sweden... | reverse complement strand
TATGCTATTGAATCTTTCTCGGACGCATTGAGGAGAGAGCTAAGAGGGACAAATATTTTTATTTCAACAATAGAACCTGGTCTTTTTAAAACTAATGCTATCGCCAATGCCCGGGAAGTTTTTTTAAAGAATGTTAACGCTGATAAATCCGTCTATTCGGGGATTTATAAGAAGATTTTTGATAATTTTCAAGTTTATGCTTCCAATGCTACTGAAGAAAAATCTATTCTTGTGGCCAAGGCTGTGTATAAAGTCTTGGAATCCAGGAAGCCTTGTAGTCGTCTTATGGTGCCGAAGCCATCTTTAATGTATGAAATGGCTGCCAGATTCTTACCCGATAACGTTCAAGATTATTTGTATGCAATGAAGATAAAGTATTTGGATAAACTTTATTAAATTTCGGGAGGGTATAATGGCTGCATTTTATTCTGTTATCGATCATGTATGGGGGCTATGGATTTCTGGAGTTATCATGAGAACAGCCCCTTGTTACGAACAAGGACGAACAAAAACCTACCGCATCCACCGCCATAAACTTAAATTTGACGAGAGTGCCCAAAATTCGCTGAAGACATACAGTGATTAAAACTCGGGTTAAAAGGTATTCCTGATGAGAAATAAGATCGTCTTTTTATTCTTTTTTACCCTGCTTGTTATAGGTCTGAATATATTTAGAGACTACGGCGTCCATTATGATGAGTATATAAATCAGAATTTTGGATGCCGATGGACATGGTATGTTGGCTCTGTCTTACATACTGGTTCTTTTTCCAAATTGCCCAAACATGTTTATGATAATGGTCACGATCTACTTCACGGCCCTATTTTTGAGATATTTTTAGCTTCTTTGGCAAAACTTTTCGCTTGGCCAGATCCGAGAGACATTATATTCATGCGCCACTTAAGCATCTTTTTATTGTTTTATATAGGGGTGATATTCTTTTATCTTCTGTGCTTGCGGCATTTCAGAAGCTGGAGATTAGCTTTATTAGGATGTGTTTTTTTAGTTTTAAGCCCTCGGATATTTGCCGATGCTTTTTATAATACTGTTGATATTGCATTTTTAGTATTTTTTATTATCAGTATATTTACTTTATTATTAGTACTAGACAAGAAAACTTTCTTTTCTGTAGCCCTTCACTCTTTGGCCTGTGCGATCTTGATCAATATACGCCTCATAGGGCTCATTTTGCCAATCTTTTCGCTGATCTTTTTTTGTCTGGAGATCGTGCGCGCAAGCATCAGCAAAGACAAAGCGACATGTCTAAAGATGCTCGTGATTTACGTATTCCTAGTATCTTTGTTGGTTATCTTTTTTAATCCTTTTTTATGGCTTCACCCAATGAGTAATTTTATTCTTTTGATCAATTCTGCTAAGGATTTTGATCATCTTCGTTCGGATTTTTATTTAGGTAAGCACATATGGATGCTTAGTAAAGAGCCCTGGCATTATGCGCCTGTATGGCTGGCAGTGACAATTCCTTTGATTTATACGGCATTGTTCTTTGCAGGCTGTTTTGATGCGGTTAGATCGTTTTTTAGGTGGGCTGTTGTGCCTTATTTGATAAATAGGGACACATTAATATTTCTCTTATGGTTCTTTTTGCCTTTAATGATGGCAACGGGCAGGATATATGATGGTTGGAGGCACATATATTTTATTTATCCAGCTTTCCTGATAGTCGCTTTAATGGGTGTTAGGTATATATTGAGAGGGAGAATTAGATTTTATTCTAAAAATGTTGGTAAGCTCATGAGGGGGGCGCTTATTATCCTTTTGGGTTGTAGTTTCCTTAATACAGGTTTTTTTATGGTTAGGTATCATCCTTATCAAAATCTTTATTTTAACGGATTGGTGGGCAGGGACATAGGTGAGGCTAAGAAGAATTTTACTTTGGATTATTGGGGGCTGTCCTATCGAAAAGCATTAGAATATATTTTAAAGAATGATAAAAGCAGACGTATTCCTATTGCTGTGGCAGATTTGTCAGGCAAGTTTAATATCCTAATCCTTCCATCAGAGGACAGGAGAAGGGTTGTCTTTGTGCCGGTTGATAAAGCTAAATATTTTTTAACGAATGATATGCAGTCTCCGTATCCTTCTGATAGTTATAGAGAAAATTACGGACATGAGTATTATTCTATTAGAGTGGATGGGATGAAGATCATGGTTGTTTACAAAATGGATAGCCTCAATAAGATCAACTTCTGTCCTATTGTTTGGCGAACTGATATGACGCCGTGATGCTGGCCCTGTTATAATTAACAGCTAATTTTTTCCTTACTATTTTTGGCTGGCTACTTTGATTCCATAGCATTTTCTGAAACTTATCGAAGAAAGCATATGTAGGGAGAAATTTAGAGAAAGATACAATCGGTATTGTTGGAAAGTTTCGCGTTATTTAATACAATTTTGTAAGAATGATGATTATAAATCGTCTTGTTAAAATTTATGGGAATTGATTCTATGGATGCTTTTGTGAACAAAAGTTTTCTTTTTGTGAATTTCACTCTAGGGGTGAGAGTAACAGGTGTAAATCATGGCATTGCTATTCTTTCAGCAATCTTAAAAAAGCATTCCTACAAGGTAAATGTTATAAATTTAGTTGAAGATTTGTCAGAATACAAATTCTTAGAGCAAGTCAAAAGTTTTAATCCTTCTATTGTCGGTTTTTCTTGCACTTCTCATCATTTTAATTATCTCGTAAAGTATTCAAAAATGTTATCTAAGGTTGAAGGCATATTGCAATTAGCGGGTGGCGCGCATGCAACACTTTCTCCGTCAGATATTTTGTTAAAAACCGATGTTAGGGGGGTATGTGTAGGCGAAGGAGAAATCCCTATGTTAAATTTGTTAAATGCGATTAATGATGGTCGCGATATTTCATCTACAAGCGGATTTTATTGGAAGATTAACGGATCAATTAAAGAGAATCCTATTCCTCAATTTTCATGTGATCTTTCTAATCTTGTGTTTCCTGATTACAGTATTTATCCGCGAGATTTTGTGGTGCGGGATTGGAGCGTTGATAGAAGTCTTATAGTTCAAAAAAGTGATGTTAAGAAATATATTGAAGTTATGCTAAGTCGGGGATGTCCTTATAATTGTCATTATTGCTGTAATAAAGCCCTTTCCAGCGTTTATCCTTCCTCTAAGGGGTATTTTCGGCTTCCTTCGGTGGAATGGAGCATACGTTTTCTTGTTGACCTATTGAAGCAATATCCTGAAACAGAGTATATAGAATTTATCGATGATCTTTTAATTGCTGATAAAGAATGGTTTTTTGAATTCTCAAAAGAGTATAAAGAAAAAATAAATTTACCATACAGGCTTTGTGGTAGATTTGAGCTTATAACTCGGGAGATTGTAGGAGTTTTAAAAGACAGCGGTTGCGTCAGGGTGCTATTTGGCCTTGAAAGCGGCGATGAATTATTACGTGAGAAATTATTAAACAGGCATCATTCCAATGCTCTTATTCTAGAAAAATGTAAATTGATGAAAGAACGTGAAATTCCCATATGTACACTTAATATTGTGGGATTCCCTTTTGAGACAAAGAAACAGGTTCTGGCAACGCTTGAATTGAACAAGAAGATATCTCCGGAATTTGGGACTTGTTTCTTTTTTCATCCCTACAAGAATACGTATCTTTATGAATTATGTGAGAAAAACGGTTTATTAAAGAGTGATGCGGAAATGTACGATACTACGAGTAATTACAGCAGACCTTTTATAAAACTAACAGGAATGGCTGAAAAGGATTGTATAAAGCTTCAAGAAAAATTTTGTTTTTACTTTTTTGGGCAGACATTAAAATACAGGTGCAAGGTTTTCATTTCTTCAAATACCGGCATAAAAAGGCTATTGTTAATATCTTTGATCATGCGTATTTTAATTAAAGGTGTAAAACTGTATTACATTGATTATATAAAACCTGCGATCATGAGATCTGTTTAGAAAGATGTCTTTTTAGAGATGAAAAGTCGACTAGAACGTAGTTTCCAATATTTATTCTATAGAAACAATAAAATGTTGGCTTTTTTTAGGCTAGCTTGGAAAAGAGTTGTTCTTAATACAATACCTTTGCGCTTTTGTAATGCCTCTGTAGCGATGCCAGAGACCTTGATGATAAGGCTTACACACAGGTGTAATTTACACTGTTTTTTTTGTGGACAGCATGGAGAAAACGGCGTGTTTGAAGTTGGACAGGGTGGATTTGATAAAAGTGAATTAACTACTTCTCAATGGAAAGATTTTATTAAAAGCACTAAATCTTTCAAGCCTTATGTATATTTCACTGGAGGAGAGCCTCTTCTGCGCTCAGATACAGCCGAACTCATAAAGTATGCTTCTTCGTTGAATTTAATTACTCACCTTAATACCAATTCAACCTTGTTAAGTGAAAGGGCGGAAGATTTGGTTCATTCAGGGTTAGATTATATTAGTTGCAGTTTTGATAGCATGGAACCTTTAAGTGAAGAGATAACCTTTTTAGGCAACGCATACAAGAATACCATTAAAGGCATTGATAAATTAGTAAAAGCAAGGGATGCGGCCAATAAAAAATTTCCTATCATTCAGGTCTTTACAACGATTAACAGGAAGAATCAGGATCAACTCTATGATATCGCAAAAACTTCCGATGCCTTGGGAGTTGATGTTTTTGCGATTAGTTTCCCAATATTCACTACGGCAGAACTTGAAAAGAAAACTTCGAGAATGTTTAAAGAAAAGCTGGGTATTGAACCAAGGTTCTGGAAAGGTTTTATTTCAGATATGTCGCAGATTGATTGTGGTTTAGTGGAAGATCAAATCAGGCGGATCAGAGAATTAAAGGCTGGTTTTATGTATAAACAGTTTCCTGCTATAAAAGGATTTAGTGTGTTCAATCATTTTAATTTGCCGGAGGTAGTTCACGGTAATAAATCCTGTATGCTTCCCTGGTCAATGGCCATCATCCTGCCTAATGGAGAAGTTTCTACATGTTGGGATCACCCTGACTATATAGTTGGGAATATTTGTAAGGAAGATTTCTTTGATATATGGAATGGGGAAAGGTATAAGAAATTTAGAAAAACAATTAAGAAAGAGATTTTTCCATCCTGCAGTAGATGTATGGGATTATATTATAATTAAAAATTAAAGCAAACGCAGCGACACTTTGAAAGTATGTAATATGAATAAATATATTAGCTATTTAAATATCCTGATACGACATCCCAATAAGATTTCCAGTCTGTTGAGGTATGCTTTAAGACGCAATGTCCATATAGTTGATCCCTGCTTTCCGCCAAGAACTATTATGATCAGGATAACTCGTCGGAATAATTTGCGCCCTGTCTGTTGCGGTAGATGGGAGCAGGTTGATGTAGAGAATAATCCATTTGATCAACAGTTGACCATTGAAGACTGGAAGAATTTCATTGAAGACATAAGTGTATTCAAGCCTTATATTTTTATAGAAGGAGGAGAGCCGTTATTACGAGAAAATCTTATTGGGTTGATTGATTTTATATCGTCAAAAGGGCTTTTGTGCGGTATGAGGACAAATGCTACGTTATTAGCTGGGGCAGCTACTAAGTTGGGAGAGTCGGGGATAGATTATTTGCTTTGCAATCTGGATGCTCCCCAACCACGGTTGAATGCTGATATAACAGGGAAAGCCGATAGTTTTGAGCTAGCGATACAAGGCATTAAAGCTATGAGAGAAATCCGTAAGAATAAAGGCGTTCCCTTAATACAGTTGACTACAACAGTTTCTAAGTATAATCAAGATCGGTTATTGGAGATGGCAGAACTTGCCGCTTCATTAGGTGTAGATGTATTTACGATAAGTCTGCCGGTATTCACGACACCTGCTTTGGAAGAGCTTACCAGCTCTCGATTCGAGAAATGTTTTGGTTTTAAGCCAAGATTCTGGAAAGGATTTATCGATGAGGCAGAAGGTATTAATGCTGAGGTGGTTGAAAAACAGATGAGAAGGATAAAGCTTAAACGATGGAATTTCGAGTATCGGCAATTTCCTCCAAATAAAACCGGATTTGACGTATTGGAGCACTTCTACTCTCCTGAAAATCCGCATTTTGAAAGAAAATGCCTTTTACCGTGGTTATTAGCAGTAGTCATGCCTAATGGCGATGTGGCTACGTGTTGGGATCATCCTGATTATATAGCGGGTAATGTACTTAAGGACAATATGCTTAGTATTTGGAACGGGAAAAAATATAACATGTTTAGAAGCGTTATCAAGCAGGAAATTTTTGCCTCTTGTTCCAGGTGTAACGGACTTTATCAAAAATAGTGCATAATGAATTTACAGGACAAAAGAATAATAAAAGTTCTATTAATGCTCCCTCTGCGCAATGAGGCTGGGAATGACTTTTTTTATGTACCTGACTTGGGGTTAGGTTATCTGGCTTCTGGATTAAGGGAGCATTTTGGAGAAAGAGTTGAGGTTCAGTTGTTAATAAAGGATCTCAGGTTATCCGATGAACAGTTTGTTGAATACCTTCATAAGCACAGTTTTGATTTTGTAGGGATTAAGTTGTTTTCTGATGCAATAGATAACATAAGCAGGACGGTTAATTTAATAAGAAATTTTCTTCCTGAAGTTAGGTTAATTGCAGGGGGTCCTCATGTGAATGCTGTTCCAAGGCACGCATTGGACGTTTTTAAGTTTGATTTTGCAATATATGGGGAGGGTGAAGAGAGTTTGCCCAAGTTAATTGATTGTATTGTTAACGGTACTTCAAATAATAATGAAATATTATCTCAGATAGATGGTTTAGTGTGGAGAGATGATGCGGGTATTCGTGTTAATAAACGTGCAGTTATGGATGATCTACGCCATATCCCAGAGCCCTGCTGGAAGCTCATGCCCCCAGGGATGTTTAAAAGATATGAAACACGTTATTGCCGTGCGTATCCGGCAACGCCTATTATACTTACGAGGGGCTGTCGGTCGCATTGTACCTTTTGTCTACAGGCAAACTCCAGTTTTAGAAAACGTCCAATTGAATCAATTATAAGTGAAATAGAAGTTTTAAGGTCAGAATATGGTTTAAAAGAATTTCACGTGCTTGATGATAATTGTGCGTATGATGAGGATTTTATTATTTCTTTTTGTGAAAGACTTATTTTATGTCACCCGGGGATATTATGGCGTATTCCTGGCGGGATTTGTGTTAACTCCATTAATCATGAAGTTTGTACTAAAATGGCAAAGAGCGGTTGTTATGAGGTTTGGATTGGTATTGAGAGTGGTTCTCAGAAAATACTTAATGCGATGCGTAAAGGTATTACCGTTGATAGGATACGTGCGGCAATATCTTTGGTCAAGAAAAGTGGAATGAAGGCGGGAGGATTTTTTATTCTTGGTTATCCGGGAGAATCATCTGAAGACCGCAGGCAGACATTGTTATTGGCATTATCGTTACCTTTGGACTATGTAAAATTTACTATTTTTATCCCCCAGCCAGGAACGGAAATATTTAATCGTTTGGTTGAAGAGGGAAGGATTAATGATATAAATTCAATTATGAGGTGTTCTGATAATGAGTTTGAGAACAATCTCATTGACATCTCTTCACAAGAATTGCGAAAGGTGCATCGAGATTTTTCTTTGAGATTTTATTTACGCCCTCATATCATCATGGGGATTATCGGTGAATATAATTCTATAAGTAAAATAAATTATTTATTGTATGCAGCTAAGCAGTTTATTTTTAATAAACGTTCTTCTTGGTGAGTCTTATGAAGACTACTCGAAAAATTGGAACTAAATATGCCCTATGGGGGCTTGTTTTTATTGGCACAGGTCTTCGTTTTTTTCATTTGGGAAGTCAAAGTCTGAATTGGGACGAACTTGACACCATCATGATGACAGGCAAGTCTTATGTCGGAATAATCCAAGAGCTTTTTGGGCGCCTCTCCCGTTGGGGACACCCGCCGCTATACTACTTGGTTGCAAAGGCAGGGACCGTGTTGGGCGGCACAAGTGAATTTGCTCTGCGTTTTCCTTCCATGTTATTTTCTACTCTTTCAATACTAGCTATGTACTTTTTGGGTAAAGAACTTTTTAACAAGAAAGTTGGCCTTTTTTCGGCGGTTTTTGTGACTTTTTCCGTACACCTGGTCAGTTATGCGCAATACGCCAAGCCCTATGCGTTATTTTGGTTTTTAGTCACTTTTCAATTCTTGTTTTTTTTACGTTCTTTAAAGTTTACCTCAAGGTTGAATTTTGTTTTCTATGTTTTGTCCACATTGTTTTGTGTCTACACTCTTTATACTGGTTTTGTTTTAATTTTAGTGCAGGCCATCTATGTGATGATCGCTTGTCCTCGCAGATTTAAGTGGTTTGGGTGGGCTATGGGGATCGTTGCTTTGTTATATTTGCCCTGGGGTTTTGTTCTTTATAAGACGGCGACACTGCATGAGGCCATCCTTTGGATGCCTAAAACCGATAATTATTTCCTGTTTTTTGTCATGGTGTTTCAGTATTTGACGGGGGTGTTCTTTGGCAATAATGTTCCCTTTGAATGGGCAGGTTTCCTTGTTGTTTTATGTTTGGGAGTTTTTTATACTCCAAAAGAGATGGGCCAAATTTCCGTAGAAAGAATGAATAAAAGTGATCTACTGCTTTATCTTTGGATTTTTGTTCCCATTATTCTGTATATTTTGGTTGATGCTTTCATAACTCCGGTATTGACGGTACGTTATGTTGGTTTTTTGTATATCCCTTTTTATATATTGCTAGGTAAGGGTATTAGTTGTTGTGGAAATAAAGCTAGTATTATTATTTTATGCGTTTTTGTGGGGATTTCATTAACACAACATATTTTTCCTTATTATGAACGGAATTTAACGCCGGGGGGCCATGATACCAGAGGGGTCCTTATCAAGATAAAATCTGAGGCGCCTTTGGCCCTTGTGGTCAGTAAAATGCCTCTTTCCTTTTACACCCAAAAAGTAGGCCTGGATTTTGTTAAAATGCGTCAGCTGCCTGAAGTTAAAAAGAAATATGATAAAATATTTATTGTTTATCAATGTTGTGACAATTTGGATTCATTGAGCAAGGCAGGCGAGGTCCCTCCCGATGTCCCAGGATTTTTAAAAAGAGCATCGAAGATTTTTGGGAAGAATTTTAAGTTAACGAAGGATTATAAAGAACCAGGAATCGGATTTCTTGAGTTTGATGTTGTGTCAGTTCATTAGGCTTAGGAGAGAGGGTTCTATCTGGCTTCCCAGTTGGGAGACCGGGGCTCCTGTCAATCTTAATCTGGGTCGATGAAGGGTGAAGAATAGGGGGAAGATGCTTTGGAAAAATCATTCAAGCAAGATATGGGAGAGGATCAAAGAATTAAATCTTTTATATGTAATGATAGAAAGCATATTATTCTTTTTAATAATATACTTTTATAATACGCATATCCAGTTAGTGCAGGGGACATCAGGTCTTTTTTCTTCAGATATAGCTTACCGTCTGCAAACGGACGCCTTCTTAAAAGCAAAACTTTCCTTAAGCTCTCATCCTTTTGGGTTACCATTTGACTACATATGGACCGGCCATGCCATGCACCAAAATTGGGGACTTGGGGTTCCTTTGCTCAGGCTTCCTTTTGAATGGGGCGCCCAATTATGTGGATGGGGGCCATTTCCTGATAGATTGACGTTATTTTTTTATCTCATTTTAATGGTGATAATACTTAATGTGTCCATAAGACGGGTGTTAGGGACTTTTGGTATTGGCGGATATAGTGCCGGAGGATTGCTTCTTCGCTGGTATTTGACTGCATTGGTTTTATTTTCCCCATCGATGAGTGATTTGCTTTTTCGGACTGGTTCCAATGTTTACGAAGAGGCCGTTTTTTATGGCTGTATTTACAGTTATACATTGCTTGCGCTTTTTTGGCTATTCATGCGAAGACCAAATGATAAATTTTTATTTATTATTTGCTTGTTCTCCGGAGTGGCATGGGTGATACGGCCAACGTTGATTTTTTACGGGGTAATTACTGCGGTATTGACTATAATTTACAGCTATCTGGGGGCGCGTCATATCCGTCCAGTGGTTTGGGGGATTGTTGGTTTTTGCTGTGGGGCCTTTGTAGATTTGTTGCTGAATTATTTCCGGTTTGGGTCTTTTTTTGAATTTGGGTATTCGGCTTCAATTGACGGGATCCCCGTATTCGAATATCCCCTTCGATTTGACAATTTCTTTGACCTTGCTCCATTTTTACCCGCGGCCAAAGAATTGATAGGAGGTCTCTTTTTTAATAATTCATGGAAGTGTGACCTGGTTCGGTGGAGGCACTATTGGTTTGCGCCGTTTAATATCCTTCATTTGTTGATCTTGGTGGCAGGGCTTATCTCCGTTATTTTATATTTTATGCTCGCAAAATATAGATTATCAATGGGTATAAAAAAAAATTTGTCAATTAGAATTATTTTCTTTACCTACCTTTGGGGGTTTGTTAGCTTCAGTGGCCTTTTTCTTTTTTACCTGCGTTGCCCCGCGCTTACTTCAAGATATTTATCTGATTTTTCTGCCGCCTTCAATGCGGTGTTTATTAGTTTGATCTTCCTTGGATTATTTTTGTTTTCCAGGCACAGAAGGAACAACAACTGGGTATTCGTTATTTTAAGTTTTTTTGTTTTTTCTATGTTGTTCTATCTTAATAATAGGGCATTTCTCCAGAAAAAGACGGCAGATCCTGATGTTACTAGCCAAGAGGGCGTTAAGTTGTTAGTTTCAGCGTTTAATAAAGGGATTTTATTTGAATCTTCTTTGCACGATAAATTCTTATGCGGGAACGTTTATTCTGTCAGAGGATTGCCTTTTCAATTTAATGGTTGGAATACAGGGGATTGCCTGGTAGAGGCTTCGACTGATATTTTTTTACCCGCTAAAGGTTGTCTTTTTTTAAATTATTCAATTTTATATGATAAACAACGGCCGAAGATCCGGGTAAAACGGGATTTCATATTTTTGAAATCATTAGATTCGCGGGTTGTTAATGATGTATCCAAAAGAAATTTGAACATTACAGAAAGTTTTTGTTCCAATGCTTCTTATGAGAATAACATTAGTTTGTATAGCGTTGCTTGGATTTCAGCGAATAAATTTCGTCGCGGAAAAATTCCTATAAGATTAAATTGGGTTGGTTCTGCTGACCAAGAAGGATATCCAAAACAGCCTTCGGGCCCGTCACCGTCCGTTCAGTAACATCGAGTCCAAACCACCCACCGCATGAAACGAGAGCGGTGCTATATATATGCAGAATTCTATTTAACTGTCCAATGGATACGAATGCCCGGATTTTATTAAAGAGCGCTTCAGGTAGGATTTAAATAGAACGAACATAAATTTTATGTGGCGTGAAATCTTTTCTTTTTGGCTTACGCAATTATTAAAAGAGCCGGCTGGAGTGCCAGGGTTAACCGTGTAGTAAGTGATATTGCATTTATCGATGGGGATGTGATTTGCCAGATTGACCGTGTCATTAAATTCAGCCTCCGTTTCATCCGCAAAACCGATAATAATATGTGTTTTAATGGCAATATGTGGGTCTTTTTTAAGGATACGTTTGAAGGCTTCAATATATTCCTCTATCCTGTGACCTCTTCCCATTTTTAAGAGGATTCTGTTATTCCCTGACTGAACAGGGGATTCAATGTCTGTGATTCTCCCCGGGACAATAATATTAACAAAATCGTCAATATTTTTGATTAAACATTTTGGGTTCAAACAGCGTAGCGTTAGAGTGAAATGATCATCAAGGCTGAGAATGCTTTTTAGCAAGTCACAAAAATTGAGCCCAATATCTAAGCCATAAAACCCTAAATCGTCAGCGACAAGCGTAAAATGGTTGTAACCTAATGCAAGTCTTTCCTTGATTTCATTGATGATTGTGTCAATGGGGTGGCTTTGCAGGGTACCCCTTGCTTCCCGTTCCGTGCAATAGGTACACCTACCCGCACACCCTTTAGAAACCCTGATGATGCAAGAATTCTTTTCGTAGGTGCGGGTAACATTTAGGAAACGATCAATAACACCAGAAAATGGAAGTTTTAAATAATTTGAAAGGTTTCGAAAAGATTTTGTCAGAGCTCTTACAGTCACCCATTTGGGAGTATCTGGGCAGGCCTGGTAAATATCCAAATTATCTTTGATATGGCTGTTAGGAAAGAATACCGTAAAATTCAAATGTTCGGATAATAATTTAGTTTCTTCTGTCGTAAAGGCAAAAAACCCTTTTTGGATAAAATAATTTCTTTCTGAAGGCGTTAGACATCCTCCGATGACTACCTCGGTCCCTTGCTTTTGGTGTTTTTTAAGTCTATTGAAAAGCGATGAGCTTAAACGTTGGGCTTGTCTTTCCCCGGTACACATGGCCAGTAGAATAACAGACGCCTTCTTGGGATCTGTTACGAGGGTATAACCATTGTTCAAAAACAGTTCCCTGTAATAATTACAGTCTAAGCTCATGCTAAAGCAGAATTTAGGAGCTGTTTCGATGTAGAAGTTTTTCATTTTGAAAGGATATTAGTTGTACGATACTTAATATAATGATACATATATAAAATATAGAATGGAAGGGTTTTATTGGCTAAAAATGAACGGACAGAATTTAGAGGCGGTTATTGGAAGTTGAAGGATTAGGAGCATGAGATAGGACGGGTATGGGTTTTGTGCAATGGAAAAATTTATGTTTTTTATTATATAAAACCTGGTCTGGGTTATCGATTCTTTTAAAATTTAGTACCTTGGAAAAGATAAAGAATTTACTAAAGTGTTATTTTGAATATCTGCGTGGTAAAGAATTCCTGTCATCCTATCCTTTTACTGCCGTTATTGACCCTGGTAACAGGTGTAATCTGCGGTGTCCTTATTGTTTAACCGGTTCGGGGAAAAATAAAGATAAAGCCTCTTTGCTGTCTTTGGAATCATTTGAAGCCATCATTAATGCCTGGGGGAAATATTTTTATATGGTCTCGCTTTTTTTGTATGGGGAGCCGTTCTTGAATAGAGATATTCTAAGTATGGTGCGTTTTGCGCGTTCAAAGAATATTGCATGTATGATACATAGTAATTTGAATATCCCCTTAGACAGGAAAACAGCGGAAAGCATTGTTAATAGCGGGCTAACACATCTTAGTGTTTCCATAGATGGGGCGTCCAACGGCACCTACATCCGTTACAGGGTCAATGGGAATTTAGATTTGGTTTTATCTAATATTAATTTGATCAATGATGCGAAAAAGCGATTGGGCTCACGAACTCCTGCGTTGATTTGGCAGTATTTATTATTTAATCATAATGAACATGAACTCAAGGATGCTGCTAGGCTCGCCAGGGACAGGAAAATGCATTTTCGGGTGATAGCGCCAGATTGCCTTGAGGTAAGCCGGTCGTCCATGTTTTTTACGCGCGGCCAACCATTTGTCCGAAATGGAAGATGTTCGTTTCTCTGGACTACACTTTTTGTCACTTCAGATATGCGGGCGGTACCATGTTGCCAGTGGACGTTTGAACATGGTGATTTTGGAGATATCTGCTTAACGGATCTACATAAGTCTTGGAACAGTAGTCAATTTCAGATGATGAGAAACGTGTTTTCGAGGGCTCCAAGTTTAGAGGGGGGGGCGATGTCCCAGTTCTGTCATCATTGCCAGCAAAATCGATTGTGGGCTTTTTTGTTTGAAAATAAAAAAGGGTCAGAATAATAATGAATACAAAATTTGTGTTGAGAAACCTCATTGATCGGGAATCTCTTTACAGGATTCTCCGGATTCCTTTGTTTAACTTAGCCTACAGGAAATATGTAAGGGCCCATTATATAAACGAAGAGTTTCCTCGTTGCGTTGGAGTCGAAGTAACGGATATTTGTAATCGTAATTGCCTGATATGTCCTTCTAGCAAAGTTGATAAAATCGGCAATATAGATCTGGCTATTGTAAAGAAGATTGCCCAAGAAAGCGCGGCATGGGGGCACAAAGGTATGGAATTTTCTTTACATAAAATGGGTGAGCCTTTTTTAAATAAAGATATATGGAAAATCGTAAAAATTATTAAAAGCATTAATAAAGATTCAGTCATATCGTTTGTGACAAACGGATTGCTTTTGAAAGATAATGTTCAGCTTATTGTTGATTATAAAGTAGATCTTGTTAAGGTTAGCGTTTCGTCAGTTTATCTTCAGCCCGGCAAGAAGTCTGAGAATGAAATTAAAGAAATTGAAGAGGGGGTCGAGCGATTGCTTTCGAAGCGTAGGAATAATGTTCCGCACATTATTGTGCAATTGGTCGAGACGCAAAGGACAAAAGATGAAGTGAATGCTTTTAAGAAGAGGTGGTCAAAGTATCCTATTGTAATAAATATAAGTTTTGAGGAGAATTGGAATGGGGCCTTTGATGAGGTGTTTCTCTCCCCCAAATTTGATTACGCTCAAAAACGGTATCCTTGTTTTTATCTTTGGTTGTCTCCCCAGATCAACGCCGATGGCACGGTCAGTGCTTGTCCAACGGATTGGAATAAAAGTTTATTGATTGGGGATTTAAAAAGAAATAGTATGGCTGAAATTTGGCAAGGCAAGGCAATC
>Ga0182030_10016093_pt1 | contig 14602 bp, 13 predicted proteins | sample 812S3MmetaG_FD_121299 | JGI IMG/M metagenome (GOLD analysis project Ga0182030, IMG submission 121299) | Permafrost microbial communities from Stordalen Mire, Sweden - 812S3M metaG (Illumina Assembly) | ecosystem: Environmental > Terrestrial > Soil > Wetlands > Permafrost | place: Sweden... | reverse complement strand
ATCTCGGCGAGGGTGCTATAGAGAAGTGATGTCAGAAAGGGGTGAATCGAGACAGGTCGCCGGCATATTTTCCAGTAAAACCGGCCAAAATCGGCGGCGAACCTCGCTTTCCATACCCGACCGGGCGGCGTTGGCGAAGTTCTGCGCCTGCTCATCGCCCGTGCTCTCCGGGGGATAATCTGTCGGGGCCAATGGTTCTGGGCGCGGTCGCCCTTCATCGGAATCAGTGCCTCCAACACATGTCGGGCGTCAGTTCCTCGTCGTCGGGATTATCCGCCGCAGGAGATCAACTCCCGCACCAGAGCCTTGTTGAATTATTCAGAAAGAGAGAACCGAACGGGAACTTCCACGTGGCTTGATACCGGCAGGCCCGCCGTCCGCGCAGGTTCGAATAGCCACCGTCGCACGGCTCGCACGGCAGCCTCGTCAAGTTGCGAAAAACCGCTGCTCTGGCTCACGCTCACATCGTTTGCGTGACCATCCGTACCCACTTCGACGCTTACCACCACGACCCCTTGCTGGCGCATCTCTTTTGCCGCTTCGGGATACTCGGGCTTCGGATTGCTGAGGTAGCGCGCACGGGTGCCAATTGCGCTCCTGCCGACCGCTCCGTGGCTAGCCGCGCCGGCCACGGCTGTGGCTGCTCCCGGCGCAGAGTGGGGCGCCGCGGTCCTTGTGTGCCTTTCCTCGGAGTGGTGCGGCGCCGTTTTCGGGGGCTCTGGCGCGGGCGGGGACTCCGGCGCTGGCAGGGTTTCCTCCTCAGGGGTCGGCTCCGGTTCGGGCGGTGGAGTGGACATATCCGGCGTCGGCTGCGGCTCGGATGGTTCGGGCGTCGCCGCAGGCTGCGGCGGAGCGGGAGCAGGCGCCTCTTCCACGAGGCTGACATCCAGCGGCGAAGGTTCATCGCTCATTGCCAGGGGACGCGCCGAGGTTTCCATCCTGAAACCGAAGAGAACCAGCGCGTGGAATAGGATCGCCGCAATGAAGCTTGCGGCCAACTCTGGCTTCATGGCACCGCCTTGGACTGGACCGGCTCCGCTTTGGGTTGGGTCTCGATGCCCACCTTGGTGATGCCCAAGCTGCGCACTTCGTCGAGCACCGCGATGGCCTTGCCGAATGTGGCGTCCGCATCCCCATGGATGTACACGCGCGGCTCGGCGTTGCTCGCAAGCAACTCCTTTAGATCGTTATCGAGTTGCGCCGCATCAACCGGCAGTTTGTTAAAAAACAGGTTTCCCGCTGCATCGATTGAGATGGTCGCAAAATCTCCCGGCTCCTGCGGCATTCCTGTGGACGCGGCCGGCAGGTTCACGTGAATTCCGCGGTTTTTGACCATCGAGAGCGACACCATCACGAATGTCGCAAGCAGGAAGAAAATGATGTCGATCAGCGGGATGATCTCGATGCGTGCCCGCTTTTTGCTGCGCGGTGATGGAATCGGCGTCATGCGACCAACTCGGCGTTCTTTTCGTTTCGTAGCAGCAGCATTTCGAGTTGGGCGGATGCGGTTTCGATCTCGTGCCTGGCCTGTTCGAGCCGTGCGTTGAGATAATTAAAGGGAAGCAGGGCCACCATCGCGATCACGAGGCCAAACGCGGTTGCGATCAGCGCCTCTGCGATGCCCCCGGTGATGGCCGTGGGCGCGCCCAACTCGCTGGCTCCCAGCAGGCCGAATGCGTGAATCATGCCGGTGACCGTCCCAAACAACCCTTCCAGCGGCGCGAGTGTGACGATGGTATCCAGCGGAGAAATGCCCCGGTTGAATCGCTGCAACTCAAGATTCGCCGCTGCCAGGAGCGCGTTGGAATACGAGATGTCCCGGTGATGGAGCGCTTGGGTAAGCGTCCGCGCTACAAAATCGCGCGAACCTGCTCCCTTGCGTTCCGCTGCGTCCAGATCGCCGCGTTCCACCGCTGCAAAAATATCCTCCACCACCCGCGGTTGGCGGTTCACCCGCTCCCGGATCAGGAATGTCAGCCGCTCAAAGACCACTGTCAGCGCGACGAGCGATGTCAGGAGCAGCGGCCACATCATCGGGCCGCCTTTGAGAAAGATGGAGATCATGGATCAGAAATCGAAGCTCACACCGCAGTAAAAGCCGCGGCGGGGGCCGTACTGAGGAGCGCCGACGCCGACGCCGGTGCCAGTGCGCAATTCGTACACCTGATCGAGGATGTTCACGATGTCAAATCGGAGCTTTATGTCTTCGCTTCTGGTGAGATGGACCTTCTGCTCGACGCCAAGGTTCAGGGGATAATAGGGCGGGAGCTTCTGTTCATTCGCAAACCCCGCGCGCAGCCCGTTGCCGTACAGTAAATCGGCGTAAACCTTCGTGTTTTCCCATGTGTACGAGATCCCGGCCGAGGCCGTGACCGCCTGGTTGTGATCAAGGTAAATCCAGTGGGTCTTGATGTAGGCGAGTTCAGTCGGGTCGAACTGGAATTGCTGCGAGTCGATGTCCGTCCCCTCGGCGCGGGAGAGGGAGAGGTTGCCATAGGCGGAGAACCCGTCGTGGTCGTAGCTGTTGGTCCATTCGAGGCCGTACACGTTGCCTTTTTTGTAATTGAATTCAGTCTCGATAATGGCCGCGCCGAACTGCCCGGAATCAATCTGATTTTCCGCCTCCTTGTAATACCCGTCCAGTCCCGTTTTGAAGTCGTGGCCGATTTGTTGGGTCGCGCCGACATCAAAATAATCGCCCCGTTCCGCGCGGACCGGGTCATCCGTCTGGACAGGGAATGCGCTGGTGGTGTTGTTCGTGGCGGCGACATTGCGCTGCGAAACGGCCTCGAAGGAAGGCGGGGTGAAATACTTGGCATAACCGGCATGTAGGGTGGTGCTTCTCGTAGCTTGCAACGTCAGGTTGGCGCGCGGGCTCAATTGGTTCTGGTGGTCGAACTGATCCACGATATCGAACCGGCCGCCGTAGTTCAGGGTAAGGGCGGGGAGGATTTTCCATTCATCCTGAAGATAGAATCCGTAGAGCCAGGCGGCCTTGTAATCTCCCTGCTGGATGGTGATTGGGGTGCCGTTGGTTTGGTTGCCGGCGGAATCGGCGGGGAAGACCAGAAGCGGATCATTGGCATCCTGCTCGGAGAGAGTGGCGGAGAGGCCGAAGCGGATCGTGTGTTGGTCATTGAGGATGTAACTTGAGTCAATCTGGATGCCCTGGCTGTTGAGGCTGTGGTTTTCTGTCCCGGCAAGGCCGTTGAAGATGAGGTCGCCCTCCGTGTCCGGCGTGAAGAGGACGGTGCTGTAGCGCTCGAAGAGAGCGGCCTGGATGTTGAAGGCGTCGAAGGATTTTTGATAAGCCAGGACACCGTAGGAGTTCTGCTGGTGCTGGTTCTCGTTCAGCAGCGAGGAGTTGAAATTCGAGACCCCTCCATAGGTGTAGGCGGGAATCTGGCCGGGATTGTCGGGGATTTGGTAATTCTGGTAGGACGAGCCGCCGAAAAAGCTGACGCGGCTGGTATCGTCGATGACATAGGAGGCGTACCCGAAGGCGCGGTATTGATCGGTTATGTCATGGATGGCGTTGTCCGAGTGGGTGGGATTCTCGATGCCGAGGGTATCGTGGGTATAATCGCCTTCCATGCACCACGTCCATTTGCCATTGGCGCCGCCAGTTTGGAACGACGGCTCCATGTGGCTGTTGCTGCCGCCGTAGAATGAGACGGTGCTCCCCGCGTTTTCCGCGCCGTCCTTGGTCTGGATGTCAATAATGCCGGCGGTCTTGAATCCGAACTGCGCCGGCAGCGCTCCATCGATCAAGCTCACGCTCTTGACGAAGCGGCTGTCGAGTTCCATCCCGAAGCCGGTGATGCCCTCGGGAAGCAGGATCCCATCGATGCGGAACTGGAGATTGTTATGCTCCCCGCGGACATGAAGCTGGCCGAAGGAATCCTCGGCGACGCCCGGGGCGCGCAGGATGGTCTGGTTGATGGGGGCGTTATCGCCCTGGGATTGGACTTCGATTTGTTTCGCCGGGATGGAGTAGGAGGTCGCGCCGAGGCTCGGAACAATGGAATCGCGGGCCTCGTTGAGTTTCTCCACCACCTCGACTTCGGGCATCAGCGAACTGGTGCCCGAGGTGTCTGGAGATTGCGAGTTCTGGGCGAGGACTCCCGAACAGGAGAAGAGGAACAGAAAAGCGAATCGGAATTTCATATTGCGGTTTGGTTTTAGCGTCCTTCAAAGCATCTCCGAGGTAGCGGCGACGCCTTGGGGCGCGAAGCGGATCGAATGGCTGCGGAGGCGGGATGTTGGCGTAATGAGAACACAGTATCAAGAAGAAACTGATAATGCGTCCTCATTAGCGACTGTGAGCGCCGGTTTCTCAGGACTAAAATCAGTTTGCCAGCGAATCAGCGTCGAGGATTCGGAGGATTGGCGCGGGAGATATCCATCGAGTCACCATCCGATTGACAAACCGGAGCGACCGGGGATTGGCAGTGGATTACACATTACTGGATGCAGCCGGCGGCAAAGCAATGCCTCTGGATTTCGATACGGCCAGCCATCAGGTAATCGACCCGGTGGGGGAACCGTTGCACGTCGAGCTAGGCAAAAATGAAGCGATCCAGTTGATAGACATCCTGGGTGAGATCGATCCGCAAAAGGTCTCTCTCAATACCGCAACGCATCCATCCAGCCGCTTGACGTCGCAGGAGATAGTTCAGGAGTACGAGTCTTGGGGATGGTGGGCAGGCGGAGCCTCCCCGGACTTAAGGAGCAAGCTGGAAGCGTCAGTTTCCATGATCATTCCTTCCGGGCCGCCGATCCCTTTTGCGACTACCCGCGACGCCACCCAATACTCGATGGCTCATCCGGGAGTATTTGTGTGTGGCCCAGACGGGAAGAAATTCGGAAATAGCAGAACCTACAACACAACGATTCCGAGCGAGTACCTGCTTGCGAAGCGGTCACTGTTCCTTGCCGACTATATCCATGATCATCCGGAACTCATAGGCCCCGGAAACCAGGCGGAGAGCGAAAAAGCGTGGAAACAATTTTATGACGCTTGGAGACAGTTTCAGGCTTCCACTGTTCCCTCGCTGCAAAACGGCCATCCCGGCGGTGGTGATCGGCGGATATCCGGGATATGGAAGCCGATATAATGTCCTAGCGACAGATCAATAGATTAGCCCGCCGACGGCGCCACTGCTCCTGCGACCGTCAGGATCGTAATCTCGCCGCCGGATTCCGCGTGGGGAAGGCAAACACGACCGACTGTTGAAATTGTTGAGAATTTGAGGATCCGGCTTCTCTATCTCTGCTCTCTGGAGCCGACAGGCTGCGGCTTCGCCGGTCAGCATAATTTTCTCTCCTCTGCGGACGGAAGCGCGATTTGATCCTGCACATTGCCGACGAACTTCGGGCGGCGGAATAAACGGTCACCGGCGGTCACTGATCAAGATATCAACGCCCGCCGCCCATCCGGCTGCTCGGGTCCTTCCAAGTGATTCCTGTTTTCCGCGGCACCGCCGGTTCCCATCCGCGACGGCCGTTTCCAAGGCACCTCTTGCCGACGGATATCGGTGCCAACTGCGGGGCGAATGAGTCTGCCCCCGCCCCTTTTGCCCCTTCTTGCAGCTTCGACAGGTCGGATTCCCCTTCCAGAACTCTGAAAGGGGCAAATCACGACCGCAATGCCGACAGTATTACATACCTGGCGGCGATTGGTGGAATTGTGGAAGGTTCAGGGAAAACGGGCTTGGCAATGATAAGCCCTTCTCGCAGAGCATGTAAGAACGCCCCATCCGGGAGCCGTAGCCGAAGGCTTTCCCTAGTCGCCCCACAGGTTGTGACATTAGCATCCGTCTTCAGGTGTTTTAATAGACCATTTCCAGCGCAGCCAGGTGGGAAAGAAGACCTGGGTTTTCTCCCATGGCCGTTTCTGTGCGTCGATGGAATCGCCACCTTATGGATCTAAATTTCCGAACTGATGTCCACCTGACGCAACAGCGTTCTGACAAACCGGCGGGGATCGTCTGGTGAAATCAGGATTGTTCGCGAGGCGAACTTCAGGATCACGGTACGGGTCGTATCGGTGACAAAGGCCCGGAATGTTCCCAGACGCCTGTTGTAGTATAATCCGCTGATCCCGAATAACCCGCCATTGCCAAAGCATCGAATCGAATTCCGAAATGTGTCATTTCCAAGGTCAACTTCGTTTAGGCGCTCCAGCGGAAGCCGCGTCGCCCAGATTAGGCGATGAATCAGAATCGAATCTTCCGTAATGGTGTAACCCCGGATCGTGAAAAGGAGTGATCCGAGCCAGAGGAACAGCGGGGCCTTCATGCAGTAGAACATAAACTGGCCGGCAAAAGAGCCGTCCGGCGGCGCGATGAAAAACAAGGGAGCGCCGAGGCAGATCAACGATCCCCCGATGGTCATGATCTTTACGTGAATGCCCCAGGAGGCCGTGAACTGCATAAATTTCAAAAACTATCAGTTCAACTCCACTCGCGGTTGTCCTACTTCTTATTGGGGTGGCTGCAGCAAAAGCCGGTTCCCGATTCCGTCGATGGTCACAAGGTACTTCGAGAGCGCCACATTTCCCAGCAACCCGGCTTCGCCGAGGAAAATTTCACGTGCCAGCATCTTCACCGGAACGGCGTGAAATCGGGTTATCCCCACCATCACCTCCGCCTGCGGCGCGCTCCCTGCGGACGTGGCCAGCGCCAGCGATTTGCCCGCGCCCTTTGTGCCCTTCGTCGCGCAGCAGATCGCCCCCTCATACCAATCCAGCGCATCAGTGCATCCCGTGTCCAGCCGTGTCCAGCGCGCTCGCCCGCCATTCACCGCCACCGGCACGCAGATCACTCCATTTGCGAAGCGCAGTCGCGTCCCGCCGGCACCGCCCGGGCCGGCCTCCCGGCTCAGCACGCGGCGGGCGTAATCGATTTGTACTACTTTTCCACGGAAAAAATCCGCTCCAATTAGCCCGTCGATGGCTTCCGAGCATCCCCTCGACGGCCCGGACAAATCCAGCGCCACCACCTCCTCTGGCAGTCGCATCCCGCCCACGCTCGCTTGGAACCTCGTACACCGGTACCCCGTAGTCCGTCCGCCCACGCCCGCCACAGTCAGGACACTGCCCAGCCGCATGTTCAGCCGCTTTGCCGCCGCCAGGTTGACGCAACTGCACGCCGCACCCGTATCCACCACAAAGTGCAACTTCGTTCCGCCGCAATCGACCACCACCCACACCAGCCCGTCGTGCAGCGTGATGCGTGCAGCCTCTCCGGCGCGGACGCTTTCAACGCCAATGGCTGTAAAAGCCAGTGTGGTCAGCACAGCCAATATCGTCTTCCGAAACCCCCGGCGCACAAAGGCACGCCCCACGCCACGAGGAAGGTGTAGTGAAACGAACATTACGCGGTCTTGGCCCGCGATCCGTCGGCGCCCTTCAAGCGCCTATTCTTAACGCGCGTTTGAGGAAACTCCTTCTTGTCCTTGTAAAAGTAGCATATCTCCACCAGCGTCGGCCAAAGTTCGATCGAAGCTTGAATCTGGCTCACCACGTCATCGACGATTCTGGTAACATTTTGCTGGAAAAAGTCGGCCTCAAACCCGTAAAAAGCCCGCTTGAGGTTTTCGCCAAATAGCAGCAATGCCTGCTTTCGCTTACTATTCCGTGTAGACGCGGCGCTCTTCACGATCTCCCGATGAACGCCCGTGATTTTCTCTAAGATCTCCTCAGTATCCTGCAGCGTTACCTCGCCATTGTAACTGAAGGAAATGGATAGATCGTCGCGCTTCTGGACAGTTTCTTTGATTTTCTTCTTCAGCAAAATGCATATTTCCTCGTTGAATACATCCATGGCGAGCGGGTTTCGCATGTAGTTGTTTTTCACGTGCGTCTGCACCGCGTCCACATGGGCCGCCACAATCCCGGGCTGTTGAATCCACAAACGGTAGATGTAATCCTCAAATCGCAGCCGTGTGGGAAAAAACGGGGGCAACCCAAGCCGGTTGTCGTAACCAGCCACGCCACAATCGATACGCCAGTTTTTATTTGTCACCGCCGGCCGAAAGTTTACCAACACGTACATGTCATTAAAATCATATAGGCTTGCTTGATGCTGGGATTCGTCGTGCAGGTACATGTAAACAAAGTCGAGGGCGTCGATGTCGTTCGTCCCCGTACGAAACGTCTGGGCAATCTTGACGACGGAATTCGGCGACACCTGTCCAGTCTGCAGGAGCAGGGAATTGTCTCGCGCAAAATCCTTCGAAACATTGGTTTCGAGGTCCATGGCCGTATCCATCACGCCTTCTCCGCGCTCGTAGTTGCTCGGTATTTCCGAAACCTTCCGTCCGAGCACATCTTGAAAGGAAGTGAGCAGATCGAATGATTTTTCAAGGACCCCCGGTGAGCCGCTCTTTAACAACTTGCCACGGCTGATCTCATCCGGGTTCAACGATTCGGGACTCGCCTCAACAAGCGCATGGGGACGCATGTCATCGTCCGAACTGACCATGAACGCTCCCAGTGTGTACATGAGCGTAAAGTTTCGGTTCCCGCCGTAACTGGGACGAAAGAGACTCCGCACCAGAGATGTCAGATTCTTGTCGCGCAGCTTCCTCTTGAGGAAGTCGAGAAATTGTTCCTTCTCCTGCGGGCCGACATAATACAACTCGTTCGCGGTCTTCGTGTGCTCAAGCAACGAGTAATATTTCTGATGATTCGCAAGGCTCGAATCGTCAAAGACCATCATTTTAACGGAGTGGCCGTTGCTCCAAAAATGCTCGTCGTACGTCTCAATCGTTTCCGGGACATCCCGAAGTCGATAGGTGGGGATGGTAAAGATCGTTGTGTCAGGTTTCATAGACGAAAAAAACGTCCGCCCCGGCCGCGTCTTAGGTTGCCTGTATGTCCAGAGGCAACTTTCGACGTGCGCGGGGCGGCGCAAAGAATATGAAGGGTTAGATACGTGAGGTTCGCGCGCTCTGCTCGAATTCCTGGCGCATTTCAAGCATAACGCTGACAAGGTTAATCGCCTGTTTGGAAGCAGGATTGATGTCCAGCGCCTTGATCAAGTGTTTGTTGGCCTTAGTGAAATCCCGCAGATTGATCGCGCGCTTAGCCGATCGCAGGTAATAGTCGAAGTCACGAATCGCCTCCACATTTAAAGGAGCAGAGTGACGGAGGAGGATGTCCTTTACGACGTCGCGGAATTGTTCGGGTGTCGGCGGTTTGGGAAGAAAGTCGATTGCCCCGAGTTCCATTGCCCGGACGGCGTTTGGAACGTCGCCGTGGGCTGTAATAAAGGCGACTGGCGTCGCGATTCTGAGTTCGTGCATTTTGGCGAGGAGTTCCAAGCCATCCATCCCGGGCATCTTCAGGTCCAGGATTGCAACGTCGAATTTGCGCGTCCGAAATTGCTCCAATGCCGACTCAGCGGAAGGGGCCTCGGAAATGTTGTAACCGAGTCCCGCGAGGGAGGCGCGATACATCATCCGGATATTTGGTTCATCGTCTACAATCAAAATGGGCGTACTCATTTTCTTTTCCAAACTAGACTCGCACGCGCCAGGCGACGGCGAATACCAGTGCCACCGCAAACGGCTCGCAAAATTCATGTGCTAACCTTTAGCTGCTAACGTGCCATGCAGATGGGCGCTGTCTTTAGTGCCTTGTCGTGAGAGACTTCTGTTTTCAAACGCAAAGTTTGTGAAGCTCCAAGGCCATGCATATTGCAGGATTCGATAATGAACCCGATGCATTTTGCACGTCCGCAGTAATGGAACGACGATCATCACGTGTGTTTCTTACGTTTCCGGTACAATGTGGCCGGGTCTATCCCCAGCACGTGCGCGGCTTCGTCCAGCGTTCGTGAATTCTCCATGACTCGTTTGATATGCAGGTTCTCCAACTCCGACAGCGTTATATTACTACCAATCCGGATCTCCGTCCGTTTGGACGCGGATTCCGAAAAGGCGATCGATTGAATATGATCGTCCGTGGAGAGGATCGCGGACCGCTCCAACACATTTCTAAGTTCACGGAGATTTCCCGGCCATTGGTACCTCTCCATCTGCTGCAGAGCGTCCCGCGAGAGGAACATCGCCTCTTTGCCTGATTGTCTGGCCAGATAGTTCAAATGCACACTTACCAGGCGGCCAAAGTCACTCATTCGCTCCCGAAGCGGCGGCACCGTCACCGCGATCACATTTAAGAGGTAATAGAGATTCTCGTGAAAATGTCCCGCCCCCACCGCTTCCTTTAGGTTGCGATTGGTTGCGGCTATCAGCCGCACATTGGCCTTATGGGGATTGGTTTCGCCCACGCGTTCGTACTCCCTCGCCTGCAGCAGACGCAGTAGCTTCGCCTGGATATCCAATGAAAGGTCGCCTATCTCATCCAGGAATAGCGTTCCCCCTTCCGCGGCGGTAACCTTACCCCATTTTTCCGCAACCGCCCCGGTAAATGCGCCTTTCACATGGCCAAACAGTTCGCTCTCCAGAAGTTCTCGCGAATGGCTGGGACAGCTTACGCTTACAAACGCCGCGTTCGCCCGCGGACTGCGCCGGTGTATGGTCTTCGCAAGCACGCTCTTCCCGGTTCCGCTTTCACCCAGCAGCAGAATCGTGGCATCGCTGGCGGCGGCTTTGAAGGTAATGTCGAGCGCCCCCTGCATCTGCGAGGACTCGCTGCACAAGAGGTAATCGAGCGAGCTTGGCGTGAAATCGGACTCAAGTTCCGCTACCCGGTTTTCCATCTTCCGCGCCTGCTGGACCCTGTCCAGCACCTGCCGGAGTTGCTCGGGAGTGCACGGCTTCGGGAGATAGTCGAATGCTCCCCGCTTGATCGCCGCGACCGCCGTCTCGATGGTGGCAAACGCGGTAAGGAGAATGATCGCGACCCTGGGAGCAATGTTCAATATCTCCTCAATCAACTCCAGACCGCTTTCGTGGCTGAGTCGCAGGTCCAGGAAGACGGCTTCGAAGCCGTTATTCCTCAAGGCGTGCACCGCCAGAGCACCGTCGGCGGCAGTCGTGACCTGATGCTTCATCGTCTCCAGCGCCGCAGTGAGTGTGGCGCGGATATTTTTGTCGTCGTCGATGATCAGAATGCGCACAAGTTTCTTAAACGATTACGAAATTCACGTCCGTGAGTTCGCGTGTCAGCACCTCTATCAATGAAGGGCGGAACCTCCAGTGGCTAAGATGACTTTCGGTGGGGCGACCGATGACCATGTGTACGATACTGTATTCGCGAGCAAACGAAATCAGAGTCTGCCCCACATCTTCACTTTGCAAGACGATGGCGTTCCCGCCCATCCTCTGTGCAAGCTCCATAGCCTCCATGAGTCTTCGCTGAACCTCGCTATCCATCTTGCCGGGCGCGTCGTGAGGAGTGTGTACATTGACGGCGTGCCAGGGTGTGTTCAGTTGGGCCGCAAGACGCATGGTCTCACGCAGCAGCACCCCTAGGTCGGGGCTGCGGCTGCCCAACGCGACCGCCACTTGCCCGAGGCTGTACTTCACATCCACGAGCGCGGATGCCTCGCGTTGTTTGCGACCGAGATAATATGCCGTTTTGCTCAGTGTCATGTCGCGCAGGCGCCTGAGAATCTTCTCGGTGAAGAAATTCTCCATCGCTAGTTGCACCCGCTCCATCGAATAAATCTTCCCGGCTTTCAAGCGCCGCACTAACTTTTCGAGAGGCACATCGACAGTCGCAATCTGGTCGGCACTCATGACTACCTCATCCGGCACGCACTCCTTTACATGAACGCCGGTCACCTGTTCCACGATGTCATTCAGCGATTGCAAATGCTCGATGTTCACTGTGCTGATGACATTGATCCCTGCGTCCAGCAAATCCTGCACCTCCTCGTAGCGTTTACGCTTTTTCGATCCCGGTGCATTCGTATGCGCGAGTTCATCGACCAGCGCCACGGTTGGTTTCCGTGCGAGGACGGCTTCCACGTCCATCTCCTTCAAAGTGGTCCCGCGATATTGGATGAGGCGCGGCGAAATAATTTCCAACTCCTTGACCTGCGCGGTGGTTTCGGGACGCTGGTCGTGAAGCTCCACGTACCCGATGACCACGTCGACTCCGTACCTCCTCAGCCGATTGCCCTTGACGAGCATCTGATAGGTCTTGCCCACGCCGGGGAAGGCTCCGAGATACAATCTAAGCCTCCCGCGATGCTGCTGCCGGACCAGTTGCAGAAAATCATCCAAACTGGGTGTGGCATGTGCCGATGCTTCAGGCATGGAGCGGATGGTTGGTTACAGTTTTCCGTCCAATGCGAGGTTTAACTTCAGGACGTTTACACGGGGTTCGCCAAAGATGCCGAGGTCGCGGCCATTCGTATATTTCTGGACGAGGGAGGCAACTTGATCCGGGGAAAGGTTACGAGCCTTTGCGACGCGGGGAGTCTGAAGGACGGCATTCTGCACGCTGATGTGCGGGTCCAGGCCGCTGCCGGAGGATGTCACGGCATCCGCGGGCACCGGGGCATCCGCGGCAAGGCCGTTTTGCTTACGGTAAGCGTCCACGGCTGCCTTTATGCTATCATTAAGCTTCTGCGAGGTCGGGCCGAGATTCGTGCCGCCGGAGTTGGTGGCGTCATAACCGGTGCCCGCGGCGGAAGGACGCGAGTTGAAATATTTGTCGCTGGTGAAGTTCTGGCCGATCAAATCCGAACCGAGGACGATGCCGTCCTTGGTTGTGATCAGGCTGCCGTTGGCCTGGTGGGAGAAGAGCGCCTGACCGACACCCCACACCGCGAGCGGATAGAGCCCGCAGAGAATGATTCCCAGGACGATGGTGGTGATGATGGAGTTCTTGATATCGATGATGATGTTTTTCATGGCAGGGTAAGTATTGAAGGTTTGAAAGTGAGGCCGCCCCAGTTGCTCCGCTTTACCCGTATGTCAGAGGCAAGGCATTGAAGCTTCCGGGGCGGCGCGGTGGTCATGCTAAGTGGAGCGCGTTGATGAGGATATCGATGGCCTTGATCCCGATGAAGGGGATGATCACGCCGCCGACGCCGTAGATCAGCACATTGCGCTGCAGGATTTTCGCGGCGCCGAGCGGGCGGAATTTCACGCCCTTGAGCGCCAGCGGGATGAGCAGGACGATGATGATCGCGTTGAAAATGACTGCGCTCAGGATCGCGCTGTGGGGCGATTGTAGGTGCATGATATTCAGCGGCGAGATCGCCGGGAATGTCCCGAGCAGCATCGCGGGAATGATGGCAAAGTATTTGGCCACGTCATTGGCCACGCTGAAGGTGGTAAGCGCGCCACGGGTAATGAGAAGCTGTTTGCCAATCTCGACGATCTCAAGCAGTTTGGTCGGGTTGGAATCGAGATCGACCATGTTGCCGGCTTCCTTTGCGGCTTGTGTGCCCGTGTTCATCGCCACGCCCACGTCGGCCTGGGCGAGGGCAGGCGCGTCATTGGTGCCGTCACCAGTCATGGCGACCATCCTGCCCGCGGCCTGCTCTTTGCGAAGATAGGCGAGCTTGTCCTCGGGTTTCGCCTCCGCAAGGAAGTCATCCACACCGGCCTCCTTGGCGATGGCGGCGGCTGTCAGCTTGTTATCCCCGGTGATCATCACCGTGCGGATGCCGATGGCGCGGAAGCGTTCGAACCGCTCCGCGAGACCTCCTTTAACAATGTCCTTGAGATAGATAACACCCAGGGCCTGGGTCTTTTTCGCGACCACGAGCGGAGTTCCGCCGTTGCCGGAAATGGCATCGACATGCGCCTCGACCTCCTTTGGCAATCCACCTTCATCGACCCAATTGCGAATGGAACCGGCCGCGCCTTTGCGGTAACTGGCGCCATCGATGTCCACGCCGCTCATCCGGGTTTGCGCGGTAAACGGGACGAAGGTGGCGTGCGGAAGCTCGGAGATTTCGCGTCCCCGCAGGCCGTATTTCGTCTTGGCCAGGACGACGATGCTGCGGCCCTCCGGAGTCTCGTCGGCCAGCGAGGCGAGTTGCGCCGCCTCGGCTAGCTGCTGCTCGGTGACGCCAGGCGCGGGCATGAATTGCACAGCCTCTCGATTGCCCATGGTGATCGTCCCGGTCTTGTCCAGAAGAAGCACGTCCACGTCGCCCGCGGCTTCCACCGCGCGTCCGCTCATCGCGAGCACATTGGTCTGCACGAGCCGGTCGATGCCGGCGATTCCAATCGCGCTCAACAGGCCGCCGATGGTCGTGGGAATGAGACAGACCAGCAGCGATACAAGGACCGGAATAGTGAAATTGACGCTGACATACAAACCGTATGCCTTCAATGACAGGAGCACTACGAGGAAGATCAGGGTAAGTGCCGACAAAAGAATGGTGAGGGCGATCTCGTTGGGCGTCTTCTGGCGTTTCGCTCCTTCGACCAGGGCGATCATGCGATCGAGAAATGTTTCGCCGGGATTCGAAGTGATTTCGATTTTGACGACATCTGAAAGCACCCTGGTGCCCCCGGTGACGGCGCTTCGGTCACCGCCGGCTTCGCGGATGACGGGAGCGGATTCGCCGGTAATCGCGGATTCGTCCACGGTCGCGGCACCCTCTATGATATCGCCGTCGCCGGGAATGAATTCTCCGGCGGTCACGACAACGACATCGCCCTTCCT
>Ga0182030_10016092_pt1 | contig 14604 bp, 13 predicted proteins | sample 812S3MmetaG_FD_121299 | JGI IMG/M metagenome (GOLD analysis project Ga0182030, IMG submission 121299) | Permafrost microbial communities from Stordalen Mire, Sweden - 812S3M metaG (Illumina Assembly) | ecosystem: Environmental > Terrestrial > Soil > Wetlands > Permafrost | place: Sweden... | reverse complement strand
CTTTATTATCATTTTTATCTTTATTTGCTGCTTTACCAATGCTGATATCAATCAAATTCGCCGTCCACAACGGAAGACACCAAAATTATATATTTGATCATTTTCTCTTGGTAACACTGTCTTGACTTTTAGTAATCAACAAGTGATTATAGATATCTCTATCCTTGTAGACGGGTTTTCTCAACTAGAGGTGGAACTTGATTTGTATCACTGACAAATAGTAGCCAACCTAGCCTGGTCCTCTGCCTTCACCCATATGACCACCCTCGCTGCTTTAAGAGAAAGAAGACCGTTCGAACAAAACAATTCGGGTGTGACGTGTATTAGCGATGGGAGCTCTCACCGTTATGCTAATCTGTGTGGTTTGTCCAGTTGGATGGCTCTATGGGATTGTCATTCCAGTTGAGAACGAGAACTTCCCCGATACGGCGGGCGTATTGCCTCCCAATTTCTCCTCATGGTGCCTTTATCATCCTGATATTAATTTGTGATATCTGGGTCATGGCTAAGGACCCGAAAGCATAGATGACGTTCATTTTGAGACCGTAAAAATTCAAAATTGTTTGTACACTGCTGTAACTACGTCAATACTCATTTACAGCTATTCCATAAGAGTCGCCATTCTGTTCTTTGACAACATCTTAGAGGTAATCTACAGGTTATTCGAACTTCAGTGGCTGGATATAATTTTTGATCAAATACATAGAATTGGAATCTCCTGAATGAAAACAATTGAGTCTAGTTTGGAAGGAATGAGAAGAGGAGGGCTGAGATACAGATTGCTTCTATGGTGCTCGCGGGTGAGAATAGGTATGTATATACAAATACAGTTCCTGGGAGATACCTATCTTGATGCCTTTGAAATACTAAGTACTAGGCTTATAAGCGTAATTTATCCTGTCTCTTCCCTAACGTACCTTGCATTACATTCCACCCCTTCTGATCAAAGCTCATTCCTCTCAAGATTAATGTACTGATAACCAGGCTCCCTCAGGCATCCAAGAGTCATACCAACAAAGTGCCCTCTCTTCGCTTACCTAACAGTGGTCACAAATCTGTATGAAGGCAACTAGCGAATGTGGTACAGCTGTGGGAACTGGGAAGTATCTAGGAGAAAGTAATGATAGCTTAAATATTTGTGGCCGTTCGAGAAATTGAAAAATCGAGCCATAAAAGTATTAGTAGAATTTGGTAGGAAATAAATGGACGCGATTGAGAATAAGGAGGGTCTATCTCTTAATGACTGAGTGAATTCGGGTCTCCATAGTCACTAACCTGACCACCTGGCTCGCGCGGTTGCAATAAATGCCAAAAGCAAATATAAAATGTATTTCTTCAACACAGATGAAAGGGAAAGGGTGCCAAAGAATCAAGACCATGTTCCGCGTACCATAAAATTCTGTCGTCAAACGAAAACCCTCATCTCGTCAATTGGATCGATCAAGCTTGTCGCCTCCCATCAAAACTACAAAGTGCTTCCAATCTCTCCTCCACATACTCCTGCACCCACGGCAACGCCTTCAACCTCTCCCTCATCTCCTCCCATCCGTCAACCTCCGCCACCCTAAGCGCCGTCTCAAGCGCCTGCCCAAACCATGCCCTATCCCCTCCCCTCGCCGGCAACATCCCAAACAACAGCACCCAAAGGAGCACCGGACAAGAATAATCAATCCCATCCTTGCTCTCAATCACCAACTCCAACGTCTCCTTCAATTGTCCCACCAACTCCTTCTCTGACTCCCATAATAACTCCAGCTCAATAGAAGTAGCGGTAATAATATGGATATATATCATCGACGCCAACAGCCATGAACGGCAGGAGTCGCGTTTGGGGAATGAAAGGTTGGTATCGAGGTTTTTCAGGTAGGATGTGATCTTTTGGCGGATGAGATAGGATTCGCTCTTTCTGTTGGGCGCGTCGAGGGGGAGGTGGGAAACGAGGCGGAAGGAGTTTTTGAGCCAGGTGAATACTTCATACATTGCGTTACTGGGGATTACTACTCTTAGGGACTCGATCGTCGGATTATGTGGAAGGCATTGACTAGTAATTGTGTTCGCGTCTGAATGACTGGTGCGATCGATGGCGGGTGTTGAGGTATCCTCTTGAATGCTGTATTGTACGCCGGTTCTGTTTGAAAGTGGTAGGTTGGTTAGAGTTGACATGGAAGAAAATTTGTTCAGGGATTCTTACATGGGTAACATCTTTGTTAGGAAGAAGTTTAGTGCAGGACCAGGCATGTTCAATCGTAGGTCTAGTAGTCTTTTTAGGCCTTTTCGGTGAAAATCCGCTGCTTCCTTAGACCCGTACATCTCCTGGCAATTCTTTCAGTACTGAATAGCAAGGCTGAGGGGGGAGTTTTACTTCGTATAATACCAGATATGCCAATGCTCCAATTATCGCATCAGTAGTCCTTCGCTCTGGATTGTCTAAGCTTTCGTTGATAATACGTAGGACCTCTCCCTTATGGTGTAGTACATCGTATCTAAGGGTAAGACAATTGGTAAGTCTATATAGGTGAGAGGCGGCAAAGTACAGGAGACTATGTAAAAGCACGTCACTAGAGAAACTCCAATCTAGGAACGCGCGATTAACATGAGGTCTCCATGTACTGCCTATTGACTCTTGATCTATAAAATATGTTAGAATCTGGTTATTTTCGAAAAGAGAGAGAAGACTTACGATGACTTAGCAACAAAGAGACGCGTGGATTGTTTACCAAACCATGAATGTCGAAAGGGTCGTCTCGCCAGGACCCTGACAACAAGATGTTCTTGGCATTAAGACTGGGGGGGTCAGAGGCTTGGTTAATGAACACATCAGATAGGTCTCTGCTGTAAACAGTGTCCACTAAAGCACTACAAGTTTCCACTGGCGTTTTATGCAGGAATGCTTGTTTGGTCCCGGGGGAGGGCGTATTACGTTTTAGTACTCGCGACCTACAGACCGCGACAGAGCGGATATGGTGCCGTGGAGGTGAGTCTTTGTATTGATCTTTGACCGTGCGGAATGCTAAATTTGTCTCGGCTGATGTATCACCCGTGGTCGTTTTAGGGTCCAATGCTAACTTGTTTATGTTCGTAATATCTAGCCATATTCAGTCAGTCTTGAACCCCATATCGGTAGGGCCCACATCCCGAACGTGAAACGGGTTGCTTACTGGTCTGTGGAACGCGGCTGCTCTCATTGGTATATGTTTCCGCCTTGGAATGCTGTATCAATGGAGAAAGTCTCCCTGAATGTTCTTCTTCCCCAGTTGGGCCGCCCTGCGGTTCTGGGGTGTCCTTTTCGATAATATTGCGTGGGGCTTTTGAGCCCGGCTTCGAGGCTGCATTCAATTGCTTCCGTCTTAAGCACGTGTCTCTTCTAGCGTAAGATCGTACAGTTTTACGAAGTCCACTTTTATTTTGTCGAAGTTCTTGCTCATCAATCCACTGTAATGGTAAGCTGGATTGACTTGTAACTGATGTTTTAGTAGAGCGATGAGATTTTGGCGGGCTAGGTCCCTGTAAGCTGTCGTTGGTTGGCTCCTTTCGGCTCTGTTGTTTAGAATTCAGGCCAGCGCCAGAACCCTGGTTTAATTCTGCCGACGGACGGACTGCATTTGATTTTGTAGGCTGAAATGCTGCCATGCTTGAAAGTGAACAACCCTATTGCTACTCCTATTCTTGATGCTCCATATGACGGAAGTGACCAATAACAAGCTACTCACCCCCACAAAGTCAGTGTCACCTTCTATGTCTAGCGCAACGTGTCTTGCAGGGAGAACAAGACGTACTGAGTAGCGTGGCTGACGTCCCGGTACGAGGGACTCGTTTGATCGACCTGTTTTGTTTGGTACCAAGATCCCGGGAAAGCTTAGTGTTTGAGGGGCATATGAAACTTCCACGCTCAAGCAATTACTGAGTAAGATGTTTAAAGATGCAGGAACTGTATGGCCGTGTAAGAACGTGACAAAGATTCCAAGGCTATTTACTATATAAATCCCATGATTTAAGAACTCCCCCATACTTGAAGCTTTCAGATATGGCTTCCGTCGGCCGAGTTTGCCTCAACCACGGGGGGCAAATGTGGCGTACAATTCTACACCGATATGATGCTTCACTTGAGCCGCCCCTGTACGCCGGGAATCTTCCCAAAACAGACAATAGTGGGCATAAACAGACCAACATGATCACTTGATTGGAGGAAATCAAACCCCGCAACCCCAATTGCACCTTTTGGGATCTGAGACGCGGCCAAAAAGGCGGAGTGCAAGGAAAGTGCCTTTTGTGGCAGATACAAGATCATACGATTTGATCTCTCCCAATCAGGGAAGAGTATTGATGATCTTCAGCAGTGATGATTTGCTTGAACTTGTCGTCGTCAATCGGATAAGGTTTTGATGCATGGTGCTTATTCATTGTCCGCCACAGCGCGATCTGATTGGGCTCAACAATGCCTAGAAACGGACAAGCCGCGAACACGGCTGGGCAAAGAAAAGCTACCTTCGCGATTCACCCTTTCTTGATGATCAGAATTTCTAGGTTCGGACTTCTCCGTCGCTGCGCAGATGGTATATTCGTCGCCCCTGACTTGACGGCCATATCATGTGGAGATCACTGATTTGCAGACTGCACAACCAAGACACGGTTGCTCAAGGGAGATATATTCCCGGCATGAAGATGCGAAACGTGGAAACCGAAAGAGGTTCGTGATTATGAGATATAATTATAGTCAAAGCACTTGTTTTGGGTATTGCGCCTGCCTTTCTCGGAGAGTCCGCGTTCTTGTGATTACTATCTCTAGCGACTCCAGAAGTAATCATAGTTATGATTATCGCGGGAAATAAGCCCAGATCCCGAATTCCCTTCCCGTCAGATTGGCTGATCGCCTAAGCTCCGATCGAAAAGGAATGTAAAGTTGCTTATTCTTCCGGGCATTCTCAATCTTGCTATGTTGTCAACCGCCCAGTCATGCGATGCTTCCTCATCAATCATAGCTCCTTCTCTACCCCTCCAGCATCTTTGGCCTCCCCCTGGATTCTATCACCTAGGCTGCGCATGCTTGGAACACCGAGAGCAACTACACAGATGACTTCCAGATGTCTAAAAATAATATTCTTCCACCTGAAATGCATTCACACCCTCGCCTCTCCTCGGGATCAAGTCTTGAGCCCTGCCGGGGAAGAAGGTATTGCCTCCCATCATCAACTTCCGCTAGATTACCACAGCTTGCAAACGCATCCAAGGCCTTCTCGGAGAAGTGAAAGCACCCTTTGAATAACGCTTTTTGAATGCCCATGCGACCAAGTAAGTTCTCAGGCGTATTTGAAGGGAGCGGCGCGTCATCGACGCTCGCATGCAGATGCTATGTCCTAGCAAGACTTTTTATAATACAAGGTCGCTCGCGGATTTGAAAAACGAATCGATCAGCTTCGACAGTTTTATAGAGTTCTTTGATAAGACGACTACATTGAGCTTCGTAACCCCTTTCTCGAGATGGTATTAATACGGCCTAATTGAGACGTACATTGTAATCTGCATCTGATGGGAGGTGGCTGTTTTCAATGAGGGCTAGAGTTGATCCCATAAAGTCGTATGCTATGGTCAATTTGAGGCTGCTTGGGACTGGAAAGAGATCTGGGTTTCAAGAACGCGCGTCACGTTGAATGAATACATTATTTTTTGCTTGTATACAATGCGGATTGGTATGTTGAAGTACCAAAATCCGAAGCAAAATTGCCGTTAAAGAATTCCCCAAACCAATAACATAGAGTACACCGATAGACGCACTAGTGGTGTGCCCACTGAGAGTGCTTGGTGAAAGACACCATGGTTTGAGTCAAAGGCCAAACATAATCTCGATCAACCGCTGCTGATCCTGGTGAGAGCGATTACATAACCCCCGGGGACTTTCCTGTCAGGCGCCAAAAACTGATTGATGATATCGAACTCGTAGGGCTCTACGAGTCGATAAATTTCTAGCATTACACTCCAAATCATCCCCGTAGGTCATGGATCAGATTGCCTGTCAATTGCAACCTGAATTCTTTCTAATTTCAAATCTTGAAAAGATGATAGTGATTATGCTACTTCCTTATGGTATTTTGTGTTAGAATATCAGTCAAATCGGCAATTTTTTGATAGTTGTTGCATCGATCTACGAAAGCAGTAACGTCGACAAGTATTCTCTAAACTTGGATACGTATTCTGCAGCGATCTGTGAATTTCTGGATGCGAATCAGCGACCTTAAAACAATTATAAATATGTTGGGGACAAGTACCCAACCTAGTTCAAGGCTGTGCAATGTACTGAGTGGATCGGGGCGGCAGTCGCTATCATGAGGAACGAGACTAATTCGTTATACATGAAGTCATAATTCTGAACGTCGACGGCCTTTTGCACACTGAATACCTAGTCTCGACGGTAACTTGAGAAAAGGTGCACTTACGTCTCGTTCCACGGCTTCATAAGCCCCATAACTTTGAAAGAGAATATTAGAATCATCGAAATACGCATCTTCAAGGAATTTGCCTTGATCTGTAGTCATATGCGAACTAGATTAACGGAAATAGCCTCCGAGATAGAATGCTGTTCCTTAATATGTCTCCTGTAATTGTCTTCTCGGGTAAAGGTTTTGCTGCAGAGAGGACGGTCGCATACCATAGCAGTATTGCCAGCGTTGTGCACAGTACCGTAAATACAGCGAAGATCTTTCTCTAGAGCAAACCCAGGATTATGCTGACAAGCAAGATCGAGACACTTGAATGTGTGAGTATGACCTTGGCGCCTCTCTGTTAGACTTTGCAAACTCTTGGAGCTTTAATGCTGTTTCCCCCAGTGTGCTGCGTGGATCGGTCTTTGGGATTCTGGTCAGAATGACAGTACTTATGAGACTGCTGTGGGTGCTCTGTCGTATGGCGTGTCTGAGCGTCCTGGTGAGTTTGGAGTTTCCAGCTGCTGGGGCTTGCTGGAGCTTGGGTATTTTGAAAGGCTCTAATCACAGCAGTATTAAAACTTCCCACATTATTTAGAGGAATGATCGCTCGCGTTTGTGTCGACTGTGGCACTGGCGGATTCTGCTGGGGGTATTCGGGTTCAAGAGAAGGTATGAAACGTTGCACAGTGCTTTTCCCACCCCATTCCTGGTATCCGGAGCACATCAAAGGTAAGTGATTGAAAGCGCAAATAAATACTTCTAGGTCAGGTGTGCCGGGAGAAAGTCCGGTGTTCTTAGGAGAGTGGCTGAAGTCAGGCGGAGAGAGTTTCGGGGTGCGTAAGTTTTGCGAAGGGTGATGATATCCCGAAAGACGTTGCTCTACTTGTAGAGGTGAGCAATTGGACTGCTTGTTGCGTATGGGCGATGCCAAGGAAGTAGTTGAAGAAGACGAGAAGGATCTGTCTTTTAGGTTGCTATATTCAAGTTCCACTGATAGAGAGGGACTAGAACTCCTTATGCCCTCATGAGAAGAAAGAAAGTTGGAGTAAACAACTCTCGAGTCACTGATTTATTGCCTTCCTATGTCTTTCAGACAGCGATATACATGGAGATCTATGTTGAGAATTTTCTGCATGTTTCGAATCAATTTCGAGATAATTTAGACACGGAGACAAATGGTCTCCATGCGAGAACTGCCAGAAGATGGTAAGCTGATAGAGGAGTTGTGAGATAACGCTTGGTTGTGGGCTGAGAGCTGGATAAGTAACAAGTGCGAAAGCAGGCTTACGGCTTTATCCCCGCTGGCACACAAGGTGACCGGCGGGGTTGCGGGATGTAAAGTCAAGTTCAAGGATATTTCGGACGAGGCTGTGATCAGCCAAAGATTGTTGTAGGTGAGTATAAAGTCCTGTGGGGGGAGAAAATCTAGGCCTTACATGCTAGGTAAGCAAATAAGGCAACGGTGAGGCTGATGGTGGCCTCCGCCATTCTTCGGGGCTTTCTCGGAAGCACCACGTCAAGCACTTGGTTCATGTATGTATATGCAAGATCCTGGTAAGAGGTATTTTCGAATTGGCGAATTGGCGAATCCTGTTGCTGTTTCTGTTTATGTGGCGGAGGCCACCTCTTTCCCCTGCCTACATGGATTGACCGAATCCCGAAGGAGGCCACCACTACATACGCTCACTTGCCGGTTATATTCTGATTCTATGAGATTCGCGATAAATGGCCTCGTGAAATGGCTCGTAACGTAATTCTTTATTGTTGTCCAGGTTGCATTAAAATAGGCCACCCAATGGACAAGGGTTTTATCTCTAGCTACATGTACCGTGCTTTGAGCCTTATCAGAAATTCTCCCGTAATGCCGCTTTAAAAAGAGGATTGCATCAAGACCTCAACGCCAACGGCACAATCTAATGCCTATCATAGAATGGCTTGATTTCAAATTCGCAAGGCCCCTTTGAAAATTCCAATAATTAATTACTTCAGGGAGAGTGACTTGATTTCCGGAACCTTTGCAAACCCAAGAGTAGGGACCCAGCTGATGCCATCTCTAGATTGCGTCTTGCTAGTAAACTTTCGAAGTGATTTCCTTCCAGTAGCTGTTATTGAAAATTTTCATGTTCCCTGTCAGAGGTCCAACCATCTTTTCTTCTCAATGGCATCCATCCTTGTCTGATGCTGTCTCAGATTTGGGAGAGCAGCCTTTACCCCCTGTGAGGGGCTGCTTACTATCGCAATACTTTCAAAGAGGCCTGCATGTTCCAGGGCCATTGATCTACCCAGATCTTCCTGGGAAGCGACAAATTGGGTATCAAGCGCCACTAATTTTTATCGTTCTTACTTGAGAAGCCACCATTCCCTGGCGACATTTCGTCGGTATCATTCTAAGCTAGGAAGCCGCCATTCATAATGGACTCCTCACTTTTAGTTTTATTGCTCGAAGGCCACCAGATTCATCTTTGAGAGCCTGACGTTCTTTCCCGGACTCTGGGAGATATATGCTACGGCTGTTTACTACCTTGAATCTCTATATACCTAGCATTTGGTCTCATTCTTTGCTCATCGTATAACGGACATAAACGGCACAAGTTTTAATCTGGCAATTCACCTTGTTGCTCAAACCTTGGCTTTCAAAGAAGTTCGAGACTCCTTTCACGGTACTCACCGCTCGCACAGGTAATTTTATTCACTTCCTTGATCTTGTCTTGGTCAGGCGGTATCTCCGTTGAGCGCTAGGACCAGGGCGGAGAGACTCATAGCTAATAGAATTATTAGATTGACAAAGAGCAAAAGTAGCTCTAGTCACAATGAGAGAGGACACACTTCCAATCCTCTCCATGTCCACCAGGCCTCAGAAGCATCAACCCAAGAGGTTCAATCACCAAGCACTAGCAAGTCACATAGCCGTATGTTCACGTCCACAGTTCAAGAAGCTCGAAGCACACTTGACACATGGTTGGGCCCAATCCGGACCAATTCAGACTCTCACTTCGCACCAAACAGCTCCAGCATGATCTCTGATCCATATTACAACGACTGCACCAACTACGAAGCAGCTGTAATATCTGGAGCGATGAGTTTAGGCATTGAAATACCACCACATCTAAAACAAGCTCTCATTGACAGACATGGGGAGCACACTAGCTGGGCAAGAAACCAGCATTCACCCTGCAGCGCTGGATCTAAAGTTCTGGGACTCGAAGAACATTTCCCTTACCAGTCCATTGCCTATTTCGACGATGAAAGAGGGCACTTACCAGGATATTTAGCAGGTATTGGAGCGCAATTTTGGGACGCTGGAAGTAGCCCACTGATTAGGTTTGGGGAGAGTGTTGAATGATTTTCATATTGGGAACAGCATTTTGGTGTCGGTGTATTGAAAGGGATTAGAAAACGAGAGGACAGTTCAAGTTGAGACGAAAGATTTCTAATATTTGATATGTAATTCATCAGAACTCCGCTTGCTCCAAGCGTGAAGCCAGTTGATAAAGTGATGGACGCTGATGATAGAATAACTTGTTCCTCGAAATCGAAGTACCTCTCTAGGTCTTCTTAGAGCCTAGAAATATCGCTGATGATTTTGTTATTCACAGACTTTGAATTAAGGTCTCTGCAAAGGCGTTTCACGGCTAACAGTAGCGTTGGATATCTAAGAACGTCCAAGCCTTGTTAAGGTGAGGTGTCTAGGGAGTTCCTAGTCCCTCATTAGGATACTGCTCGTAGACTTCTGGGGAGCCTATAGGGCGTAGGGAAATATTGCACCCGATAAGTTCCTCTAGTAAACGCCCCAAAAAGATCCCTGAATTTTTAGACTACTCGACTATAAAGTCCTCAACACATTGAGATGTATCACATAGAAATACATAATAGGTGAGGTAATCTAGGTGTATGATAGACATGGTTTTCTGGGTGGGTTCTTCGGTAGCCGGGGGTGGACTGCAGGTGGTGTGGGGATTTGACATCACCCTCAAGAAATCTTCGGTCGTCTGGCTTCTAATTCTTCTGATCCGAGGTCACCTAGGCGCTCAGACTAATTTGCATGGCAGAAGATGACTTGCCTTTTGCACGATCCGCACTTCGGAATGCCTGCTCAGTGATGAATAGTTTGCGCAACAGCCAAGAAATTCTCACTCCTGCCTTGCCAGAGCGACAATTCGAGGATTATATACGATAATCGTCAAATTATACGACGTACATTCTGTCAGCATCCTATTACGAGACACTCTCGTAGGAGCCAGATCAAGGCCTTCTTCTATTTTTCTATGGAGGGGAAATGAAATCTAAGCTCTTAGAGCTCGGGAAGCAATTAGGGGCCATTTAAAGGCTTCAGTTGGAAATTAAAAGGGAGAACTAATCCTCGGATTCCGTACCTTTCAGTATTATAACGCATTGAGAATATCAAGACTTCTAGACTGTTGGGGATGAGAACATGATTGACATGGGAACGAGAAGTTGATTTCTACGGCGGAGTTGTTAGACCAAGAGCGCAATCACGTGCGATATTTTCCACATTTCCCCTGCTCGCAAAATCGCTGCGAAGCGTCTCAATTTGGATATTCATTCATTCATTACCGGATATTTCTCTTTTATTTCTCAAGGCCGCTTTTCTGATGAGCTTTATGTAAAATCCTTGCGTTCTGATTTTTGAGTTTTCACGTGGGTGGGCCATTGATATAACGGAAATGCAAACTCTTTGACCGGGAACATTCAACATCAATGCTTCAAAATGCTGCATCGACGGCCAGATTATGTGTACGGCTTGCTATCCGAAGGCCATGCCGGATTGCGATTACCAATCGACGATATACCGCCTTGAAATGGATATCAACACCCGGTTTCCAGCCTCACCTGCCAGCGAGCCAGACTTGCGCAATACGCTCTTACACCAATACCAGTGAGCCGGTTGTCGATGAAACTATCTATGCCCTTTCAACGGCCCAGGCAAAAGCAGGAATAGCCATTGTCCGGATTTCTGGACCTGCATGGCTTGATGTAAGCTTCCTCGCTCCCTCTCCTAATTATCCTAACAAACATAGATATACAACAGCCTCTGCCCAGGGAAAGCTGCACTAAAACCTCGATACGCGTCTGCCAGAACGCTCTTTGATCCTTCGAATCCATCCAATATCCTCGATACTGAAGCATTAGTTCTTCACTTCCCAGCTCCGAAATCCGTCACTGGTGAGGATGTCCTAGAACTGCATATACATGGCGGACCAGCAACCGTAAAGGCTGTCTTGTCCGCCGTACACAGATGTCAATCGCCCCTTCCTATTCGTTATGCAGAACCTGGCGAATTCACAAGACGAGCTTTTCAAAATGATCGATTGGACTTGGCGCAAGTCGAAGCTTTGAGCGATACATTATCTGCAGAGACAGAAGAACAAAGGCGCGCAGCAGTGCGAGGGCATTCAGGCAATTTGGGTCGCACATATGAGCAATGGCGGGAACAACTATTATATGCTCGTGGAGAATTGGAGGCGCTGATCGATTTCTCGGAGGACCAACATTTCGACGAATCTCCTGCGGAATTATTGTCGAACGTTACGCTTCAAGTCAACAGGATAATCAAGAGTATCGATCAGTATAAATACGCTAGTCTTCGAGGGGAATTGTTGAAAAAGGGGATCCGGATCTCTTTGATCGGACCTCCAAATGCCGGGAAGAGTTCATTATTGAATCTGATCGTCGGTCGAGAGGCTTCGATTGTGAGCCAAGAAGCAGGAACGACCAGGGATGTCGTTGAAGTGAGTGTTAATATCAGAGGGTATCTATGCACGTTCGCAGATACTGCTGGTATAAGAGATCCCAAGACATCTAAATCTGTCGTTGGAAATATCGAATTGGAGGGTATGAGACGAGCGAAAGCAAAAGCCAGCGAGTCGGACTTAGTTATTATCCTCGCTTCTTACGACTCGACAGGAGAGATCAATTGCGATAAAGAGACGCTGGAAATCGCAAAGAACGCACCGCGAGCATTGGCTGTCGTGAACAAATTCGATGTTCTGGGTCCTTCAGTCGATGCGTACTCGCAGCTAGGATCTAGCACCAAATCTTTTCAGGTCACTAAAATCTTGGGAGGGGCTCTATTCGTACCTATATCGTGCAAGCTGGCTCGTTCAGGAGAAGGCAACGATCCAGGAAATATCAACGAGCTCATGGACACCCTCGTCGGTGTTTTCAAAAGCATGACAGATCTTCCACCAGAATACGAGGATCTCTTAGGAGTGACCGAACGCCAACGTCAACTACTATCTACCTGCTCCGAGCATTTAGAACTATTCATCCAGGAAGCTCAAGCCTCGGAACAAGGTAGAGACAGCGATATCGTGCTCGCTGCCGAACACCTCCGATCTGCCGCCAATTGTCTATCGCGAATCACGGGACGGGGAGAAGCAAGTGATGTAGAAGAAGTCCTTGGTGTAGTCTTTGAGAAGTATGTTCCCCCTTTTACTCTCATCACTCACCTCTTACCCTTCCCTTCTCTTCCCAACTCCCTTTCTTCCAACTCCACAAACACTAACCGAGTCCAGATTCTGCGTCGGCAAATGACTGAAACGTCAACCCCCGGCGGCAAAGACAGAGATTGAGTGGAATTGCTTCAAATTCTAAGAAATCTATAAAGTCTATCAAGCATCATTAAAGAGTGTACTCCAATCCAATCTCCATCCCCCATGTATCATACCAATCGTGTACTCCAAACCACCCTCTCAAATCCCAAACCCCACGAAAGAAAGAAAGAAAGAAAGAATGAATGAATGAAACAAAGCAGGAAACACTCCATCCCAATGCAATATCCTCTATCCTCTATCCTCTAACCTAAACCCCCATAAAAATACCCCAAACCCCCTCTCCATCCATGAAAATGCCAAATGCACCAAGCCAAGCCCCAATCCATGCGATCCCGTGAAGGAAACTCTAGTCTAAGTATGCAGAAAGCACAAAACACCTCGCAATGCAGTGAAAATGCTCTCAGACTCAATGGAATGCAAAACAAATGAAAGTCCTTCCATCACACCCCATCTACTGAATGCTCCATCCGTCTATAGTCCCGTGTATACCGTGTAGGTAGGTATGTATCCATGTAAATGCGATAAGTTGCGCCGATCTATGATGCTTCCCTTCCCTCTTCGAACGCCGGAATGCCGATGATGCTGAAAACCGATTGGGAAAATAAATGATGCTTGAAAATAAATGCTTCGCTCCGTCTAAATGCCGCTGATGATGAAAAACACGCCGAAAATGCAAATGTAAATGCAAATGTAAATGCTGAATGAACTCCGATGCGGTCGTGAGACCATGCGTTTATCCCCCCTAGGTTGTATTGCCATTATCCTCCCCCGTCCATCACGTGCCACCACACCCTCCCTTCCAGTTCCCCAGCCATTTCACCCCTCATGACCTAAACCCCATAATATAAGGTTTTCGGGGAGAGGCGGGATTTATGGGGGATTTAGTTATAGCCACCACGGCCATCTTCTTCCTCGTCGTCGTCGCCGCCTCGGTTATACCCGCCGCGGCCCCAGTTGGTGGGCGGGGAGGCGAGAGAGGGAGAGCGGCTGTCGTCGTCGGCGTCGTTGTCTGCGGGGCCGTTGTAGCCGCCGCGGCCGAAGAGGGTGATGGAGCTGGGGGTGGGGAATGTGGTTGGTGCCATTGCGGTGGTGGGTGTGTGTGGTGGGTGGGTATTATGTGTAAGGTAAGGTAAGGTAAGGTAGGTGAGGAAGATAAGTGAGCTGAAGGAGGTGTAGCAAGGGAAAGATAGGTAGGTATTAAAAGATGTTGCTGTGAAGTGAAGGCGTGTTCTTGTGGTTATTGTTCTTGCTGTTGATGCTGCTGTGCTGTTCTGTTCTGAATGGAGATCCCAACGAGAGCATCGAAGGGTCTATATACCCGTCGACGACAGATAGCAGCAGATCGGTGGTGGTCCGCACCACGGTCCACAGGAACAGTGTATAAGCCCCATCATCTCAGTCATCAACGTCACCTCACTCAAGCCTCAGCCATCTTTCGATGCTTGGTGGACCCCAATCCCGCTCAGCAATAGGGCGAGGAGTCCCAGAGCCAAGCACACACGCATCGTTTCTGACCCGCAGCTCGTCGAACCCTCCCTTACCTTACTTGAATGCCGTTAGGTTGAGCGCGCGGGACTTACGAAACGCGTGCATGGCAAGGCAGGCACAAT
>Ga0182030_10016091_pt1 | contig 14605 bp, 11 predicted proteins | sample 812S3MmetaG_FD_121299 | JGI IMG/M metagenome (GOLD analysis project Ga0182030, IMG submission 121299) | Permafrost microbial communities from Stordalen Mire, Sweden - 812S3M metaG (Illumina Assembly) | ecosystem: Environmental > Terrestrial > Soil > Wetlands > Permafrost | place: Sweden... | reverse complement strand
TTGAAAACAGCTTCGTTATTTTCAATCGCGCTCTTTGCACCCGCAGGCAGTTCCATCATCGCCACGATCTTATCTTTCGGCTCAAGCCCAGCTTTCTGCCGCAACTCTTGAAACATGCGCGCCACCTCGCGAAGCAGACCCTCCTCGCGCAGGGCGGCAGTGATCTCTGTGTCGAGCACAACATCCTCTCTCCCCGCTTCGTAAATAATCTTTTTCACGTTCACCTCCTCGGCAAGGATCTTTTTGAATTCTTCTCCAATATTTACTCCTATCTTCATAGACGCAAGCGGCTGGCGAACTTTTATTTTTGTCGCCGCGCGAAGCGCGAGACCTAGACTCGCTAAACCCCGCACCTCCTTCATGCTTTCCATCATTTTTTTCCTATCTCCCTCCGGCAGCGAAAACTCCGTCTTCGGCCACGCCTCCAAGTGCACCGAACCGGCACCGTCCGCGGGAGAAAGCTCACAATAGATCGCCTCCGCGAGGAATGGCATGAACGGCGCGAGCACGCGGCTCGTCGTCAAAAGCGACGCCTGCATGGTTTTGAAAAATCCCGCGTCCTTGCGCTTGCGCGAACGGCGGAGATACCACGTCGAGAGATCGTCCACATATTCCTGGATCGCACGCGTGGCGTGAACGGTGTCGTACGCATCGAGCGAGCGAGTCACCACGTCCACAAGTTCTTCCGTGCGCGCAGTGATCCATTGGTCCAAAATATTACTTTCGCCATCACCGGAATTTTCCATCACAACCTCCCCGCGATACGTCGCGAAGTATTTGTAGACGTTGGTCAGCAACAATCCCACTTTCCGATAGACGCTTTCCACGCCCTTCTCGGAAAAGTTCAAGTTGTCCGCCTGCATCACGACGGAGTTCATCAAATAGAACCGCAGGCTGTCCGCACCGAACTTATCGATGAGCAATTTTGGATCGGGAAAATTGTTCTTTGACTTGCTCATCTTGGAGCCGTCCTCCGCGAGGATCGTCCCCGTCGTCACCACATTCTCGAACGGCGCATGCCCGAACAAAATGTACGATACGACGTGTGACAGATAGAACCACGCGCGCGTCTGCGCGATGTATTCCGCCACAAACTGCGCGGGGAAATGTTTCTTAAATTCCTTTTCGTTCTCGAACGGATAATGATATTCCGCAAACGGCATGGAGCCGGCTTCGATCCACGAATCGAAGATCTCCGGCGTGCGCCGCATCACCCCGCCGCACTTGGCGCACGGGAACGTGATGTCGTCGATGTACGGCCGGTGAAGGTCCGCCTCGCCAAAATCGTTGCGCGGCACCGCCTTGAAATCCAATTTCCGAACCTCCGCAAAATTGATGAATCTCCCCTCGCATTTTTTCTCTTCCTCGATCGCGTGTTTTTCACTCCATGCCTCCGCAATATGGGTCATCATCCAGATCGGATATTCGTGCGAAATGAGAAGAATGTTCTTTCCTTCGTATTTTTCCTCGCAGTCTTTTAAAAATCCCCACATCCGCGCGCGAACATCGCGCAACGACTCCCCGCCTTCCGGCCGCTTCTCGAAACGTGCCTCATAGGTAGGATACATTTCCAGATATTTTTCATCACGATAGCCGGTGAATGTCGGCCCGAGATGGATCTCTTCCAGCCGCTTATCCACGAGCTCCTTCTCCCCCGTCAAGACTGTCGCCACGATATTCTCCGTATCCATCGTGCGCGTGACGTCGGATGTGATGACGATGTCGATCTTCTTGTGCTCGCGCGCAAGCTCTTCTTTGAACTTTTCCGCGGCGGCAAGCACCTGTTCTTTCCCGCGCGGCGTGAGATGAAGATATTTCCGCTGGCCCGAATCGATGATGTCGAACATATTGCTCTCCGCCTCGCCATGGCGCATCACCCAATAATTATTTTTGGAGCCGCCCGCTTTCCTTGAAAGCTCGCCCATGCTTCCTATCGCCTCGACGCTGTCGCACCCGGCGCACTTCCACACCGGCACCGGGTTGCCCCAGTAGCGATTGCGTGAAATGTTCCAGTCCGGCGCCGCTTCCACGCTCTTCGCATAACGACCGTTCTTGAGATGCTCCGGGAACCAGTTCATCTCATCCTGGTTCGTTTTGAGCAAGCCCGCCTTTATCTTCTGGATGTTAACGAACCACGCGGGAATCGCATTATAAAAGAGCGCCGTGCCACACCGCCAACAATGCGGATACGAGTGGGTGTATGCTTCCTTTCTAAAGAGCAGCTCGCGCCTCTCCAAATCTTCAATCACCAACTTGTCCGCTTTCTTAAAATATTGTCCGCGCAAAAACTCGGGTGCCTCTTCATTAAAGAGGCCTCTGTCATCGAGCATCGGCACGACGGGCAGCCCAATCTTTACGCCCAAGTCGTAATCGTCTTCACCGTAGACGACCGCTGTGTGCACAATACCGGTGCCATCCTCCGTGGTAACGAAATCCGCGGGATAAACCTTATAGGACTTGTCTGTAATCATCGCCGGAACGTCAAAGAGCGGCTCATATTCGAGGCCGACCATGTCTTTTCCTTTTATGTCTTCATGAACAATTTCAATCTCTTGATCTTTGAAAACTTTCTGAACAAGATCGCTCGCAACAATATAAAGTCCCTGCACGCCTTTCATGCGCAGCGCGGTGTATAAAATATTTTCCCCTACCGCGAGCGCAACATTCCCCGGTAATGTCCATGGGGTTGTCGTCCACGCGAGAAGATATGCGGTATCTTTTGTAACATACTCACCAAATTTCTGGCCTGCTTTTAAATGAAATTTCGCGATCACCGACTCCTCCGTCACATCCTTATAGCTATTGTCCATCGCCACCTCAAAGTTGGAAAGCGGCGTCTCGCAACGCGGGCAGTAAGGCAACACTTTGCGGCCCTCGTAGATCAGGTCCTTGTCGTACATCTGCTTGAACCCCCACCATACCGATTCCATAAAATCCGCGTCGAGCGTCTTGTATGAATCATCAAAATCAACCCAGCGCGCGATGCGGCGGATCATCTGCCGCCATTCGGAAACATATTGCAGGACCATACTCCGGCACGTTTCGTTAAATTTCTTTACGCCGATCTCCTCGATCTGTTTTTTGCCGGAGATGCCGAGCTTGCGCTCCACCACCTCTTCAATCGGAAGCCCGTGGCAGTCCCACCCCCACCGGCGGCGGACGTATCGCCCATTCATCGTCTGATAGCGCGGCACGACGTCCTTGATGGTGGACGCGAGCAAGTGCCCATAGTGCGGGAGCCCGGTGGCGAACGGCGGCCCGTCATAGAACGTGAACGGTTTGCCATCGGCAGTCTGCTCTAAACTTTTTTCAAATGTTTTATGCTCGTCCCAAAACGCGAGCACTTTTTCTTCCATCTCGGGAAGTTTGATTTCGCCTTCCAGAAAATGCGGCATGTGATGTGGAGTTTTATCAGCCATTCCTATTAAAATAGCAGGTTTTGCGAGATTTTCAAAGAAAAAGACTCCCGGCGTGAGGGAGCCTTATATCGTTGTCGGCCGTCGGTCGGTTGGATCTATCTTCTACGCGACGACAGCAAAAGTAATTCAGGGATAAGACAACACCTCCCAGAATCATCCCTTGAGGAAATGGCAACATACAGTCCGGGGCGTTTCTTGTGAGTTCTCAATCCCGGCACGACATGCCAACGGGCACTCAATTCCAATACTGATAGTTCTTTCAAGGGGAGGACGAAAGCTCCCCTAGGGAAAACATTCTTTCCCACTCGGACGAACTCCGTTCCCACGCTGATCCGAGCCTCCTGCTTAAAGACAAACTTCGTCGATGATGTCGTTGCTACCGTAGTATCCATATTTCACTCCGCGATGAACAAAGCCCATCGAACTGCGAGGAGTATACATCGCGCGTTAGATTTTTTCAAGCGTTTTGATGCCGAGTAATCCTAATCCTTTCTGCAGCACCTGCGCCGCGGTGGCGGCGAGAAGCAACCGCGCGTTGCGTCGCGCGATATCATCGTCCTTCAAGATCGGCGTCGTCTCGTAAAACTTGTTCGCCGCCACCGCAAGCTTGTAGAGATAGACCGCGAGCGTAGAAGTGGAATACAGTTCGCCGGCGCGCGCGACGATATCGGGAAACTCGAACAGCTTGCGCATAAGTGCGAGCTCGGTCGTACGCTCGAGCGTTGAAACATCAACGGCGTTCGGTCGGAGCGTGGCGCTGGGAATTTTAGATTTGCGCAGAATGCTCTTCAGCCGCGCGTAGGTATATTGCAAGTACGGCCCGCTGTCGCCGGAAAAGTCCAACATCTTCTCCCAATCGAAAATAATATCAGTGGTGCGATTTTCCTTGAGGTCGTTGTAGCGCAATGCACCGAGCGCGACCGCCATCGCGATCGCATCTTTTTCCTTCGGCCCAAGATCGGGATTTTTCGCGTCGATGACCTCACGCGCGCGACTGACCGCTTCATCAATGACACCCTCCAAAAGCTGGGCTGTACCTTCGCGCGTGGAAAGCTTCTTGCCGCCGCTCCCTAAAACAAGCCCATATTTTATATGCTTCAATTCAACGCCCCCGGCGTCCCACCCAAGCTTTTTCGTCACCGCAAAAAGCTGCTCGAACGCGAGCGCCTGCTCATTGCCCACTACGTATAATATTTTCGCGGGATGATATTTCTTTAGGCGATAACGGAGGTTCGCAATATCACGCGTGAGATACAGGCTTGCGCCGTCGGATTTTTGGACCAGCGCGGGCGGCAATCCAACGTCATCAAGCTTGACCACCACCGCGCCGTCGCTGCGCTCCGCGATGCGCGCGTCCATCAACTCTTTGACCGTTTTCTTCATCTCGCGCTCAAAGAACGCTTCGCCGATCCACACATCGAAATCAACGTCCAGCGTACGATACATCTTCATAAATTCCTTGAGCGATTCTTTTTTGAACCACTCCCACAGCTTACGGTTCTCGCGGTCGCCGTCTTCCAGTTTTTTAAATTCCTCCTGGCCGCGCTTTTCGAGCGCCGGATCCGATTTCATCTCTTCATGAAACCGCACGTACAATTTTTGCAATTCTTCAATCGGATTCTTTTCGACGGCCGCTTTGCTCCCCCACATCTTATACGCGGCGATGAGCTTACCGAACTGCGTGCCCCAGTCGCCGAGATAATTCCATCGCACCACTTTGTATCCAGACGCTTCCAGAATATTCGCGAGCGCGGCGCCGATGATCGTGGTACGCATGTGGCCGACGTGCATCTTCTTTGCGATGTTAGGCTGGGAATATTCCACGATCACCGTTTTTTCCTTCCCGATATTCCCAGCGCCATATTTTTTATCCGCCGCGATGCGCGTGAATTCATCCTGCAGCGTCTTATCGCTTAACCAAAAATTAATAAAGCCCGGCGCGGCGGCCTCCACTTTTTGAAAAAATCCCTCCGGCGCGGCGGCGGCGATCTGTGCGGCGTACTCTTTGGCGAGGTCGAGCGCCGCCACGCCCTTCGCTTTGGCTGCGCGCAACGCAAAATTCGTGGAATAATGCCCAAAAAGTTCCTCGTCGGGAACGGAGAGCTCGATCGGTGCATCCGCACCGAAGATCTTTTTTAGTATGTCGGTGATCTCTGTGGTCATTGACGGAATTGATAGATATATGATATAATGCAGGAAGAGCGGTGAAGATTCTGGACCCTCCGGCCTGCAGAGTTCCCCCATCCCTTCCTTGGCCAGTGGCGGCTCTCGTGGCTACCAGCCGCGTTTCAAGGGCTCGCCACCATCCCGAACTTCGCCGCTCGCCAATTTTTGCTCTTCATAGTACATTGTATACGCCGCCGGAGCCCCGCGCAATTTCGCCGGGGCCTTTCTTTTTCCGGATATCGGACGACGGATCACTTTTATCACAACTAATGTAAAATGAAATCATGGACACGTCGACAAACACCATTGCGGAAAATCGCCGGGCACGTTTTGATTACGAGATCCTGCAAAAATACGAGGCAGGGATCGAGCTCCAGGGGCATGAAGTAAAGAGCGCAAAAGGCGGCCGGCTTCAAGTTGCCGGCGCGCACGTGCTCATCCGCGGCGGCGAGGCGTGGCTCGTGAACTCGCACATCCCGCCGTATCAGGCGGCCAACACACCACCGGACTACGAAGAAGATCGTGCGCGCCGGCTGTTATTATCCAAAGACGAGATAAAAGAATTGCAGGGCGCGCTCATTGATAAATCCCGGCACGTCATCCCGCTCCGCGCATATTTGAAACACGGTTTAATAAAACTCGAGCTCGGCCTCGGCCATACGCGCAAAAAATCCGATAAGCGTGAGGCCATCAAAAAGCGTGCACATCAGAGGGAAATGCGCGGAGGCGAATAAACAGAGGTTCTGCCTCCTGAGAAGATTAACAGTCGGCAAAACCTTCCGGTTTATTCGCCCGCCAGATATCCTCTTGTACCACACTTATTTTAGTGAGCTAAGGAAGAAGATGCGGACGATGATGCTATTGCCGCGTTCAGCACCGATTCAAAATCCGCAGCGCTCGTGGGATTCGGAATCTGCTTGAGATTCACAAAGAACGTCGGTGTGTGGTCGATCTGTGCGGCGGTGCCACTATTCACATCGGCCTGGATCTTTTGAGCCACCGACGTCGCGTTGATATCGCTGTTAAATGTGTTCACGTCGAGGCCGATTGATTGCGCATATCCGTCAAGATACTGGGACAGCACCTGCTGGGGCGTAAGCGCGCTGTTCACGGACCATTCGCTTTGCTTCGTATACAAAAGACCGTTCATCGCCCAATACTTCGCCGCGCCGCCTTCAAGTCCCGCTGCTTCCGCCGCCTGCGCGCTGATCCCCGCGAACGGATGGATGGTATAGAGCGGGAAATTGCGGAACACGAAAAGTACCGTACTGCTGTAGTTCTGCACTAACTGTTGCACGACCGGATAATATTCACCGCACGCCGGACATTCAAAGTCGCCGTACTCGACGAACGACACCTTCGCGTTCGGGTTGCCCTCCGTCCAATCGGCTGACGTGATCGCCGGCGCGACCGTCGCCACGAATGTGCTGCTCGCGTTGTTTGACGACGACGTCCCGCTCGAATACGCACCCGCGATAATCGCCCCCGCCGTGACGAGCACGATGAACCCGACGATAAACCATATCGTCGCCTTGTTTGCCTGACCGCTGTTATTCCCGCCGATGTTACTTTGCATAGTTCCTCTATGATATACGATTTTAAAGAAAAAGAAAAAGCCGCCGCACGTAAGAACGCGCGACGGCTGTGTTGATACCCTATGGACCAATTACCAGAGCAAAGTTTCTGGCAAGGGCGCCGTCTCTATACGAAGCCAATCCGAAGGCAGATTCGCCTTGAAATGATCAATATAGGGACGGACGCCATCAGGGATCATGAAAGCGGCATGGATTTCGCCGTCATTCGGACCGCCGTTGATCCGAAGATCGTCGAGCGCATACGGCTCGCCGGTTTCCTTACAGGACTTCATAAATTTCAGAAGTGCCGCATAGTTAAAACCGCCACCGGGACCACCCATCCACCCCGCAAGCCAGTTTATCCAAGCGGTGGTCAAATACGACTGCCGCGTGGTCATTTCCATACGGACATCGATCGCATCCTGCCAACGAAGACGGACTTCCTTGAGGCGATCGAGATCGCGAACCCCGGGAATTTTTTCTCCCGGCGCGCACAGAACCCCGATGCTCTTGAAGTTATAGATGTGTTGCCGCATGTACTTCACGATGCCGCGCGTAGTTCCTCCCGTTCCGATGCCTCCGGCATAGACCCGAATGTTCGGCAACGCTTCGAGGATTCTCGGTCCGGTATACCACTCGTGAAGATCTTCGTTGTGCTCGTTGCCGTATTGGTCGAGACAGAGGGTGCCATCGTCGGCAGGCCCCCAATGATCATCTGGTGAATATCCCCCACCGCCCAAAAGCCGAGCAGTGGCGATTGCGCTCATTCCGTCCATCGGATAGATGAATTCCGCGCCAGCGAGTTCAAGCGGATCTTTCTTCCCGATGGCAAGATCACGCTGGATGACCAACAAGACCTCTGGGACGCCGATACACCGCGCGTACGCAAGTTCGGCCAGTCCGGTGTTCCCAGATGTCCCCTCGACAAACCGCTTCACGCGAGGCAATAACCCGCGTTCAAGCATATCGAGGATCATCCCAAGAACGCTCAGCATCTTTATATTCTGATCCCGCGGCACATCACACCCCATAACGGCGTAAGGACGAAACCCATCGTCATAGAGAGGATTGATCCTTTCGTCCGCAGGCAACGGAAGAATATCCAACGGTTGGTCGGGGGTCCATAACCGATCGAGCCCGTTTACCTTTTCGATTTTTCCCTTCAACGCCTTCAGATCGATCATGATTTGGTTCTCCTGTTTTTAAAATGAATACCGCTACCCATATTCTTCATCTAAATAGCACGCTATGTCAAGGACAAGCCAGAAATTTCTATTTTCTCACCGTCACAAACTTCAGCGTGCCCAAACCCTCCATCGCCGGTTTTTTAATTCCTATTTCGTCGCGCCAAAACGCATCGCTCTCAAAAAGCTCGATGATCCATGGAAAGTGTGCATCCTGCGAGATGATGATGCCGTCCGGCGGGAGCAACGGATAGAGATAGTGGAAGCAGTCGCGCGTGGATTGTACGAGGTCGACGTTCACGCACGCCGCGGCAACCGGCTCGTGGAACGACGGCATCGTGTCGCTAAAAAATCCCTTATGAAAATGCGTGCGTGAGGCGTCGCCGTAGCGCGCGACGTTGTTCTTCACTTCTTCAAAGGGCACCGCATGACTGCCTTTCGGAAAGTGATGCTCGCGGCCATAGATACTCTTGCCGTGCGCCTCGTTATTTTCCGGCATCCCGGCGAACGAATCGAATACCTCGAGCTGACGATTGCAGAGTGCGGCCACCAAGCTCAGTTTTGCCGTGCTTCCGCCGTGGAACGAGCCGGCCTCTACGATCGCACCCGGCACGCCCGCGGCCGCCACGCCGAGGTCCAAGATCTGCCGCGTGATCGAGATCATCTCGTGCTCGGTATGCGGGCAATCCACGTAATACGAGATCTTATAAAATCTTAATACAAGCGCGAAGCGTGCGCCAAAGCTCGTCGGCGACTTTGTGCCGCTAAAAAGAAATCCGCACGCCGCGGGGATATCCTTCGGCGCGTAGTAAGCCTTGCGATATATATAGAGCAGCGGCCATGGCAACGCCACATGTTTTTTGATCGTGCTGCGAAGGCTCATTATTTATTTAATTTACGCGGCGCACGATCACGAACGGCGTCATTTTATTCCCCTGCCCCAGCGGATTGTCGAGCAAAATCTGCCGCACGGTCTTTTTATCCAATCCCACGCCGCGGCTCACGCCTAAAATCTGCACATCAATGTAGTTCGCGTCGGCGGTGACCATCGGAATCCCCGTCGCGCGCTCCACGCGCTCCATATCTCCTTGCGGATCCGGCGGCGGCAGGACGCCCCACTCGGTGTACGGATACATATCCTCGGGGATAAAACCATCGATCTCGGACACGCGATGCCCGGCGACGATCCAGAACCAGCCGCGCTTGCCGACCAACTTTCCAACGGCACCGACGCCGGCGGCGAGCAGGATCCGCGGTGCTCCGACGATCTCGATCGCCACCTGCATCTTTTCCGGACGCGACCACGCGGTCATATTCTTATGTTTTTTAACGCCGAGCGTAATGAACCGCGCGAGCCAGCCCACCTTAACGCTCGAAATATGCCGCACGAGGTTCTGCGAAATAGAAACGATCTTTTCCGAAACCGCCACCCAATCGCCCTCGCGGTAGTGCGGTTTCACAAATTCATTGACAACATCCTCCAATCCTTCTCCAAACGCGATCAGGCGCGGCACCTTGATGGGAAATCGCTCGTAGGTGATACCGTCCACGACGATCGTCTCGCCCGGCTGGATACCCGGCGCAGAATCTGCCGTATTCTTGAACTTTGCCATGGACATTATTATAGCACCGCCCTCCGCACGCGCCAAAACCGCAACAACCCTGCTACAATAATGGCATGCCTATGTGGTTTCTGGTTGCAAGCGTGCTGGTTCCTCAAGAGTTCGCGTCGAGCGCGATCGTTTTTATCATCGCCCTGCAGAATAATTTTCCCATCTGGGAGATCCACCTCATTTGGCTCTGCATCACCTCGCTCGATATGTATGTGGGTTACATGCTTGGGAAGTTCACGCAGGAAAAATTTCACGGAACGCGCTTTTTCAATTGGGTAGAGCGATGGGTAACAAGGGGCCGCGCCGAGCTCGGGCCGCACGGTGAAAAATTATCGCTCGCGCTGCTTGGCGTCATCAACTTCCCTTTCGTCAACACGTTCATCGGCGCATGGATCGGGTTGCCGCTCAACATGGCATTCCTCCTGACGCTCGCGGGCAACTTTGTGTGGTACCTCTTCCTCTGGGGCACCGTACTCGGCCTATCGTCATTCATTACAAATCCCGACATCATCATCCTCATCCTGGTCATTGCAGGAATCCTCTCCCACTTCTTATTTAAATTTTCAAAATCAAACGGACGGTCAGGAAAATAATAGCTCCGGATAGCTTTCAAGGAGGGTCAATAAAAGACAGAGCGCGAGCGGGCCGAGCAGCAATCCGATCGGGCCAAAGAATGAGAGGCCGCCGAGCACGGCGAAAAGCATCAACATCGGATGGATTTTTTCCTTGCCGCCCAACAGCCGCGGGCGAAGATACATCTCGATCGACGTTGACATCACAAAGAGCCATGCCAGGAGCCCAATCGCGCCGACAATGTTTCCGCCAAGATAGAGCGAAACGATCCCCGGTACCACGATGAGCAGGACGCCAATCCCCGGGATGAACGACGCGACCGCCGTGACCGCGCCCCACAGGATCGCGCTCGGCAATCCAAAGATGAAAAATCCGATGCCGGTGAGCACGCCATACAGCAGTGCCACCAGGAGCGACCCGCGGATCACGGAACCCGCACGCGCATACAGCTGCGTGAGAACTTCCTCCGCATGTGCCGCCGGCAACGGTCCATGTGCCACGATCGCCGCGCGCAGCTTGGGACCATCCTTCAAAAAATAATAGAGAGCAAAGAACGAAAGGAAGAGCGTCCCGACAGCGGCGAGCACGCCGGAGAATATCGGGCCGATGTCGCCGATCAAAAAGCCGAGCACTTGCTGGATGTACGGAGTGAGGTCAATATTGAGCGACGGCAGCCATTGGTGGATCGCCGCGCGAAACCAAACGATCGTCGGCACCGCCGCCGCACCGCCGGAGGCGATCTGGCCATTCAATCCCTGCGCCTCGGCGAACATCTGCAATCCAATAAATACCAGCGGGATAAGGATGATCACAACCGCGAGAAGGACGATGATCGCCGCCGCCGCACCACTCCGGTCATGCAACGCTTTTTTGAGCGCGTCGTACCACGGATGGAAGAGCACGGCCACGCTTATGCCCAGCACGATTGCGTCCAGCTCCGGCAGGAATACCAGTACCACAAGCACCGCCGCCGCGAGCAGGATGCCGATGGAAAAATACGATTCAGAACGAGAGGAAGTCATGATTCTATTATATCATCCTCCATATCGCATCACCGAAAAAAACCGCGCTTCCGATGTTCGGATGCGCGGGGGATAAAAGAATGATGCCGCTATTCGTCTCCATCGCATTCCTCCGGGATGAAGATCGGATGAATGAGGGCTTTGGAAAAGGAACGGGTCTTGGCGCCATATACAGACCCGATGGCATATGTCACATCCGGATTCTGCGCGAAGCCATTGCCTGCATGGTAGATGGTGGTCGTAGCCGTTTTCCCCGGCACATACCTCTCTACATAGACATCACCTTCAACAACACGCGTAAAAACACGCGACCTCAGAGCATACTTCCCAGAATAGGATGTTGGCGACCACTCGTCGCTCACGGAATGCTTCCCCTTTACCTCATGACCGGCCGTTCTTATGTTGGTCGGTCGTTTTTTGATTTTCCCCATCACTACCTCCTAAGAGGAGAATATTACCGACGATATCAAAATGCAAGTCTTCTTTCTTCTCTTCCTCTTTATCATCGAGCCAAAACAAAAACCTCCCCTCTTTTTTGACGGTCACGTTCCTACGTGGCATTTCCGTTAAAAAAGAGGGGAGGTTTTTATTTTGGCGTTATGCGCGGCTGACGTTCGTCGCGGCCGGGCCCTTCTCGCCTTCGGTGACCTCGAAAGTGACGACATCGCCAACCTTAAGATCATCAAATGCGACACCATTCAACTCCTTGGAGTGGAAGAAAAGGTCTTTCGCTTCGCCATCGCGCGCGATGAAACCAAATCCACGGTCCGTAAGGGTCTTGATAGTTCCTTGCATGATTGTAGTTAATATTGTTGCTTTTCTAGAAGTTCGACGACGTTTCTTTGTTTGCCTGATAATAATACTCCACTCGCTGGGATTTGTCAACCCCCCCCGTAACGGTTCAATAGCTTGGGGTCTCGCCGCTCTCGCGGCGGATAAGAAGAAAAGAAAAGGGCCCAAGTGCTCAAGGTCGAAAGACCAAGTGCACGAGGGCCCGAGTGAAAAAGTTGCTACTTGCCGAAAGCGATGCGACCGTTCACGCTGAACCTGACACTGAGCCAGTGCCAGCGGGCACCCCAGCGCGAGCCGTCCTGAGCGCAGCACGGGACGCGGCGATCGCCATCGCGGTGGACCACGACGATTCCCGGGAAGTCGATATAGACCTTTCCGAGAAATGGCTTGAGCTCGGGGAATTCGTCCTGATGCTCGATGAGCCACATCATGTGCTGGAAGCCGAGGAGAGCATTGTGTTTGAGTGCGATCCGCTTCTCGTATTCCTTGCCGTCGATGGAACTGCCGTCATCGGGGACGAGAACCGTCGCGAAGGTGAGCGTTACCGCTTCTTCGGTGGACGTGTCGCGTTCGATCGACTTGATCCAATCGTTATTCGCCTGGAGTTCCTTGAGCGTGGGACGCTTCAACGCCGGGAGCTGAATGCTGATCTCGCCGGTTTCGCGGAAGTGCTCGCCAATCTGAACCTGATAACCACACTGGATAAACAGGGTAGCCTGCTTTCCGCTCAGCTGGGGGTTCGATATGCCGGCTTGGACCTGTTCGGTAGTGAGCGAGTTCCAATCGATGTTCGCGCCAAACGCGGAGAGAAGAGCAAAGCGCTGTTCTACGTTGATAGCCATGGTGTATCTCCTTGCTGGGGTAGACTTGGACGCATTCGCATTTCTGCAAAGCGTTTCATCACTTTATGATTGTTTCACCGCAGCGCGCAAAGCGCCTTTTCATTTTTCTTGCAAAAGATGCCTTGGGCGCTATGGTGAAATCGGTTTTTAATGTGCATACGCAGTTTACCATATATCGCAAAAACTGTCAAATCCACCGTGAAGCTGCTATAATGCTCTTATCTATGGCAAAATTCGGTCGAAAAACCAAAAAAATACTCAAGATCGTCGGTCCGGGTCTCATCACCGGCGCGGCGGATGACGATCCATCCGGCATCGCCACGTATACCCAGACCGGCGCGCAGTTCGGCTACGGGCAGCTATGGACCGCGCTCTTCCTGCTCCCCTTCATGGTGGCCATTCAGGAAGCGTGCGCCCGCATCGGCGCGGTGACGGGCAAAGGCATTGCGGCGGTCGTCAAGGAAAATTATAACCGCAAAATTTTGTACGGGCTGTTGGCGCTCATCCTTATCGCCAACACGATAAACATCGGCGCCGACCTCGGCGCGATGGGCGCGGCAGCGGCGCTCATCATCCCGGTGAACTTCGCGCTCCTCACGCTTTTCTTTACCGCGCTTATTTTGCTGCTCGAAATTTTTGTGTCGTATAAAAATTACGCAAAGATATTAAAGTGGCTGGCACTCGTTTTAATTTCCTATCCGCTCACCGCATTCCTCATCCACGAACCGTGGGGTACGATCCTGCGCGCCACGGTATTCCCACACGTCCAACTCAGCTTCGCATTTCTGTTTATCATCACCGGCGTTTTGGGTACCACCATTTCGCCGTATATGTTCTTCTGGGAAGCGTCGGAAGAGGTTGAGGAAGAAGAGGAGCATCACTTGATAAAGAACGGCGCAGCAAAGCCGACGAGGTCATTCATGAGCCGCCTGCGGTGGGATAATTTCCTCGGCATGCTCTCGTCCGAAGTGGCGACGTGGTGCATCATCATAGTGGCGGCCACCGTTTTGAACGCGCACGGACTTACGAACATCGCCACCACGGCGGACGCGGCGAAGGCACTCGAGCCGCTCGTACAGAGCTTCCCGCACGCGGGCACCATCGCCAAATGGCTCTTTGCGATCGGCGTCATCGGACTCGGGCTGCTCGCCGTGCCGGTACTCTCCGCGTCCGCATCGTATGCGCTCTCCGAAACGCTCAACTGGCGGGAAGGGCTTAACTTGAAGCTAAAGCGTGCTCACGGATTTTATGGCGTCATTACCATCGCCACGATCGTCGGGCTTATGATCAACTTCATCGGCATCAACCCCATCAAGGCGCTCGTCTATACGGCCGTCTTCAACGGCGTCGCGGCCGTGCCGCTTATCTTCATCATCGCCCGCATGGCGGCGAGCAAAAAGATCATGGGCGAATATAAGAG
>Ga0182030_10016090_pt1 | contig 14606 bp, 11 predicted proteins | sample 812S3MmetaG_FD_121299 | JGI IMG/M metagenome (GOLD analysis project Ga0182030, IMG submission 121299) | Permafrost microbial communities from Stordalen Mire, Sweden - 812S3M metaG (Illumina Assembly) | ecosystem: Environmental > Terrestrial > Soil > Wetlands > Permafrost | place: Sweden... | reverse complement strand
TTTTCATTTTTGTTTGGTTTGGAAGGAACTGAACATATTGGACAATATTTTTCCAAATTGGATTCTAACCATTCCTGATAAGCATTTTTATCGAATGCATGATTACAACATTCTAAATAATAAGGATCATTAGTCTCTTGATTTGATAATGGACATATAACAATTAATTTAGAAGAATCGAAATTTTTGGATAAACAATCTGTTTTTATAACAACTAATATATTTGGTATTATTTTCAATATTGGATTTCTAGATAATTTTATATCATATAATTGACCTCTTTCAGAATGCAATTCAGTGCATTTTATATATTCATTTTCTGGTGCTTGAATATTATTTATTTCTTTTTTAAATATTTCTGAATGCAATTGCTTTGGTGTTAATTCAGCAGAAACTCTAAGAGAAAATTTATTTCCGGTAAAAGATTTAACATTTAGATCAACAAAAGAATTTGATTTATCCTCCATCTTTTCTTTAAATTAGTTTTTGATTTTTATTTTAAATGAAAAATATATAATAATAAATGAAAATGAAAATAGAAAAAAAAGTTTATAAATCATTTTAAATTGAATAATATTGAATAATATTGAATAATGAAAATTTAGTTTAGTTTTGTTTTATAAATTTTATTATTTTTCATGTTAATAAAATAAAATAATTTTATTATTTGTTTTAACAATAAGTAACGATGAAATTGAGTGCTCCAGAGGAGAGGGTTCCTTTCAAAACGGTAACATTGAGAACGAGATCAATTGGTTCTTGAACAAATCCCTTTGGTGGAAGAGGTGCAGTAATTCCTTGAACTTTATTCATCAAAGCAATTTTATCTCCTTCTAAGAGATCAGAAGTAGAAACTGAACCATATTGTGTAAGACAAGCTCCAGTGAGTTGTTGGTTTTCAGCGAAAACTCTTTGAGATAAAAGAGCAGAAAGATCTTCAGCACTGACTGCATCAGAAAAGTATCCAACACAGATAGCTAAATTAGGATCTACCAAAGATGCATTGGCAACTTTTACTTGAACAGATTTAATAATGCTTCCTTTTGGGATAGTTTCAACAGATCCACCATCTATTCCATTTAAAGCGACTGAAGTTGGTTGAGCAGAAGCAGAAGTATCATTGGCAACATCTAAGACAAATTGCTTTTGTGGGTTTGTATCGTCGTGAATTTGTTCAGCTTCGACGTGAGTGAAAATTCCTTCTTTTGCGATAAATCCAAATTTGTTCATTTTATAAGTTTTTTTTGTTGTTTGAAAATTGAATTTAAATTTGGTAAATAACCTAACTTTTTTTGTTCTTTTCTATTCAATCTATTCAAAATTTTTAAATAAATTGAACAAAATCTTTGATATTCTTTCGTTAAAAAAAATCATTTTTATTAATATTTTTTGTATTTTTTTAATAAAATCGTAAATATATTTCATAATTAAAAGTTAGTTATTTACATATAATAAAAGGTAAAAGATTTTTTTTTTGAGCTAGGAATTTATTTTTGCTTATAATAAAAATTACAATGTAAAGTAAAAAATAATTATTATTTATATATTGAATATTGATTTTAATATCATCAAAATAAAATTTAGAAAAAAAACAGAGTAAAAATTTGTATTAAAAAATTTTATTCATGATCATATTCATAAGTAGTTTTATCCCAAAATGATAGTGAAATAGATCCTGAAATAAAAATTTCATTTTTTTCATATGCATTCAAAAATAATTTTTCTGTTTCTTCTTTTGATCTTTTTGGTTTTTCTTCTATTAATTTTTTTTGTTGATCAAGATTCATTTGGAAGTGATGAGAAAATGTTTTATTTGGATCTTCTGGAAATAAAAATACTAAATGATGCCATATTTTGCACATTTTTTCAAAATCATTTTCTTTGACATTTTTTTTATAAAATGGTTTAAAAGGTCCTTGATATTTTCTTATCCAAAATACAATATCAATATTTTCAATTTCAAATTCATCTACACTATCTGCGATTTCATTTAGAATTTTAGTTTCATTATCTATATTAATTTTTGTATCAATATTATTTTCATTATTTTCATTATTTTCATTATTTTCATTATTGTTTGCATTATTGTTTTCATTTAATTTTTTTGAATTAAAACGATAAAATTGGGCAAATGCTTTCATAATTGTTTTTTTATTTAAATTTCTTATATCATCCCAATTGAAATCAATTGAAAAAGGAGGCATTTGAACTATTTTTTGATTCGTAACATATGCATATTCTTCTCCGCCAAATGTATAGTGTATTTCAAAAATTGGGTTTTCATAAATACTTTCTAAAGATAATAATTTTTTTGTTCTAAGTGGAAAATTAGTTTGATTTATTTTCATTTGTATTTTGATATCATTTAAATTATTTTCATTCCAACAATAAATTCTTTTTATATTTATTCCATCTAGTTCCCATCTTCTTTTTTCTAAATAATTTTTTAATAATTCAATTTTATTAAATAATTGAATTTTTGCAAATAACAAAAAATTTTTAAAATAAGAAATCATTTCTTTATTAAAATAATTTCTTATATTTATTAAAATTCAAACTTTTTTATCTTAATTAAATTCATTTTATTTAGAAATTTTCAAAATTTTATATAATAAATACATATTATTAATTATAAATGAATATTATTAATTATAAAATGGATATTATTAATTATAAATGAATATTATTTTTGATTTAAATGTAAAAAAATGAATATTAAATGATTATATTTTGTTTTTTGTTTTTATTTATTTTTTTTAAAAATATGTAATATCATTTTTTTGATTCGTTCAATTTAAAAAAAGATTACAAGTTTGAGAGAAAGAATCTTAAAATTTTTTTGAACTTGTTTTAAACAAATTTAATATTTTAAATTAATGGACGAGGAACTTTTTAGTTTTGAAGAAAATCAAAATGATAAAGAAAATACAAAAAAAACTACAAAATCAAATACTCCTAAATCAAATACAAAAAAATCAATAAATGATAATAACTCTATAGGAATAGCTTCTAAAGAAAGTAAAAGAGCTAAAACTTCATCAGGAAAGACAGAAATTGAGAATGAAGAAGATGATGAAGAAGATGAACTAAATCATAAAAAAAGAAATGAAGATGAGGAATTATTTAATATGGATGATAACCCATCTAAAACTAAAGGAAATAAAAATGCAGGAAATAATCATAACAAAAAATTAGAAGCTGTTAATGGTATTATTGATCAATCCGTATATGAAAATCTTCCAATGTTTATTGCATTTGCTAATGGAGCAAAAGTATTTCAAAAACTTTTAGAATATTTAGAATCTGATTTTCCTGAAATAGATATTACATTTTCAGAAAATGGAATATCTATTCAAGCTGCCGATAATGCAGAAGTTTCACTTGCTTCTGTTAGAATTCAAAATGAACCACATATTTTTGAGGTTTATAAATGTGAACAAACATATTCGATAACATTAAATACAAAATGTTTCGCATCGAAATTTCGTAAACCTGAATCATTTAACAATGTTTGTTTTGTATTTGCTAGAGAAAATTCAGATAGATTAATCATATGTATGACAAATATAAGTTTGGGTTTAGTAGATTGTACTGTAATGTTTGGAAATACAACAAAACCAATTGGAGAATTTAAATCAGATCAATTGAATCGTATAAGACAAATTGAATTCGATACTAAAATATTATCAACTGCAATTGGAAGATTCAAAGATATATCAAAAATGATTAAAATAGGTTGCGATTATAAAGAATTTGTTATTACATCTTCTGGTGGAACAAAACATCATATTAGTGCTTCTTATAAAACAATTATTTTTGATTTAACTCAAGAACAAAATGGAAACAAAGTTATTGTGAAAGCTTGTCGTGAAGATTCAAAAGATTCAAAACATGGATCTCATTCAGTTAAAAAATTGAATATAAATTTAACGAAAATGATTAATAATATTGAAAAAAACAAAAATTCTGAAAAAATTGGTGATTTATTTATTGATAATGAATTAAATGATCAATCAAAAAATTCAGAAAACAATAATACAATATCGAAAACTATAGAAGAAAATCATTATCCATTAGAATATTTAACAAATATATTAAAAATATCTGATTTATCTGAAAAAGTATCTATTGGGTTTACGAAAGAAGGAGGAATATTTTTAAGATTTACATTATTGATAGGAACATTAACATTTGGATTATCACCGGGACAAGAATAAAATTTTTTCGCTTTGATTTGTTTTATTTAATAAAAAAATTAGTTAATATAATTAATTTTTTGTATAATATGAAAAATATTTTGTTAGAAAAAAAAATAGGAATAAATTAGGTGAATTTTATAGAAAAAAAGAAGAAAAATATGGGTTTAGTTCCAATAATTCCAAGATATAATGTTGATAAAGGAAATAGTAGATCAACATTCCATATTTTCAATTCAAATGAAGCGTTAGGTGTTTGGCAAATATCACTTTTTACATCTGGATCAGCTCCAACTCCAAAATTCATCTTAACTCTTGGTGATAACAATAATACAAATATAACTTTGCAAATTCTTGATCATCATGGTACTGTTGTTTCAAATGAAGTATTGGCACCTTTTGTACTTACTCATGACTCTTATTATAATTTGGATATTTGTGATAATCTTTTATGTCTTTCAACATTCTCATTTATAGTATCCTCTGGATCAGTTTCTTCAACAATATCAAGTACAAGTGCACCTGCAACTTCTAATTCTGGTCCAATATTTTGTAAAGAACTAAAAGGATTAAATGAAATTACTTCTATTGAAGCTGGAAACAATGGATTTGCCAATGTATTTGGTGAAATTAATGCTGTTACTACAGTTCCTGGATGTACTTATGAAAGTCATCATAAACATAAATCGTGTAATGGATTTAATCAACAAAATGTCCAAATTTGTATTGGTGTTTTAGCTGCTGTTGCATTTATATTTTTAATATTATTTGTCATTTTTGCTTCACTTTATTATTCAAATGAAGGAAGATCAACATATTATGTTTAATTTTTTTCATAATTCAATAATAAAAAATCTTCTAAATTAATTTATAATTCTTTAAAATTCTTTAAAATTGAATAAATTTCAATAAAATGTTTTTAAATGATTTTTTTCATTTATTATTAAATTTATAAAAATTTATTCATTAATTTTAAAATAGAATGGATAAAACAACTAGGAAATCAAAAAAATCTGAAGTTTCATCTCTAGAAAAAAGAATTACTAATGAAATTCAAAAAGGTGCGTGTAAAACTCAAACACAAGAAGAATTTATTAATTTCATTGTCACTAAATGTAAAAAATATAAGATCGAACCTTATGATATTCAAAAAATGAAAGAAAAACAGAATATTGGCTTAAAAGATTTTTTTCTATTTGCAAAAGATACAAAAAATATAAAAGATAATTTTTATTGTAGAGCTATTTGGAAAGATGGAGAAGATGCTGAGAAAGAATGTGAAAAAATATTAATGATATGTAAAGGAACGGATGATTTAACTAAATGTTGGGAAGAATATGAATTAGATCCTAAATCAAATATTCAAGATTTGAAAATATGTGGAATTGGTTGGAAAAAAAATGAATTCGAATTATTGGATAATATTCATAAAACTCCTGGACATATTCATAAACCTCAAACATTAGAGGATTTAAAATGTTTATCAATATCTATTGAAAAAATGTTTTCTATTCATAAACCAAAATCATTTAAATTAATTATAGGAATTTCTCCTATTATAAATGGAAATTTTCATAAACAAGATTTAAAAAAACTATTTCCAAATATATCTATTGAAACACATAATATATTAAAATTAATAATATCATCAGCTTTTGATTATATGAATAAACACGAAAATAGACATAAAATATTATTAGAAGCAAAAAAGAAAGATTTATTAGTTTCTGAAATTGAAATACCATGTCCATTAAAATATGAATTAAATAATTTCAACAATGAAAATAAAAAAGAAAATGAAGAAAAGATTGAATTAAAAAAGGAAGGAGATATTTTAATTTGGGAATAAATTAATAAATTTATTATTTAAAAGAAAATAAAATAAAATCTCGTATATTTTTTTTAATCAACTTGTATTCCTTTTAATGCTAAAGCAGCTTTCATTCTTGTCCATGATGCCATAACAGCATTTCTATTAACAAGGAACCAAACTAAAAATATGATTACTAAAACCATACTTATAACTGCAATAACTAATGCAGCTGTTATTTCCGAATTATTAGATGAATTCCAATTTCCACTTAAATTAAATTTTGGTTTGCTAGTACAAAGTGGATCAAATCCATAAGTTGATCTATAATAAACAACAGTGATCATACCAGCATCAAAGTTAATTTGATTAACTTGAGATATGAGTCTGCATTGATGTGATAATATATTTCCACCAGTAAAATTTGGTGTTGTTAAAACAAAATTATTTGTAGAATATGCATCTTGAGCAGATATAGTAATTGTATCACAACAAATTGTAAACATAATATCCAAACATATTGGAGAAGGTTCAGGATTTGTTGCTTGAGATCCCAAAACTGGTATTAAATATCCCATTTCTGTTTCAGTAATAACAGTTCCATCTTCACGATCAATTTTTTGAAATTTTACTTCTGTTGTTATTGTACTAATTTGAATTTTAAAACTTGGGATAACATCCAAGCCAATATAATAATTTGCATAAAAATAAGGATCAGCTGGTGTTATATTTGAAAATGCAGCAGTTATTAAAAATTTTGAATTTTCGTTTGCTAATGAAGTTCTTGCGTTTAATGCCATTTTTTCTTTTTATTTTTTTTAAAAAAAACTTTTTCTCTTCTTTTTATTGACTATTCAAAAACTTGAGATTTTATATAAGAAAAATTAAAAAATTCAATAAAAACTCTATTCACGTCTATATAATTTTTTATTTTATTCCTATTTTTTTTTCGAATATTTGCAAAAATTATAATTAATAAAATTTTATCATGATTTTTTTAATTAAAAAAATAGTTTGAAAGAATTTATCATTACAAAGTTTTTATAAAAGATGGAAACTAGAAATGGAAATGATGGAAAAGATGGAAATGATGCAAAAAAGGAAAAACTTAATTTGACTGCTGAATTGAATCAATTTGAAATGAGAAAAATTTTAAAAACAATGCATATGGAAACAAAAAAAATATTTTTCTGGAATAATGGAAATGATAAAGAAAACAAATCATTCTTTTTTCCACAAGAATATCCAAAAAAATGGGATTTTCCATGTTGTAAATGTGGAAAAAAATTTGATTGTATGCCAATTTTTTATGTTGATTGGAATGAAAAAAAGAATTGTCCAATTTTAAGACCAACAGATTGTTTTTGTGGATTAACATGTTGTAAAATGAACATTTTAGAATCTTCAAAAATTGATAAAGCAACAAAATTACAAGATTTATATAGATTTGCATTATTATATTTGGATAAAGATATAGAAAAAATATCTTATTTACCAATGACATTTATGAAATCACGTTCACCTTTTGGATTTATGGAAGATAAAGAATGGGAAGAAAAATCACAAAGATATTATGGATATTATATTCATCCACCATTTGAATTAATAGAAACAACAACAGTGATAGCAGAAAAAACAGTATTTCAAAAAACTGCAAAAGAATTAGGATACAAACTAGATTTAAATGTAACAGATGAACAACAAAAGAATTATATGGAACATCTCAAAAGAGTAGAAAAAGCAAAACCAAGATTAAAAGAAGAAAATAAAAAAAGAAAGAAAGTTTATCAAAAATTAGGATTTGTATCTTAATTTATTTTAACAATAATTTTGCATTATAAAATAAATCATTAGAAAATGTTTTCGTCTTTACAATATTATTATTATTTTTTGCATTTATATTTATATTTGTATTTATATTTATATTTATATTTGTATTTATATTTGTATTTATTTTCTTGGATTTTTCACTTTTAACTGGAATATATTCTGTATCTGAATAAACGAATTGTGTACTTTTGAATGGTTTTGATAAAATCATTTTTTTCTTTTTTAATTTTTTTTTAATTATCTTTTAAAACTATATTTCATCATTTTGAAAGAAATATTTTAAAAAAAATATAATTAAAGAATCATTAAATATTGGATTATTTCATTCTACAAAATGAAATTTTTATTAATAATATTATTTTTAATTATAGCTTCAGTAAAATCGCAATATGGATCTTCTGGAATACCTAGAAGTGGATCAACAACAGGATTTAGCACTACAGGATCAATGTCAGATACATGCAATTGCCAAACTTGTAGTATAATGTGCAATTGTTCAAGATGTGGAGATGGAATTGTTAATGGAAATGAGCAATGTGATGGAGGAATTTGTTGTACATCTAATTGTTTATTTGCTAGTTCAAATGTAATTTGTAGAAATTCTAGTGGAGTTTGTGATGCAACTGAATATTGCACTGGAAAATCATCTACTTGTCCATCAGATTTTATATATGGAAATGATAAAGTTTGTAGTTCTTTTGTTGGAATTTGCAATTTTACAATGACATCTAATTGTAATGGATTAGTTCCATATTGTCCAAATCAAAATTTATTTTTAGATGCTTGGATTTCTGAATATAATGGAATCGTTTTTTCAAATTTTAATGGAAATACTGGAGATGTTGAAGGAAGATTATTAGTTGGAAATAATTGTAATCTTGGAGATGGATTTTCAATTGGTTGTGGAGTTTATTTAGATTCTTCAACAAAATATGCATTAATGGTTGGCAATAACTTAAATTGGGGATCAGGAGCATTATGTCCCGATGGATCTGGTATTCCTTTTCCAAATACTATTGAAGAATTTATGTTTGTTGGTGGAACTCCAACATTACCATCTTATTTATCTTCAAGATTATTGGGATTGAATTGTACAAATTGTTTTCCAACAACTGTTTCAAATATTAAATCTGAAGTAATTGTTTTACAAGCATTGATATCAGCTCTTCCATCTAATGTTCAATATACAATTCAAGGATCTGGATTATTTTTGCATTGTAATAATCCTAATCAAGCAACATATATTGTTGAAATTGATGAAAGTTTACAAGATATTACATGGTTTTCCATTGTTAATGATTCTTGTCAATTAAATTCATATTGGATAGTTCAAATGGGTGGAAACTCAAATGTTTTATTGCAAGGAAATCCAGCTTTGCCAACTTCAGCTGAAAAAACTATATTTAATATTCAAGGAAAAAATAGAAATGTTACAATAATTACAGAAATTGGAGGATCAATCATTTCTCCACAAAATAATATTTTTCAAACTGGTGGAGTAATTATTGGAAAAGCGATCGTTGGAAATTTTAATGCTTTTTTACAATTGAATGAATTAAATTGTAAAGTTCCCACCCAAGTTGTTACTATTATTGATTATACTTGTCAAGATTCTCATCAAGGAGATGATAAAATTTATACTACTTCTGGATCTTACTGTAGTCCTGGAAATGTTGTTCAAATTGATGGCCATAATTGTAATTACACAATTAAATCAAAAGAAAAACAACCAAATGGAAATACTTGCGTTACTTTAAATGAACCATTAATTAAAGATTGTGCAACTTCTACTAGAGTTACGATAAATGCTAATATTAATAATGTATTTATTCCTCCATCTGAAACAGTTAGTTCTGGAAATAAGAAAAATATTTTTGCTATAATGTTTATCATCATATTTTATGTTCTTTTTGTTTAAAAATATTTTTATTAATTAAAACTTCAATAAAAAGTTATGTAAAATATTTTCATTTTTTGGAATTATAATTTCATTTTTTTCAACTTTGTTAGCTAAATCTTCATTTTTTTTAATTAAATTATGAATTGATTCTTCAATTTGTTTTAATTCTTTAACAATATCTTTATGATCAGTTTTGATTATTGGAATTAAACATTCTAAATATAATTTTTCAATTTCTTCATCAGAATATTTTTTGAAGTCTGGATTATTGCGAAATTCTGCATTCATATTTAATTTACATTGTAAAAGTTTATCATTAACAATTTTTTGAATTTTCGATGATATTGTATTCATTTTATAAATTTTAGCTTTTTTTGCAATTTCTAATGGATTTTCACTAATTATTGAGCTCAAAATATCAAGCTGTTCTTCCATTCTTTCATAATTCGCACATTTTATCGTTTTTATAGATTCAGCAATTCTCTTCCAATCATTTTGAAAATCTTCATTATCTTTAATATCTGGATATTCACTTTCAAGTTTTTCTTTTTTCTTATTTAATTCTTCCAATCGTATTATTACAGCATCAATATGCATTTGTGTTTCTTTTATTTGCTCTTCATTTTTCAATTGTAAGAGAATCGAATCTTTATACATTTGTCTTTCAATAAGATTTCGAGGATGTTCTGATTCTGAAATATCGTTTATTATTTCATTGCAATCTTTTTCATTGCAATCTTTTTCATTGCAATCTTTTTCATTGAGAGTTTTCAATAAATCTAAAGTTGAAGTTTTGATTACAATTCGAGAAGGAAAGTTGTTGTTGTTTGAATTTTGCATTTTGTTTTTTGTTTATAAAATAAAAAATATTATACATTAAATCATTTATTATTAAATTATTAAATGATTTAATATTATCTTTAAATCATTTATATTTTAAAATATAATAATTTATAGTACTTATAAATTTTCATTTTCTTTATAATAAAATAACTATTAAATTTTAAAATAATTCTTTATTATCCATCTTTTCAGTTTAAATCCTAATTTCAAATCACATTTTTAAAAACACTCTAGTCAATTTCCCCCATTCTTTTTTTCATTCAAATGAACAGATTTTCTCAACTTTATCGTAATTGATGATGGAATCTTCTGCGACGCATTTGATACCAGTTATAAATTCAATTGCTTCCATTTGAGTAAGAAAAAAATGTATACCCTTTCCACAATCGTTGAAATCATTTGGATCAAAATCGTGAATGATGATTTTTTTATTGACCCAATAGGTAAAATCATTGTCAATAATTGATTTGGCTTCTTTCACTTCATTTCCATAAACAATTTGATTTTGGGTAACAATCGTAAATTCTTCTTCCTCTTTTGATTCCTTCTTATTGTTGTTAAAAAATTGAACAAATTTGTAAAAATATGAGGAATCTTTTGGTATCAAATGATCTGTTTCCATTTTTCCATCTTTTTCATAATCATCGATTTTCTTATTCGAATATTTGGAAACTTTTCTCGTGCATGTAGAAACTTCAAATGGAAAAATCGCCAAGGGTGTCACTGACGAAGCTCTCAATTTAGATTCTGGAAGTTTTGGTGTTTTTACTTGCGCATCTTTTTCGATTCCCAAAACAATGAGGCAAAATTTAAAATCTTGCTGATTGGAATCAAAGGGAATATATCCACTTTTATAACCATATAAACTGTATTTCCCTTTGGGTGTTTTTACTTTGCAATCTTTACGATGGATTAAACGATTCGAAAATTCCCCATTTTTGAACAATTCCACTTTTTGTTCAACTTCGGATTTTGAGCTTTTGATGGAATAAATAGTAGATTTTGAATTGTTGTTATTTTCATTTCCAGGTACAGACTTGAATTTTTCAATCGTGTGGATTTCTCCAGAAGTTGATTTTCTTTCCCAAATCAAAACATTCCCGTCAAGACCCTTAAATATTTCATTTTCCATTTCGAATCCATGATTTTTACGATGTTTTCGAATCGCTTGATCTGATCTACGTTTATTTTCAGTTTCTATTGAAGAAAACCATGATTTTGATAAATCTTCAACAATTGAATTGTCAACAATTCTTCTTTCGAAAAATGCAGGCAGAAAAGATGCAAGCATTTCTTCGACATTTGTTTGGATGATTGAATCGTTGCGAACCAAGCCATTCAAAGCAATTAAATCGCACAAAAATTTACTTTCCATTTTCAGAAACAATACATCACAGGTGATTTTTGGTAAATTTTGCGTGTAAAAATGAGAATGTAAATACATGTTTGGATCAATGTAAATCATTGGTTCGATAATCAGCTTCTTGCTACGATTTTGGATAGGATGAAAATTTTCAAATTGGAAGCAATTATCAAAAGGGAAAAGATAAGCAGCCTTTGACAAACATCCAGTTGAATTAAGCTGAAAATATTCTTCGAAATAAAACCATTTTCCATGTTCTGAAAGTTCATCCCAATTTTCTTTCAGAATTTCGTTTTGGAAAAAATTTCTGGAGAATAAATAGATTTCATGTGTTTTCCATGAGAATCCATTCGTGTCAACATCCAACCTATCTTCATTGACTAGAATCAAAAATCTTGTTGCGGGGTTTCTCGTAAACGCTCGTTTGATTCTCTTGAAAATAAAAGTATCATTTTGAACATTTATTGACGTCTTGATGAGGATGCATTTACTTGCAAACGAAAAAAACAGCTTTTTCCATATTTGTTTAATATTTGGAATGTGATGTGCTGGCTTGTCCATCAAAGGCAAATCTTTAGATTCCATTTTTTCAATAAGAGATATAAAATGCTCAATGGTTGTGTTTCGACATTCACAAAAAAGTCTTTTTGGATCATATTCAACTTGCTCTTTTTGAATTTCTCCACGAAGAAAATCCGAGGTTATGTGCATCAGATGTTTTTCTGATTTTTCAGTTTGATTCTTAGTCAGAGTTTCTGCATAATTAAGCACATCTTGATCCCAGTATTCAAATTTAGATGGATCTCCAATTTTGCTCCCATAACCAGTTCCATAAATGAATCTTTTATCAATAGGAAGTTTTTTGTTGAATCCTGCTTGATTTCCTGATAAAAATTTCATCGAATCAAAAACCATTTTTTTTGAGAACAATTTATCACTTCAAAATATTGCGATTTAATTGGATGATGTCCGATTTTATTTTTTCTCCAATACTGAATTTACTAAATCAAATCAATAATTTAAATGCTTTACTTTTTTAAATAATTTAAATGCTTTACTTTTTTAAATAATTTAAATGCTTTACTTTTTTAAATAATTAAATATTTTTCATGAATTTTCTTGTTTTATCCATTTTCTAAGCACTTTCCATCATGATTTTCCCCGGATAATCCAGAATATCCCCGGAGATATTGCCCCGCGGTATTTCTTGGAAATTGATTGGATTAGAATATTCGCGGTATTTCTTGGGAATTGATGGGTTTTTATCCGAATTGTTTAGTTCTAAACGAAATTCTTAGGAAAAACCTTTGGATCCGATATGGATGTTTAACTTGAAATTTTAATTTTAGATTTATTTGGAAAATGGCAAATTTTATATAAATTAGTTTCGAAGAAAGCTGTTATTTAATAACTAATAGAAAAAAGCATATATTTTATATGAAAAATATATAATTTTATACAAAAAGTAATCTATTTTTCATTTCAGAATTTGGGTTTATTCGAAAATTATCTATAAATTATTCAAAAAACATACAAAAGTTTATTTTAAAAAAAATAGATTCCAGATGGAAAGATGTTTTATAAAAAATTGATTTTCAATTGAAAACAGCTTTTATTTAAGTAAAAATCTAGGATAAATAATTTGATTATTTTATGAAAATTTATAGAAATATTAACTTTATTTAAAGAAATTTTAGACTTTACAAAATAATTTATAGTAATTACAAAACAATAGCTTTCTTTAAAAGTAATTTAATAAAATAGGTATTTTATCCATAATTTCAATATATGTGATAATTTTTATTAAAATAAGTAATAAAATTACAAAAAATGGAGTTTTTACTATAGTTTTAAGTTTATAGTAAAATTGATAATATTTTCAAAGTTTTCTAAAAAATTTATTTATAAAATTTATTTTTCTATTTCAGTTTTGTAAAAAAATATTTTAATAGAAAATAGAATTTAAATTTCATCACTCTCGTTTTTAAAAATTGTATATAAAAATAATTCTTTGAAACTAATTTTTTATTTTTGAAAAGTTTTTCAAAATTGTAAAAAAGTAAAAAATTTAATAAAATATTCTATATCAATGAAATTACTGAGTAAATCACTATAATTTAAATATCTTAGTGTTTTTTCAAATTTTATTAAATCTATAACATTATTTTTTATAGGGAAAACATCCAAGTTTTTAAAATGAGAAAATAATATAAAAAATAGATTTTTTCTAGAAAAGTGTTTTATAAAAATATGGGGAAATATACCATAAATATTTATTCAAAAAATTGATAAAAATTGTCTTTAAAATATATCTTTTTTTATTTTTTTTCAAAATTAAATTAAAAATTAAATAATATTTTTAATTTAATTAATATTATTTTTTCATTTAATATTTTTAAAAATTAAATAATTAATTAATAATTTTGTAATAAAATCAAAAATCTGATTCAATAATTTCTTTATAAAACTCAATGATATTTTTTATATCGAAAATAATTAAATTAATTTAATTATTTTTTTCTAAATCATTTAGAAAAAATATTTTCTTAAATCATTTAGAAAAAATATTAATTAATTTAATTATTTTCGATAAATTATTTTCTTGTTAAAACTCAACGATATTTTTTATATCATAAAAATTAATTATTTTAATTTAATTATTTT
>Ga0182030_10016089_pt1 | contig 14606 bp, 10 predicted proteins | sample 812S3MmetaG_FD_121299 | JGI IMG/M metagenome (GOLD analysis project Ga0182030, IMG submission 121299) | Permafrost microbial communities from Stordalen Mire, Sweden - 812S3M metaG (Illumina Assembly) | ecosystem: Environmental > Terrestrial > Soil > Wetlands > Permafrost | place: Sweden... | reverse complement strand
GACCCGCCGCTGGACAGAGACTGGCTGACCACGTCGAAATGCGGTGCTGCCGCACGCGTTCTTTTCCAAAACTGGAGCCGGCGGTTGCGAATGGAATCCCGTACCAGATTCACCGCAATCTGCATCAACCAGGTACTCAGGCTGGCTTCGCCCCGAAATCCCTGGCGAGCCCGGTAGGCCTTCAGGAAACAATCCTGCGCCAGGGATTCGGCGGAGTCCCGATCTCGCAGCGAGACCAGGGCGAAGCGAAAGACGCGAGGCCAATACAGCCGTACGACGGCGTCGAAATCCTCAATCTCTCGCGTTTGGTCCACTGCGTTCGGGATCCACCGGGATGATAAAACCGGCTCCATTTGTGAAGTGTAGACGGAAAGGGAAGGGGTTGGGTTTACATGGGGGATGGTTTACTTCCCAATAGGGTTCACCTTTAAGGGGTCAGGCATCCCGCCGGCACGAATCCTGGAAAGGCACCCGGGGAGGCAGCGCTTATAAGATGGGGGACTATGGGGCATGAATCCATACCGGAATCGAGGCCAGCTAATATCGGGAAATGAAACCTCGCCTGTAACTGGAAACCACCATTCCGATCTATCTCATCTCGCGGCCGAGCCGGAATCTCGAATACTGCTCTGACATCATCAGCGAAGGGGCGCAAAGTGGACAGGGTCACCCTCAACATCACTGATCCGAGCGTAATCAAATGGCCGAGAAGATGTCCCGCCTGTGGAGAGGGCGTCCCAGCGGACGATGCCGGCTTGCCGAGTGGCGAACGTAGAGTTTCGTCGGGAAAGTTCGACGTGGACGGCGTGCGGCAAGCGATGCTACTCAAAGACACAGAAGTGTTGCCTGCAATTTGGACCAGGAATGATCGCAGTGCCTGGCGCCCGGAGGCTTTTGATGTCATTGAGAGCATTTCTCGGGGAAAGGGGCCAACAACCGCCTGTTCAGGCTAAGAACCGCGCGCCCTCTTACAGAACCGGTGAATCGATAGCGCAGGTCAAAGTGACGAAGAGCTTCAGGGTATGGTCTGTTCGAGACGTGCCAAAGACCATCCCTGTCACGCTATGCGGGAGGTGTTCGAGGAGGTGGTCAAACGCCACAAGCCTTGCCAAACTCGGGTGGGGCCTCGCTGGTTTCATGTTCATCGCTGCGGTGATTCTTGGGGTGCTTTGGAATCTTCAAGTAAATGGTGTCGCGGCAGCGTTTTGCCTGGGTTCACTACTTGGTTGGCTTGGCGAACGGTGGCAGAAGAGGTCTACCGGCACAAAGGTTGTCGCGCTCCCCGGAAATTCCTTGGCATTTGGGTTCAGGAACAAGGAATTCACTGTCGAGTTTTGTCAACATAATTCCTGTGTACAATCCGTCGCGGTCACAAGGGGCCACCGCGACTGACTCGCGGACCTTTACATTCCCGTCTTCCGGATACGTCTGGTGAAGTCCCGATCACGTCAATTAGCGCACAAGGTACCGACCGCTGTGAAAGAGTTGCGCCCGATCCCCACCGGTAAGCCGGTTTGCGGCCGTGATGTACAATATACATTATGCGGCGGACCCAACTCTACCTCGACGATCATCTTTGGAGTGCTCTTCATACTCAAGCCAAGAGCCGGAAAACCAGCGTCTCGGAGCTCGTGCGGGAGGCTATGCGCGATCGGTATCTGGCTAAGAGCGACGTCCAGGCGAAGGCAATGCAGGAGTTCGTCGGAATTCGCAGGAACCGCTCGGAACCCGCGGATGCGGTGAAGTACATTCGCAGTTTGCGCCGCGGCGACCGTTTGGAGCGGCTTAACGGCAAATGACCGTCCTCATCGATTCCGACATCTTGATTGAGGTCTCTCGCGGCAGAAATAGAGCCGTCGTTTCAAGATGGATGGAATTGAGCACCTGTGACGCCGCCGTTCTGTACTCACCCGTTAGTGTGGCGGAACTCTGGGCCGGCGCGCGACCCAGCGAGTATGACGCTCTCCGCAACCTTTTCCGGGCACTGACGGTTGCTCCCATCGACGAGGAAGTGGGCCGTCGGGCCGGCGCTTATCTGCAGCGATACAGGCGGAGCCATGGCGTCGAAGTCGCAGACGCCTTGATCGCCGCGAACGCGGTAGCGAACAATGCGGAGTTGTGGACCCGTAACCGCAAACATTATCCGATGGGAGAGATCTCATTCTTCGAGGCCGTTGCGGATTAGCTCCCACAAGTTAGCTTGGGTCAGCCGATTCACCCCGACGACGGCGCCAGTTGGACTCCGGGCAGTTCCACCGGCGCCTGCCGTCGAGCGGCCCCAACCGTAATGTACGAAGTTTTCTCTAGTGTCGCGCTGCTCGACTTTTCCTTCGCGGGCGCTACGTCTTCCTACCAGTTCTTCTCCCACACGCGCACGATGGGATAGCGGCCGTTGTCTTCCGGTTCGTACTTCGAGTGTTGATACCACCAGAGCAGGCGGGCGTTGCGGTCGGCTGCAAAGGCTGGATCGGATGCTACTTTCGCCAGGAATTCCTTGGCTAAGTCCGGGTTGTCGGCCATGGTCTTGCGCGCGATGGGTTCAGAGAGATATTCGTTTACGGGCGGCGTTGGTCCGGCTGTTGCCGGCGCGCCGCTGGCTGCTGCGCCACGTCCGCCGGCGGTACCGGCTGCGCCACCTGCGGGCGCGCCGCGTCCGGCACCTGCGCCTGCGGCGCCTGTGCCACGTCCGCCGCCGCCGCCGGCCGCGCCGCCTCCGCCACCGCGTCCGCCGCCTACGCCTTCAAAGACGGCATACATCAGGCCCCAGCGCGCGAAGGAATCGGGGGCTTGCGGCTCCAGCGTGGCAAGGATCAGCCGCGCTCGGCGCTGCTTCAGCGGCACCCAATAGGATCCGGCTGGAATCACGATCTTCTCTTTCACCAGGCGCGCGTCGAAAGTGTTCAGACTGATGTGGCCTTCCACGGGAGCACCGGCCCACACAATGTTGGAGAACCGATAGGTCTCAAATTCCTGCGCGAGCGGCTTGGTGGTGCGCTCCATCTCGACGCCGTGCAGCGCCAGGATATCGGCAATCTCTTTCCAGGCCGAAGGAATCAGATAACCGAGCGGCATCTGCGCTTCGACCGTGGTGTCGATCTGGTCGTGAATCACGGTCTGGATGTCGTCTTTTTCAGCGATATAGGGATTCGTAATGGCGCCGGTGATTTCGCTCTGCACCTGGCCGCGCTTGAGCGCGAGGTAAGTCAGCGGGTGACTCTTTTCACTGCTCACGCGCCCGGCCAGATACACCGGCGGTGCCGAACGGTCGCCGGCGCGCGCTGCCATATCCTTATCGGACTGGCGGACGGCGCTGCGCAGCGCTTCGGGGTCGGCCGTGATGATGTCGATGGAGTGCCGCATGATGTCGTAATTGGCCCAGGCGCGCGTGCGGGCAGCCTTCAGACTGTGCGTTTCCACCAGCAGCGCGGGGCGATTCTGCAGCGCCGCATAAAGGTGCGAATAACGCGGGCTGAAAACTTCCATGAAGAACTCCTGCTTGCCGTTGACGTTGCGCAGCGCGCCATAAGGAGCCACCAGGTGTCCATCGGCAGCCATGCGTTTGTCCAACTCGGGAACAAACTTGTCGCGCACCCAGGCGCTGGCCGGTTCGGCAATGTCCTGGTTGCGGGCCATGTCCCACGTGACGTCGTACTGCATATCGGAACCGTCGGTCACATGGTTGTCGATCAGGAAGTCGGGATTCCAGGTGGTGAAAATGTGCAGCCAGGCGCGCATTTCGGGTGTGTCGGCCTTGATGTAATCGCGATTCAGGTTGACCCGCTGGGCGGTGTTGCGCAGCCCGGTATCGCGCGGGCCATTCTGCTGCGGCCGGTGATACGGGCTGAAGTATTCATGCCCGTCGACATTGAAAACCGGGATGATGACGAAGATGGCCTTGTCCAACCACGGCGCCAGCTTCTTGGTGACGGCCATGTCGCGCACCAGCATCAGGACCGTGTCCTTGCCTTCGATTTCTCCGGCGTGAATGCCGCTCTGGATCATGATGACGGCCTTATTGGTTTTGGCCGCGGCTTCCGGGGTGAAGGCTTTATCCTTGGAAACCACCAGCGCGATCATGGTGCGGCCTTCCGGGGTGGTTCCGATGTTGAGCACCTTAACCAGCGGCGATGCCTTTTCCAGCTTGTGAGAAATCTCGACTGCCTCGGCGTAGGGCGCAGTCAATGTCCAGCCGGTCTTCTCGCCGGTGGTCAGCAGGTCGGGCGGCGAGGCCTTGGTGCTGGCGGTCAGCGCCGCGGCATCCTTGGCAGCCGGCGGTTCAATGGCGGAATGGGGCGCGATGGGTTCCTGCGCGGCCAGAGCGGCCGCCAGCGCGCACAACAAGAGTGTGGAACGAAGCATGAGAGGTATGGTATCGCAACACCGGGCCGGAGGTCTGCTTACTGAATCGAAAGGGTGATGCGCACAGCTTTGGATTTGGCTGGGCAGGCCAAAGCGTGCCCCACCTGTCGCTACGGCAGCGATTCCGATGGCGACCGGTTGTCGATCAGCGCGGTCAGCCGCTCCAGGGAAATCGGTTTAGCCAGGTAATCGTCCATGCCGGCTTCCAGGCAGCGCCGGCGGTCCTCGGGCATGGCGTTCGCAGTCAGGGCGATGATCGGTGGCGTGGTGGGAAGCTTCAGCCGGCGAATTTCTCGCGCGGCTTCATAGCCATCCATGATGGGCATTTGGCAGTCCATCAGAATCATGTCATACTTTTCGCGGCTGGCGGCCTCCACTGCCTGCGCGCCATTCAGCGCAACGTCCACGCGATGTCCCATGCGCTGCAAGATTCGCACCGCAACGGTCCGGTTGATCAGGTTGTCTTCCGCCAGCAGAATACGCAGAGACTTATTGGCAGTCTGGATTCGTCCCGCCGGCCGCGCCTCCGCGGCAGCAGCCTGGGGAGCCAGGGGCAGCGCGACAAATGCGCGGAAGCAACTGCCGTGGCCCAACCGGCTTTCCACTTCCAGATGTCCGCCCATGGCGGCTAATACTCCCCGGCAAATCGCCAGTCCCAGGCCAGTCCCTCCATAGCAGCGCGTGGTGGAGCAATCCGCCTGCGTGAATGGATCGAAAATCGATTTCTGGGTTTCCGGCGGAATGCCGATTCCGGTATCGCGTACCGCCACGCAAAGCTGAGCCATCTCCGCGTCCTGCCTCACCACCGATGCTTCCACGCTGACCCGGCCGTGCTCGGTGAATTTCACGGCATTCGAGAGCAGGTTGAGCAGAATCTGCCGGAGCCGTTGCGCATCGCCCAGCAAAACCTCCGGCAGATTGCGATCGAAGTACCGGTCCACTACCAGCCCCTTGGAGCGGGCCATTGGCGAGATCACCGCCAGCGTTTCCGATACCAGCTCCTGAATCCGCAGAGGCGCGCGCTCCAGCGTCATCTTCCCGGCATCCACTTTGGACAGGTCCAGAATGTCGTTGACCAGTTGCAGCAAAGACTCGCCGCAGCTTTGAATCGTGCCGAGGTATTCGGACTGCTCCGGCGTGACTCCCGAATCGGCCAGCAGGCTGATGGTGCCGATGATGCCATTCATCGGTGTGCGGATTTCGTGGCTCATATTGGCCAGGAATTCCGATTTGACCGCGGATGCCCGGGCGGCTCCTTCACGGGCCTGCTCCGCGGCCACTCTCAGAGTCCGCAGCCGGCGGTTCTGCCAGGCCACCACCGAGGCGATCACGCCCGCGAGGCCAAAGCCAATCGTCGCCAGCACCCATCGCTCGCGGTCCTCGGCCAGCAAGTCGATGATCGTAACGTCGTTGGTCGATTGGCCGGACCACTTGAAGGTGATCCCGGAGAGCGTGCCGTCGCGGGAAATCTCGCTGATGCCCTCGCGAATCTTCTTCGCGGCCAGCGCGGAGTCCGGCGGGGATAACGCGGCCCCGACTCCCGAATACACCACCGCGTCCGGGACATTCACGTAACGCAGGTCGATGTTCCTGCAGGCATCGCGCGGACCCACCCGAGCCGACCGCCCGCCGCGCTCCCACACCACCCCCGCCGCCGCCTCGCCACGGCAGACTGCGTCCACCACTTCTTCGGTGGATTTCACGCGCAGCGTGCGCACGTGCGGCAGGAACAGCTTGGCGACGCGCTCCTGCGTGCCCGGATAAACAACCGCCACCAGCCGGCCGGCCGCGTCCGGGAAGCGCTTCAAATCGCCCGATGCCGTCGTCAGGAGCCAGATCTTCCGCACGCACCAGGCCTTGCTGACGTACCAGCGGCCCTTACGGTCCGGCAGCTCGCCGAACAGCGGCCACAAATCCACCTTGCCGCTTCGCATCGCCGCCTCCGGACCTTCCGGCGAATAGACCCACTCCAGTTTGATGCCGCTGCGTTTCGCCGCTTCCCTCACCACCTCCACGGCCGGACCCGACGGCCGCCCCTGCGCATCCACAAACTGATCCGGCGGCGAATCCTCAAAGCCCATGCGGAACGTGCGTTGCGGGCTGGGTGCGAACTCCAGACCAACGGCCGCCAGGCATACAGCCGCAATGGCGGACACAACCCCGATGGTCTTGGTGCGCAGTCTCAAGGCACAGAACTTCCTATTACCTTATCGGCCGGAAACTCCCTTTCTTGAGCCTTCTTGACCCCTCTTGCCGCTCCCCTTCGTTTCCGCCCACATACCGCCTGGCTCCCAGATTCAGGACCTGCGTCAGCGCCAGCAGCGAAAATAGCAGATTCCGCTCCCCCAGGGCGCCGATTTGGGGCGCCGATGGCACGGCCAGGCCGAACTGCGACCCGGGCCACGTTAGCCAACGCACCAGGAGCAAGGACCGGATGGATGTCTGCGCCAGCACTCCCACACCGAATGCGTGGGTCACGGCAGCCAGCAGAAGAGGATCCTGCACGCGCGCCGCGGCCAGCGTCCAAACGCCCGGGATGACCGCAATGCCCACCGTGCCGAGAAACAGCATACGGCAGAGAGTGTGGATGCCGGGATAACGCCGGCAAAGTTTCCGCTCCAGGGCGACAAATGCGGTGATGCAAATCAACCAGGTGAGGAAGTCCTTCAACACCAGGCCAGGCACCGATTGAGACGCCATGAAGACTTTCGCGGATCGATCCAGCGGCTCAGTCGATGGCCGGGCCGAAGTAGCCCTGCGCCAGCGCCGGTTCCGCTTCCAGGGCCTTGGCCCAGCAGGCCCGGGCTTCTTCGCCCTTGCCCGTGGTTTCCAGAATGCGCCCCATGTTCAACAGTGCTTCCGGCATGCCGGGTTGCTGTGCCAGCGCGTCCCGGTACAGCCGGACGGCCTTTTCGTGCTGTCCGGCTTTCTCATACATGAGGCCGGTGTTATACAGCACTTCGGGAGACCGCTCGCCCAGATCGATCAACCGGACGTGAAACTCCAGAGCCGAATCGAAATCCGAGGATTGAATCGCCAGCGCAGCCAGGCCGCGCAAGGCGTCGATCGACTTCGGATCGCCTTCCAGCATTTTCTCGTAGAGCCGTTCGGCATGGTCGCGCTCCCCCAGGCCGCTATAGGCCAGGGCCAGGTTGGCATGCGCTTCCGGCCAGTTCGGGCGATGCTTCAGGCACCCTTCGAAGGCTTCCGATGCGCCGCGGTAATCTTCCCTCTGCAGCCGCAGATAACCCAGGCGGAAACGCGCTTCTTCCTCTTTGGGAGCCCGATCCAGGATCTGCTTGTAATACCGCTCGGCGTCGTCCAGCTTGCCCGTGCGTTCGAGCAGCAGCGCCAGGTTCCAGATGGGAGCCAGCGCTTCCGGATTGGCCTGAATGGCCTTGTCGTAGGCCTGCCGCGCGGCGTCCATATCGCCCAGTTGTTCGCGGACAATGCCCGTATTGGTATGAGCTTCGCAGGATTGGGGACGCAGTTTGAGGGCCTCATCATAGGCTTCCGCGGCCTGTTCCCAGCGGCCCGATTTCTGATGCGCCAGGCCCAGGTTGAACCATCCTTCGAAATGCCCCGGCACCGAAGTCGTTAACAAGGTGCAGAATTTCGCCGTTAAGGCATGTTCCCCCGCCGCGCACGCCCAGGCCGACAGGCCTTCGAGCGCCACGATCGATTCCGGCCTCAGCTCCAGCAGCCGTTCGGAATACTCCCGCACCATGTCGAAATCCTCCTTCGACATGCCGATCAGCACCAGGTTGGCCAGCGATTCTTCGGAATCCGGATTCTGTTCCAGAATGCGCTGGTAGAGCGGCGACGCTTCGTCCGGGTGCCCCAGGGACTGCAAGGATGCAGCCTTGCCGAATAGCGCGTCTTCATGCTCCGGCGCCAGTTCCAGACAGTGCTCGAAAGCGAACAGAGCGCTCTTCGGATCTTCCAGCCGCAGTTGCGTGGCGCCCAGCCCCAGATACGCGTCCAGGTGCGAGGAATCCAGCGTGCATGCTTTGTGGAAGGCTTGCGATGCCTCGTCCCACGCGCTGATGCGTTCCAGGCAGACCGCGAAATTGAACCAGCCCTTCGCGTATTGCGGCTTCAGTTCGGTCAGCGTCCGGTAGCTCTTGGAGGCTTCCTGGTAATCGCCCAGTTCGAATTGAATATGTCCCATCGCGCGGAAGATCTCGGGCGACGCCTCATTCGACGCCACGGCCCGCTGCAACTGCTTGAGCGCGTCGTCGCGCTTGCCGGCCAGGTGCAGGCTGACCGCCCGGGCCAGGAATCCGGACGCCGGCCCGGTGTTGCCGGGCTTGTCGCCACCTTCCAGGTGCGCTGGGCGGAGGGATTGTACTTTGGGGGATCTGATGGCGCTGGTGCTCATTGTTTCCGATTCTCCTTCGTGGGGGTTCCTGCGGGTGTTAGTCGCACCCAATATAGCCGTGCCCGATCGTCTGCCGTGCCTGCAAAACCGATGCCGCCGATCGGAAACCGGTCATCGGTCCACGTCTCAACGGCCTTTCCGTCCAGATAGAGTGCAAATTCATTGCCCCTCAGACGCATATGGACGTTGATGGCCGTCTTGCCACCCGGTGAGCGCGCGGCGCTGCCCGCGGCAGGTACTGACACCGTTGCCGCCGGCTCGTCCGTCCCACCCGACACCGTCGTCCGGGTGAACGTAAATCCTCCGCCTGCCGCCACGGCGATGCTGGCCTTGTAATATTCGTTGAAATCGTGCGCGCGATACACCCAGTTGACGCTGGTGTGTTCAATCCGGGCCAGAAATTCCAGATCGTAATCTTCCAACTCGATCGACGGGCCAAATAATGCCAGCGACCCGGTGCGCACGCCCGCAATATCCAGCTTCCAATCTTCTACGCCGCCCAGCCAGTTGGTCCAGCCGTTGCCGAAGTGTTCCTCAATGGCGGGCGCCTGTGGCCCAGGGGCTGCCACCGCCTTTGGCCGTGACGCCGGTGGAGCGCCGAATGGCAGGCTCCCCACCAGGGATCCGTGCAGAGACCGGGGCGTGTATTCGAAAGCGTTGTCCTGCGGTTCAAATGCCACTACCGTAAAGCGCTGCGAAGAATTCAGCGCGGCCGCGGCCTGCCGTGCCACCATCCAGCTTCCCTCGGCGCGGTGGAAGCCGGCGCCGTTATTGTGCGGCCGCAATCCTGGCGGCAGCGGGTCTCCAACCACCCAGCGCAGACTCGCGGACCGCACTTCACCATCCGTGTTGCGCACTTCGCAGGCCGCCGATTCGATGGCGCTCGGCCAGGTGAATGAGGTGCTCCCGCTTTTCATCGGCGGAGCTTGGTAGACCATTTCGAGCGTCTTGACCTGCCGCCCCGCGGCACGCGGCGCGGTGTCCATCAACCGCGCCAGCGGAGTCACTTCCTGAGCCTGTTTCGAAAACGGCATCGCCACCGGACCGGGCTTGGCTGGTTCCATGGCCGGCCGCACCGGTTCCGGCAGACGGAAGCCGGCGGATGCCGACACCCGCAGTTCAGTTCCCTTTACCGGCTGGTTCCGTAGCGTGCGCGCCCGCTGCGTGGACTTGAGCGAGTGTGCGCCTACCGGCGAGATGGAATAGCGCCCGCGATTCTCAGAGCCGATGTGCACCCGCAGCGGCGGGTGCCGCAGAATGCCGAATTCCCGCGCGTCCGAACCCGGATTCACCGGACGCCTTCGCACCAGGGCTTTCCGCGATTGCGGCGTCTGAACTCCGAATTTGTGATTGCGCGGCGGCAGCGGAATGACACTGCGCCCGGCCCCGATTGCAAGTTGTACCGGCCGCGACTGCGCCGCTGCTCCGGTCTTTCCATATCCTAACTTCGCCGCTTCATTGCTATGCGCCGGCAACTTCGGCACAAACAGATTCGCCGCCGTAGGCGCAAACCGGTCGGTCGACGGGTTTTGTCCCGGAATGCGCGCCGGTGGATAACCTCGCGGATCAATATGATAATCGCTCAGCAGCAAATCGGCGGGAATTTGTTTCGCATTTTCCCTGCGCCGCATCAGGCTCGCGATTTTATTCGCCTCCATCAGGCGGTCCATCCCCAGGCGGAGACGGTATTGATTACGATGTTCCCGCGAACAGAAATCGCCCCCGGAGCCAACCGCAAATCGGCTCAATGGTTTGCCGCATAACTGGCATGTTCGGGCGTTCATTGTCGATAATTATGGCACATTACTTCCGAAATTCTACAATAAATGGTGAGAGTATTCGATTGATATCTAATGTTAACTTCTTTTGTATCCTAATGATACTGGTTAGAATATAGCAAAAAAGGTAGAATAAAAAGCAGAAAATTCTTGTAGAATTAGGAACCGGAGAACCTCATGACTGAGTCTACCGCTCGCGCAGAACGCCTCGATTTACCCTCTTCGTCAGGGGCGTATTATCTTTGGCAGGTTCCACAAAAGCCCATCGCGGTGCATCTGCCGCTTACCCTGGTTGATCGCCTGGAACACCAGACCGTCGAGTCATTCCGGTCGCTGACTTCGCGCGGTTCGGAGATCGGCGGCCTGCTGCTGGGTGGAATTGCGCCCGGAAACCCGGCTACGGTGAGCGTCGAAGACTTTGAGTTGATTGAATGCGACTATAGCCGCGGTCCGCTGTTCCGCTTGTCGGAAGCCGATATGAGCCGGTTCCAGATGGCCATCGAGCAACACGCTTCCGGCGCCGGCTTGCGCGTGGCGGGGTTCTTCCGCAGTCACACCCGCAAAGGTCTCTCTCTCGATGCTGAAGATCTGGCTTTCTTTGAACCGCGGTTTCACGATCCCAATCAAATTGTCTTGTTAGTGCGCCCATTCGCCACCAAGGCCAGTTCGGCCGGCATCTTCATTCGCGAAAACGGCCACATCGCGGGCGAAGCCAGTCTTCTGGAATTCCCGTTCCGCTCCTCGGAATTGGGCGGCGGATCGCGCCGTTTGGGAATGGACTCCGTTCCTTCGGCCGCGCCATCTCAGACCACCGCTGAACCGCCCGTCAACAGGGCGCCGGCTCGCGCTCAGATTGTCCCCATTGCGCCCCGGCGCGAACTGAATGTGCAGGAGCATGAGGCGAGGCCGGTTCAACCGAATCCGCCCGCGCCTGCTCCCATGGAAGCCAAAGCACCGGCTGCGCAAACCGCGCCTGCACCGCCCGCGGCGAAAGTGTCTCCCGCGGCGCCCCCGGCGGCCAGAGTTGCCCCTGCTCCTCAACCGGCTGCCAAAGCGACACCGGCTGCGCCTGCGCCTGCCGCGAAGATTGTTGCGCCGGCCCCTAAGGTAACACCCGCGCCCCAGTCTCAAGCTCCGGCTGCAAAAGCCGCCCCGGCTCCGGCCGTTCCCGCGGCCAGGATCACGCCCGCCGTGCCCACAGTGAAGCCTGCCCCGGCCGAGCCGCCTAAGAAAAAGGAAGAAGACAAGAAAGAAGAGAAGAAAAAAGAAGACGAAAAGAAGGCAGCGGCATCGGCTGTGCCCGCTCCGAAATTCGCCGAAGTCTCCGGCGCGATCGATCTCTCCGGTCCCAACAAGAACAAGAAAATGCGGCTGGTGGTCGCGGCCGCGGTCGTTATGTTCGTTCTGGTCGGCGGTTTTCTCTTCCTGTATCCGGCGTTGACACACCGTGGCGGCGCCGGTCAGACCGCCGCCCCGCAGGATTCTTCCGCGCTCGGGCTTCGCATCGAACGCACCGAAGGTGGACTGCTTCTCAAGTGGAACAACCAATCGCCCGTCATTCAACACGCGTCCAAAGTGGTCCTCTCCATCACCGACGGCGATCGTCACGAGAACATCGAGATGGATCCCAACCAGGTGCGCACCGGCAGCATCGTCTATCCGCCGATTTCAGGAGACGTCAGCTTCCAGATGGAAGTGGCCGATGTCAATCAGACCAGAACCACCAGCGAATCTTTGCGCGTGCATGATCCTCGGCCTTCGCCGCTGGCCAACACTCCCACGCCTGCCACGACGGTTCCCGCGGCAAACGGCGTCAAACCCAATGTCCCCGGCAAGGCAGCCGATGGCGTGAACGTCGAAGCCACCCCCGCCGATGCGGCCCCGAAAGTAGTGGAAGAACAGCCGGTTGCCCGCAGCGCCGCGCCGGTGAAGCAGTTTGACAAAGAATCCCTGGCGCAGCGCCTTCGCCCCGCCGCCCCCACGGACTTGGCGGACGCGCCCGTTGAAGTCCGCGCGAATCCAACCGCTCCCGGTAACTTGAGCGCCTTGATGCCGGCTTCGGGTTCCGCTCCGGCGGCGCCGGCCCGGCCTTCGGATTCGTCAAACTCCACGGCCAATAACGCCCGCTCCACCGGCACTTCGGGTGGACAGATCACTCCGGCTGAAGCATTTTTCCGCAAGGCGCCAGAGTATCCCAAGGTTGCCCGCCAGATGGGAGCCAGCGGTGTTGTGGAAATTGAAGCTACCGTCGGCACTGACGGAAAAGTGAGAAACCCCAAAGTGATCAAGGGGAACCCGATCCTTCAGAAAGCTGCGCTCGATGCCGTGATGGAGTGGAAATACAAACCCGCCCTGCTGAACGGCAAGCCCGTGGAATCGCCCGTGCAAATCAGGCTGAATTTCACTCCGAACAATTAGTGCCTTGACCGCGTGATTTAATGCTTCAGCTAGTCGCGAACGCTCCCTTGCGGTCGCGTCTCTGCAAGGGGATTTGCGCCTTTGGTTGTGGTTCCAGATGGCAACAAATCAAGCGGGGACGATAATAGTTTTCAGGAGGACGGCGGATTAGTTCTTCAGCCCGAGGCTCGTCAGGGCAGACCTGGCGAGTTCGTTTCCCAGGGCGGCTGCTTTGCGATACCAGGTGATGGCCTGCTCGCGGTTCTGCGTGATGCCCAGTCCACCTTCCCACAGCACGCCCGCGTTATACATGGCTGTATCGTTTCCAGCATCGGCCGCCTTCAGATACCACTTCATGGCTTCCGCGTAATCCACTGGCACGCCCTGGCCTTGTTGGTACATCACGCCGATCGCGTTAGTCGCAATGATATTCCCTTCGCCTGACGCCCGGCGAAACCACCTCATCGCCTCGGTATAGTTGGTGTGCACGCCCAAGCCGTCGCGGTAGATCACGCCGGCATTGAACATCGCTTCGGTATTTCCGGATGACGAAGCTCTGCTGAACCAGCGCAGTGCCTCCACGTAGTTTTTCGGCGTGCCTTGCCCCTGGAAGTACAACAGGCCGATGTTGCACATGGCCTGGCTGTTTCCGGCGTCAGCCGCTTTGTTGAACCATCCCATCGCCGCCGTGTAATCCGCGGTGGTGCCGCGCCCCGTTCCGTACATCACGCCCAGGTACAGCATGGCGTCCACATCGCCGATAGCCGCGGCCCGTTGGAAAATGGTCAGAGCCTCAGAGTTGTTTCCGGCTTCGTACGCCTCTACCGCGCGGTCCGTCATGGCTTTGGCGCTGGCCGCCGTTTCCTGGACCGTGGAAGAACCGGTTTGCGCCGGCGGTGCGCCTGGCTGTGCCCAGACCGGCAGACTGCTGAGCATTCCGGCGGCTACCGCAATGGCCGGTCCCCAACCGCGGCTGCGGATTATTGAAAAGCCCATCTCCCTATTATGACTCCGCGTCCGCGCTGATTCTGGGTACCACCTACTCAGCTCCCTTGAAATGCCTACACAGAGCCCCGACAGGGGCGGCAGATAATAGCCCAGTGCGCGAGCACTGGGAGGATGTTGTCATAGCGTCCAGCCCCGGAACGGGGCGGAAGAGAAGATTCTGTAACGTATTCCGTAAGGCAGAACGCCCCTTTCGCCCTGGCGGGCTGATGCGCTTTCCCTGTGGTTCGACTTTTGTGGCGCGCCCGTAGGCCGTTGCTCCTGAGGATGATAAGATAGTCCCACGAAAATCGGTCGCCCCGGCCGCGTTCCGATTGCGTTTTCTCAATCATGAAAAAACTAATTCCGTTCGTCTTTCTTGCTCGGATTCTAGTCGCCCAGAATGCGCCGGCTTCCAGCCCGGAAGCCGCCGTCCGCCATGAGTTCGTCCTCAAGGGCTTCCATACCGAAGGCGGCGTCACCCTGCCCGAAGCACACATCGTCTATGGAACCTACGGCCATCTGAACGCCGCCCGCGACAACGTGGTGCTGCTGCCCTCGCATTATATGGCCAACCTGCGCGGCTATGAATGGCTGATCGGCGCGGATAAAGCACTTGATCCTTCCAGCCTGTTTCTGGTGGCCACGGAACTTTTCGGCAACGGCCGCTCTTCATCCCCCAGCAATACGCCAGAGCCTTTTCACGG
>Ga0182030_10016087_pt1 | contig 14607 bp, 9 predicted proteins | sample 812S3MmetaG_FD_121299 | JGI IMG/M metagenome (GOLD analysis project Ga0182030, IMG submission 121299) | Permafrost microbial communities from Stordalen Mire, Sweden - 812S3M metaG (Illumina Assembly) | ecosystem: Environmental > Terrestrial > Soil > Wetlands > Permafrost | place: Sweden... | reverse complement strand
GGAGCGCTCAGCCCTACCAGCCAAACCACCGCGTGGCGACTCGGTGGCAATTCACGGAAATTAAAAAGCCGCCCCGAAGGGCGGCTTTTCAAATTAACACTGATTAATCAGTATCTTGTCTTGGTTGCGGGGACAGGATTTGAACCTGTGACCTTCAGGTTATGAGACTCCGCCGCTCAACGAATTAGTGTAGATAATTCAATGATATCAGCCTCCCTTTGTGCCAGTTTTGTGCCGCGGAAGAGGTAGTAATCGTTTGATATGGCTTGGAATGGTTTGAAGCGCGTAGGACGCTACGGCCTTAAGTCGACCGACCATGCATGCGGCGATGCGCACAGCACCACGCTTCGACCGATCTAAAGGCTGAAAATTAGCCTCCTCAAGTAGGCTCGGGAACAAACGCTCTGCCGCCGCGTCAAGTCGGTCAATTTCGTCCTGGGGAAAATGATGCCAGTTCGTCGCCCTAAACAACCGGGCCTCGATCAGCGTGTATGAGCGCGGGCTCCGTTCCAAAACCCGGACGATATCCTCAGCGTGAATCCAATTGAGCTGGACTTGCAACACGGGGGCCAGGCGAGACTGCCAGCCAGATATCATGTCGAAGCGCGGATGTCGGGCCAATTGCTTGAACCCTCGCCAGAGGGGGACGTTCTCGCTGTGCTGTGGAAGCGGGGATCGAGGATCGAAGTGCTGCACAAACCGATAGAGAAGACCTGAAAGCACCGGATCGATCTCCGCGGTATCCACTAGAAGTACAAGCGCGCACAGAGTTTCAAAAAGCTCGTCAGTCCCCGAGGATATGTGACGCAGTAAGAGAGGCACGATACGCCCATCAACGTATTTCGTGACCGGAACCGGCAACGCCGCATTGCAAAGGCGCGGCAGCAGAGGATCGGCGTGAGCCTCAAGCTCCTCGTAGAACCTGCCGCCCTCGTTCTGGGCATCCAGCGAAGCGAAAAGCCGCGGAATATAAGTCCCGGCGTGGACCGTGGTTAGCAATTCCTCGTGCCACGGAATTTGGAATCGAAAACGGTTCGCGGCGGCAATAGCCGGTCTGATCAAGGCGGCGGGTGCTTCTCCGCCCTTTGATGTTACCGTACGTCGAGCAACGATCGGACCATTTCGTGTGAACGACACGCCGGGCACGAACTTCTCGACGGTGGGATAATGGTCATTCGCTGGATCGGCTAATCTTACTAGCTGTTCGAACTGCTCTTTGTCGGCCGCTTCGACCACCACCGGCCCATTGTGGTTGAAGGTCGAGCTTGGATCAGAGAGAATACGTACGGCTTCGTCATAGGTCAGACGCTTAATCGCGGGGGGCTTCGCGTCATCAGTCGCTGTGCCAAGCGCGGGTGTCGCTACGGGAGGCGCCACGTCACTGTCAGGTATTTCTGCAAGAATCCGTTGCAGAAACGGCGCGTCCCTAACCGGGGAGAGTGCGATCAAGCCCTTAAGCCTGGATTTAAGCAGTGGATCGCGCTGGCCGGCGCGCCGTCGCTCCTGCACGCACTTTGTTGCAAGCCAGACGTGGGACGCATTCGGGAGTTGGGCCTCGATCTGCTCGGGCCGACCAGCCATACGAAGCGACCGAAGGACGGCACCCTGGAGCATTGGGATGTGTATTTCGTTCAGCAGTTGATCGGGAGCATCACCCTTGGTTGGCCATCCATAGTGATGGAGTCGGTTGAAAACCCATCCAGCGAGATCGGGCCCCGAAGGCAATCCCTCGCGGGACATCGACTGTTGCCACTGGCTCTCAAATATCTCCCCAAAGAAGTCGACGAACCCGGTGCGTCCTCGAAGAAATATTTGTAGCAGGCTTTGAAGATCACACAGGACCATTGAAGATACGGCTTCATGGCACTGCAGAGTCGAACTCCCGTCCAGAGTCAATGAGAACTGTTCCTGCATGATCGCGGGCACGATCTTTTCAAGCGCCGCTTCGTAGGGCATTCGTCCGGCAGCAAATATCGCAGCCCGCCGCACCTGCCAGTTTTGGGTACGATCGGTCGCCATCGCGACGATCTCGTCGGCTTCCGCTGCGTCCCGGAGGCGTGTCGCCAGGATGCATCGCCAGAGCCTCGTAGCCAACGTGTCGTGGCGTGACGAAAAAAGGTCGGCCGCCGAAGTTGGGCCCGACGCTACGATGGCACTGGCCTGTGAGGCGACGAGGCTCCCATCTTCCTCAACAGCAAATTGGGCGCGGAGGCTAGATAAAGCGGATCGAGAGCGCCGCTGGCTGAGCGAGACAGCGGCGCAAAGCCGGATTTCGCGATTTGGATTCGAGAGGGCCCGGGCCAGCAATCCTGTGACTTGGAGGTCGGTAAGTTCGGACAACCTAGAGAGTACGGCAGTAATAATCGGAGTCGCGGCAGGGTCGGCTGCGCTCATGAACCTATCGAGTAGCGATACTGCATCGGCGAACGGAGCTTGCGCACAAGCGAGCAAGAATAACCCACCAAGCTTGTCCAAGTTTGCCGCGTTTTCTTTGTCATTGACGACGCGCCTAAGCAGAGGACCAAGATCAGCCCCAGCAAACGCGAGCACCTGCACAGCCGCAGCGCGGTCGTTCAAGCTGAGTTTAACATCTAAGACGCGCGCCTCATAAAGAGCCGGGTCGCAAACACCCGGAAGCATCGCCGGTACTAGCCTGACGAGCCGCCCAACCTTGTCTTGCCGTTTCAGGAGCGGCTCGCAATACTCCCAAACCGACAGCTCCCCGAGAAAAACGAGTACCCGTATGGAACCTTCCAGGACTGTTTCTTCCGCATTCGCATCCTTTAGGATTTGTAGGCAGTGCGTTTGAAGTTCCTTTCGTCTAGGCCAGATCAGGCTGCCGAGCGATCCCAGCAAAGGAGATTTTGTGATGACCATTCCACCGTAATCAACGTCTGGAAGCGCCGCGAGAAATTCAACGGTGTCTTGATAATCGCCAATCCGCAGTGACGGCTCATTCCACAGTCGAGGGCGACCTCTTCCCGACGATATATCAACGGTGGTTGTCAGAAATCTAAGGGCCGGTCGCAAAGTGTCCCGGCGACGGCTCTGCAAAAGAAACGGAAGAATTTTATGCTTCACCTCCGGCGAAGCTCCGTTGAACATCGCAACAATCGGCGGACCGATCTGTACGTCTTTGCGACGCACAACGATCATGAGCCAGCTTAACGCCGCTTCGCGGCGGCTCGGAACGGCGATTTCCTGAACCGCGATCGAAACCAGTTCCTGTAACCGCGCAGGATCTCGTTCGAGAGTAGCCTCGACGATCGCAAGTCCCCATTGATGGTCTGTGGCAAACCGTTCAGGCTGTGCGCGAAGAATTGAAATCAACTGCTCGGCTTCCTGACCCGATCCGAGGGCACGCAGCAGGTCAGGAACAACATAGCAATCTTCAATGGGATCGGTGCTCGCAATTCTGCTGAGAACCTCGTCTGCCGATACCAACTTGTGCTCCAATACGTAGGAGGCGAGCGCAGCCCAATGCTTTCCAAGAAGAAAGACCTCTCGTGCGCGACCATGCGCCTCAGTCCGATTTCCTGCCTTTTCGAGATGGAGAATCTCGGCGGTCACCGAGCCTAGACGAGCGTAGAAAGCCGCGAGCGCTTCATGCGCCGTGCGCCGCACGTTGACCGCGATGCCTTCTTCGAGAGCTGCCCGTACAATCTCATGCATTTCAAACGAGTCGATATCGTGTGGGCGGAGCAGTCCGAGCGTTGATAGTTCATGTAAGGCTGCGCCGATATTGTCGTCCGGGAAGACCTCCTCCGCGTCCTTCCGGCGGAAAGGCAGTGCGAAGCAAACGAGCTTTTCGGCAGCGCTCCGCGCATTGCTAGTCACCCGCGCAAATCGCGCCCGTTCTGCATACGAAACCATCTCCTCAGCGGGTTTTGCCGCAATCGCGGCCATCTCCGCCATCGATGGAGCGCTTGCAATCGAATGAGCAAGGCTGGCGAAAAGTCCGGCCTCTCGCCCGGCCGTGACCCGCGTGTAGATGTCCGAAAGACCCGCCCGGTCCGGAAGAGGATGATATTGTGCGACGAGCGTAACGAACTCTTCAAAGCCAAATCCTCGGATGTCCGTCCGAGCGACGCCGTACTGCTCTTTTTCCAATCCGCTAAGGGCCCGGAACGCGCTTTCTTGCCCGAATACGGCGATTCGGAGCGCTGACGACGGCGAAAGCGATCGAACGAAGGTCGCGAGGTCTTGCGCAAAAGCATCTTCACTTGAGCCTTCGACAAGGTCCACGAGCAGAAGTATCGGCTGTGTGAGGGATGAGTAGCGCTTGGCCAACCTTGCCAGCATGTCGCTATCCGCCGGTCCGGTTTCGACCGACTCCGCGAATAGAGCGGGCAGCTTCCACCTGTGCAGATGAAAGGAGAGCCCAACCAGGACGTCACGCAAAGCCACGTTCGGTTGCACTTCCGCGTAGAAGACGAGTCGCTGCGGATCGGAGGCTCGCGACTTCGCTGCCACTTCTGCCGTGAGCATCGTCTTACCCGAGCCCGAAATCCCAACGGCCTCGATGGCTGTCCCGGCCCAACGCGTCGTAAAACGATCTGAGAGATCGGGCCTCGGGATATGGTTCTCGCCGGGAGAAGGAACGTCCTTAATGGGGACCATATGCGGCCAGATATTCCGCAATTCCAATTCAAACTCGGTTTTGTCGAAAGAGCGCCCCGGCTGCTTCGAGATGTCGATTATGAATCCACGCAAATTGCGAAAGAGCGCGTTTTCGATGACCGAGCGCTGAAGTTCATACTGTTGCTCGAGCCGATCCTGGACTCGCAGTCCAACATCACGTTCGGTTCCGTACACAGGTAAGACCCGTGTTCTGGCCAGAACGTCCGGCAGACACTGATGTAGTTCTGTGACCCTGCTGCGGTATCGATCGGAGATCACACTCGAAGCGCCGATATTACCGACTTCCTGGCGAAATGCCTCCGTCATTGCGTTGAGAACCTCGACCGGCTGGGCCTGGCGATCGACAGCTGGACGCCAGCGGAGCAATTTGTTCCGTTGGGATGTATCAAGCTTCTCGCTATCGATCACTTCATTGCGCGCGAGTAGATGCGCCGCAGTCCAATAAGCTTCGGCAGCGTCGACTGCGGCACTGGCCTCAGAGTCAAGAAGGGACCGTAGGTCATCGGAGACAGTGTCTCCGATGATCCAGGTCTGCTCGAACTGGTTGCCGCGCAGATTTCTAATTGTGTTCGGCAGCAGATCGGTAATCGCCTCAGACAGCGTCCAGGGCCTCGGTTTAAGATGACCGTCGTTATCTTCTCTCGGTTTTTTTATTTGCAAGTAGTGACGGCGATCGATCCCACCTTCCGACCAGTAGAGATCGAGATCCTCGATACCTTCGGGACGCACGCGCGCACTCGGACCGCTGCAATCAAAATGGTCGAAAAGGCGATCCAGGATGACCGTGGCCTGATATTCGAAGCCCTTGATTGCGTTGATGCCGTTTGACATGAGAGAGAAACTGCGTTCCTTCCGGCGGACGATTGGGACCGGCACCTAGTTCAGAATGTATCGCTCAGCCGCATCTTATCTTCGAGTTAACTTGACGGAGCGCCGGCAGAATTGCTGTAGCTGTTGATCGTTGATTATCTCGGTCTGATAGGCGGTATTCGTATCGTGGTGAAATTTGTTCGCGTATTCGAGCAAATCCTGAAGTTCTGCAACATCTTTAGCGTTCAATATTTCGTTCGGCTTTCCGACACGTTGGTTGCAGACATTGAGGAACGGGCCAAGCAAGGTGTCGGGCGGAAATTGCTCCGGATACGCCACTCGCATGAAGGCTTCGAGATGCGGGCGAAGCGACGCAGCTACTTCGCGCTCGTCGGCAGCGTTGTTCGAAGCGATATATGCCGTGATCTTTGCGTACCGTTTGTCGTGCTCGGTGATAGAGTCTTGCTGAACATTCCAGGCAACCAAGTTCGACCCGTCGTTTTCGCGGATCACCTTTATGGCCGTACGCGCAACTCTGTCTGCTTTGTCCCAGACGGTACACAAGAAAGGCCGCGAGTGAGAGAGAACGATAACTTGTCCGACTCTATCTACAAGGCGGCGTAGTTCCTGAACCGTCGTAAGCGATCGGCTTTCGTCCAAGCTCGTCATCGGATCGTCGATTACGACAATCTTTTGCGCAAGCTGCGCATCCCGATCTAGGGACGCAAAGAAGAAAGCCAGTGCTAGAGTATTCCGGTCTCCCGCGCTAAGCGTGTTTTTGAAGGCCGGCTCTCCCGGATTACCGGTCAGCGGCACGGCTACGCTATCAATAATCACATTATATGTGCAGGACGACCCGCCGCGGCTATTCACGGAAGATACGGCGCCCAGACGGAACCCTGCTCCGAATTTCCGAAGATATTCGTTGATTGCAGCCTCGTAGGCAGGAAATACAGACGCCCGATACGCCTCCAAGGCTGCACGTGCCGTATCGCGAAGCTCCTCGGTTGCCTTTTTGGCCGATTTTTCTTCAAGATATGCGTCGCATGTCGGCGCAATTTTCGCACTATGCCGAGCTTCCGCTGCTTTGAGCTTCGCTAGATCGGCGGTCAGGGTTGCAACGTTCGCTGCCGCGGCTTTCTCCTTAACGACGGCGATCTGGGCATTGATGGCCGCGAGCTCGGTCGACGCCGCCGTTACAGTTTTTGCCAGTGTATCGTATTCACTTATGGCGGATTTTATCTCGTCGGAGAGAGCGATTGCTTCGAGGGGTGCCGACTTCTTCTGCCGAAGTAAGCCCAGCACCGCATCCCTCGCACCTTTCCATCCGCGCGCGATCATGGCGGTATCTATCTCGATTTTCGGTACGGCTAGAAAATCCTTCCAAAAATGGCGGCGCTGCTCCCATGTACGGATATCGCGTTCGAACGCAGCCGGCACGTCGCCTCCGTGCGTCGCTTGCACTTCTCTAATAAGCGTATCGATGTCGCGATTTAGGTCGGAATAGCTCTCGCTGAAGTATGCGCGGTAGTGTTCGATCAATGGCGAATTCGCCAGGTCCTGTGCGCAAAACGGACACGGTTCGTGCCCTTTGGGCTCGGGCGGTATAAGGCCCATCCCTTGATTAACCCAGCGCTCTGCGCCGTCGCCAAGGGCCGTAAAGTATTGTTGAACGCGGGCGGCAGCTTGCGCCTCCAATTCGGGAAGGCTCCGCTTAAGCAATTCGTCGAGGGCCACCGCATCGAACACGGGAAGCTTCAGGGCTTCGAACCCGTTTTCTTTCCGGACAGCGTCGGACGATTGAGCGGCCGACAGGCTACGCTCTGCTTCCTTTATCGCATCGGCGACCTTTGCATTTGCTTTCAGGGCGCAGAATTGATCGACCGTCAACGCGCCGCGCGACGCTGCCGGCACCGCAGCTTCTCGGACTCGCAACTCCTTATTATGTTCCTCGACCTTTTCGACATGCGCTTGGACGGTCACATTAAGCGCAACGCCTTGCGCGCCCAAGATCAGCTCATGAAGGTTTTGGCGATGCCCCGGCTCGATGTCGATGCCCGAGCATACGTTCTGCGCTACGAACGCGTCGTCGAAGGTAGCAATGGTAGGAAGCGGTGCTGTCCATGCGCCGTTCTGGAATACGTGCGACGCGCCCCCTGCAACACCGACGACGATATGCGGCGGGTGTACAGATGTGACGCGCTTTCGTTCGGTAATATGGACGGGGTTTCCATCGCCCAGCGAGCGTAAGACAGCCGCTAAGGTGGTCTTGCCGCGGCCGTTCTCAGCATACAAAAGCGTCAGCTTCGAAAATGGAAGCTGGGCTCCGGCGTTAACCGAGTCGAATTTTCCGACATTTCGCAAAAGTTGAATACGTTCGACCACAGATGACGCCCCCGACCTTGTACATCAATTCAGAATGGCAAATGGGCACCGATACACGCAAGGTAAATCGCATGTTTTAAAGGCCGGAGCGCGTATTATGGCAGCGCACTAGATACGATGGTGGTTATCCACGAATGGCGCCGTGCAGCGGCTTTATCTCATGCTCGCATTTTTCGACGACCTTTTCGAGCAAGGCTAGATGCGGCTCGATCTGCCCGACGACTTCGGGCCACTGCCTACCCATAACGACCATGCCGTTTGCCAGAGCGTCGACAGTCGTGTTGTGCTGCATAATCAATCTCACCAATTGAAGGCAGCTTGGACCGCCCAAATCTCCTAGCATAAAGAGGCGGTCGATATTCCGGTCGAGCATCGGCGGAATTTCGATGCGGGCAATCTGCTGTACGCTCGCTGCGACAGACTGGCCGACCAAATTGGCGTTTCGTTCGGTTAACAGGCGAAGATTGTCGCGTACATTTTGAATAATCGTCGGCAACATCAAGATCTCGGGATATACGGCTACAGCAATACCGCGAGATTCCAATCTGTCGCGTTTGCGTTGGCTCGATGACGACCGGATTACGGCCCAAACGCTGACACCCAGCGCAACGAAAGCGGTAAAAGCCTGCAACCAGGATGGCAGGTTCGGAAATGAATTCATACGTTCGAAAAATGCTTGCACGGTAATCCTCAGCCGAACATATCGGCGGCGATCATATCCATCGCCTTCTTATGGTCGTCGGATTTGAACAAATGGCCGTAACGATCCATCGTCACCTGTAGGCTACTGTGGCCCGCGAAGGTCTGGACAGTTTTGGGTTTCAGATCGGCTTCGATCCAGCACGAAATCGCGAAATGCCGAAGCCCATGCCAATTGAAGCGCTTCGGGGCATCGGGGTATTCGGTCGGGTTTTCCTTGTGACGCTTTGCGATCTCGGCGAATAGCGGCATGAATTTCCGCTTCACCATATTATCGTGGCTTACATACCAGCCTCGCTTGCTCGGAAATACAAGATCGGCGTCCTTCTTGCGTTTGGTGCGGAGTTTCCACTCCTTAAGCATCAGAACCAACGGCTGCGAAAGAGGAATGCTGCGCATGCCGGCGGCCGTCTTGGTGACATCCTCTTCGCCATAGGCGTCGACCCGCGTCTCGATTTTCGCTTCGCACCTGGCTAGATCGAGATGATGCCAGCGTAACGCGTGAAACTCTCCGGCGCGAACGCCGGTCGCGCTTGCAAGGGCGAGCTTGACCTTAAAATCCTTGTCGGCGACGGCGAGCAGGGCGCGCATGGCTTCCTTGGTCGGCGGCACGATCTTATGGGCGCCTTCGTCGCGCCTGCCGATTACCCGAATGCCCTTGGCGACGTTAATGCCACACATGTCGCGCTCGATCGCGTAACCGAGCATCTGATGTACGGTACTAAGGATTTTGCGCGTGGTGACGACCGAGACGCCGGCATCGCGAAGCCGATCCCGAAAATCGCACATGCCGCGCGTCGTGAGCTGCGAAAGCTTGATGCTGGCAATGCCGCCGTCGAATGGCTTGAGCCGCGTCGGCCGAACCTTGCCTTCGTGGCGCTTCGGGTCGGGACAGACGTAGTTTCGGATATGCCCTTCGATGACATTGTAATTCTTGCGCGTCATCCGCTCGCCGCGCTGACGGCGACCTTCGCAGTAATCGAGGTAGCTGTCGGCGGCGAACTTGACGGTCAGCTTTGCGGCATCACCGCGAAAAGTTCCCGCGCGCATCTGCCCTTCGGTTGCCACCCGAAACGCATCGGCCTCCTTGCGGCTTTCGAACTGGCGGCGCTCGCGATGACCGTCCGCACCAAAGACATCGACGGTCCAGCGCGTGCTCTCGGTACCGTCGGCGTTCTTCCATGATCGTTTGCGGATCGACATCGGCCATCCCTCCAGAAATCAGGCTAGCATCAGAACGACTCCAACTCACGAAAAAACGGAAAACTCGTCGAAGAGAGTTTCGATCCTTCCCGATCATTCCGCTCGGATTCTATCCCGTTGAAAAGAATCGAAGATCAGCGACGGGTGCCAGAAATCTTGAACTTGCGGGTTCATTCCCTTGGTGAGACGGGACCCTGACATTCCCTCGGAGCCGACATGCCCACGCCAATACCGGCACGCGCAGCGCAAGTCACCGAAGGCCGAAGCGTAGCGGAGGACCGCGCATCGCGCGGTTGACGGAGTGAGCATGTCGTTAGCATCGCGCCGCGCTCGCCTTTCCAAGGAGACCGACAACATTTGATCCGTACCTTCTGTCCGCTTCAATCTTGCAGAGTAAGGTTCAGAAACTCTTGTCAGCCGACCTTGCTCCTTCACAAACACGAACCAGTCTCCCGTTCCAATTACCTTCCGGCGTTAGAAGCAATCTCGATATAGTAGCGCGCCTCAGGTCGCCGCACGCTTCATAACACCTCGCGGCATTCGCAACATATTTCTCTGCCAGATTTTGATCTCCATCATTCATAACCAAGACCGCTCGATCTTCATGGACGTTTCCAAGACAATAGAGGTCTCCTGTTGTGCGAGCGATCCGATCTGCCTCGTCTAGGTAGCCAAGCGCGACAACTGGATTTCCAAGCGCGATTTCAGCACGACAAAGCGCACTAAACAGCTTACCCAAAATCGATGTCTGATCCCCGTAAAACATATGGAATTCGCTTTTGATCCGTCTTCCTTTGTTATGCTCGCGCACAGCATCGAGCAAAATTCGCCTTGCGTACTCGGCATCCCCTTCCATTATCTTGGCAATGCTCGTCTTGATAGCCGCCTCGCCAAATCCATTAACATCGCCATACTTCTTGAGCCTTGCTCCTATTTCGAAAAAGACCTCATAGGCGCGACGTTTGTCGTCCGCATAGATGAGCGACCTGTGGCCAATCTCCTTATCCGCAACGGCGCTGTATCGTTCCGGCATTTTTCTACGGATCAACGTTTTAGGCTCGTCCCACAACCGCGCATCATCGACTTCAGGGTGATAGAGGCGATGGTATCCCATGACGAGCAATATCGAATTATATGTTTCGATATCGGCCTTCCGGACGAAAGCATCGAATACTTCAGCTATGAGTCTTTCCCGGTTTGCCTGGATGTGAAGTTTAGACTCATTTTTGATGCCTTCCTCGCAGTGACGGCTCGAAAGTACGGCAATGGCTTCTTCCGGAGAAAACGACACCACTTGTTTCCAGATATCTGGAGCGTGGACCACTTCCTCGGAACGTCCAGTCTTTTGCGTAGCCTTCTTGACCGCCTCTATCGTCTCGCTCAAGAACGCGATCCATACGCCGTAATTTTTGCGTACGAAGATGTACTGCTTCCGGTAAAGTTCAAGAAATAGCAGAGCTCTCGCTATGCATTTCAGATGTGCGCCTTGAATCGGCCTCGCGTTCTTTCCGTCGGTGGTGAGGTAACTCGAAGCGTTTTTGTCCTCGAAGCTGAATAGTCGACGAAATGTCGTCTCGTTTATCGTCTGCGTGGTCTGCGGCAAGCTGTTTGTTAACCGCCAGTGCACATCGCGCAATTTAGCCGGGGTCATACTCGCGTCGATCTGCGCAAGCGCGATCATCTCCATGATCAGCTCATTAACTAGACGCCGAACTTCTTCCTGGTCCTTCGTGAGAATGGCCATGCAAAAGCCTCAAGAGATTTCCAGCTCGCCGTACCCTTAAAATCAGCGAGTTGTTCGATCTTATTCGTCCGTGGGTGAAAAGCCACTTTCGGTGAGACAATTCGGCATAGCGTATGACGCACTCAATGATCGCTTTACTTTCTTAAATCGGCAACAATTCCAGTGGGTTACGCAAAACGTTTCCATTCAGAAAACGGGCTCCGGTTTGCTATTATGTTTGGGCAAACTGCAAAACCGGGGGGGCATGTTTCATACCGTTGCAAAAACATTTGATCTTAGAACTGGAATTTGTTGGGATGAAAAATACAAGTTCGGCAACAAGCTCCATCGTGATCCGAACGAGGGACCAGCCTGGATTGAACGCAGCGAGGATGGACGCGTCGTCCACGAAACTTATAGTTGGCATGGAAGACGGCACAGAGTCGGCGGTCCCGCTGTCATAAGCTACATGTTTTCGCTAGACCTGCTGCCCTCGTTGGAAATGTACTTTCAACACGGCAAGCTCCATCGAGATCCGGCCGAAGGGCCAGCGCTGATCGAGCGGCGTGGCGGCACCGTCACTTCCAATATCTACTATGTTCACGGCCAGCAGTATCGCGACCCTGCCGAGGGCCCTTGCTATATCGTTTGGGACGAGGAAGGGAAAGGGATCTTAGAAATCGAATATTCGCCGGCACCACGGCGGAAGTCACCGGCCCGTCAGCCGCCTAGTCCCGGCATCGCGCCGAAGTAGCGCGCGAGCGAATTAGATTTTTTTGCATTTTTCGGTTTTGAGGGGTCCCCTTGAGGGGTGCTGCCGCGCGACGTTTACTGCGTCAGACATAACTCACGAAGCTCAACGGAGCTGACATCACCCACACCACCTGGAATCAATTGATTCAAAGGATGAAAAGCCATGTCTAAAATTACAAAAGACCCTGCATCAAACTCTAAGCGCGCAAGTCTCGACGCTTTGAAATACGAAAATATTCTCTCAGCCGTCGTTCCGGTCGTCGTAGCCAATGATAATGAAAAGCCGCTGTCATCTGACTTGTTACGCTCCGCAAGCGCCATCTCCACCTACTTGTACGGCAGCCCAGACTTTCGTCGCAGAGTGTACAATTTAGTCAGTACGAGCAGACTACCCATTTTCCGGCTCGGGTCTGTCATCTGCGCGCGCCGCTCGACTCTTGATCGTTTCATCGTCGCGCAAGAAGAGCGCCTCAACAACAAAGACGATAGCAAGCGAAAGTAGATCGTCGATCTCGCGCTGTCCTCGCGGGCGGGCGCCAGACGGTGCTCGCCCCTTCATTTCCCGCTCCTCATCTTATCGGAAAGGCTGTCCGCCATGAACTCGTACAATGATAATCAGACGCCCTACGGTCCCGATTCCCCGCTACCGCAATTCAGCTTCGTCAGGCGGGTGATACATCGCCTCACGGGCGTTGATAATGACACGATGCGCCAATGTCCTCAACACGACGCCGACAATGTTCGCGCCCTTGGTGAGTTGCTGATCGCCTCGTTTATCTGGCAATCGCTTCTGCTGACGCTCATCGGCGAGCGGCTGTTCGCCGAGCCGGGGCAGTTCAGACCTGACATTCTTGCTGGAGCCACCGGCATTGCGCTCTTCGTCATGCTGATAGATTCCTACATTTTCTACCGGTCAGGATTCGAATTAGCAGGGATCGAGGAACTTCGCCGCGCATCTTTGGATGTTGGCGGTCCCGGACCAGCTAAAAAGATCGCTTACCTGATTGCTCGCATTTTTCTGTCCATCGGTTTTTCCCAGCTGACAGCCATATTCACAGCACTGCTGATCTTTGGCGCTGATATTGATGCGCGTCTGCTGTCAACGTATCAAACAGCCAATGCCCGCTCGCTGGCCGCAGTAGCCGAGCTTGCCGACGCCGATATTCAACGCACGACATCCGCGGTCAAGACTCAGGGGGGCCGGATTGACGCCGTCTCTTCGCAAGTCACGACGCTGCGGCAGCACGACATTGAACCCACCGCGAACGAACCGCGCCTGCAACAAGCGCAACAGGAAGTCAGCGAGGCTCTTGCTACCAAAACGAAAGCCGGCGAAGCGGCCATTGCAGCGGAAACCTTTGCCTCGATGGAAAAGGGAGGCGTGACCGTTGACGGTCGGTCATCTGGTGTTGCGGGGATCGGACCACGCTACAAGGCCGCTTTGGAGACAGCGGAGACCGCGAAGCGCCATGCGCAGGAAGCATCTTCGTCCCTGGACGATGCTCGTGCGCGGCTCGACAAAATTCGGAAGGAGTCGGCGTCGGCGGCCTCGGTGCAGCAGGAGCGCTCTCATTCAGAACTTCCTACCTACGAGCAGTCCCTGGCCACCGAAGAAGGCAAGCTTGCCAAGCTTAAGGATCAACTTTCCACTCTGGTCAAGGACCGCCCCGAGACCATTCGCCGAGGAGTCGAGGCTGCCGCTGACTTCGTTCCGTTGAATAGAGGCTTTTTAGCCCAATTGGTCGCTCTGGACGAGATCGCTACCGAAAACCGTAAGATCGGAACGGTAATTCTGTTGATCGATTTAGTGTCCTTCGGCCTGGAACTAGCTGCCGTCCTGGCCAAAGTTTCCTCTTACGTCCCAATGAAATATTCGGCGTTGCTGGCAGCCAACTCGTACGCCGCTGCCGTGCGTATCGCGGATGAACTCGTCGCCAGACTTGGCGGCAATACCAAGGACGATGTGCCGTCCAGTTCTGCTCCTCCAGTTCCGCCTGCCAACGACAACGACAACGAAAGTGAGAGTAGCAGTGAAGCAAGCAGTGTGTCAGATGAACCGGACACGTTGACGGATCAGGACGAATCTTCGCCTGCGCAGCCAAAGCGCGGTCGGGGCCGCCCTCGCAAGCCCCGGTCGCTACACTAGAGAAGCCGAACTGTCGGAACACCCTTATGACGCGCTGTTGCTTTCAACACCCTCAGCAACAGCGCGCCGACCCAATCTAGAAATGGTCGAGCAACTGACATTATATGAATCCGCGATAACGCTTTGGCTTTCGCCGGCAGCGCGGCGTGCCCTCGCCTCTTGCTGCTCGAACGGGGAGAGCTTGGGCTTTCGACCGAATTTCACGCCGTTGGCCCGAGCTCGTTCGCGGCCGAGCGCAGTTCGCCTC
>Ga0182030_10016085_pt1 | contig 14608 bp, 11 predicted proteins | sample 812S3MmetaG_FD_121299 | JGI IMG/M metagenome (GOLD analysis project Ga0182030, IMG submission 121299) | Permafrost microbial communities from Stordalen Mire, Sweden - 812S3M metaG (Illumina Assembly) | ecosystem: Environmental > Terrestrial > Soil > Wetlands > Permafrost | place: Sweden... | reverse complement strand
TGGTATTTTTATTCCCTGTGTTCCATGCAATGCTTGACTTGCTAAGCTTGGCAGTTTATCTCTGTTCTGCAAGTACTTGTTAGTGACATAGGCCAGCAGCCAATTGCGTTGCTGGTAGGCCGGCATAGTATCCAATTCGTCACCAAAGAGTTGGTGCTCATGCCCTTCGGTGGTAATGTGCAAGTCGGCTTTTTGCTGTCTGATGTAATCCTCAAAAACGCGCATCACATCTGGTTTTTGTTCAAAGCTAAACACCTGGTTGCCAGTATGAGCAATGCCGATTTTCTGGACAGCAATCTCCGACAAGGTCTCGCCCAGTATGTGGGTGTGGTCAAGACCAATGTCGGTAATAATGCAGACTTTATCCAACCTGCGTGCAACATTTGTAGCGTCGAACAGACCGCCCAGGCCGGTTTCGATAACCGCATAGTCCACTTGCCGCTTTTCAAAAACCCAGATAGCGAAGGCGTACAGCAGCTCAAAATAACTCGGCGCCATTGGCAGCTGTTGAACAATCTCTAAAAATTCACCCATTTCATGGCAAAAGTCAGCTTCGGACAGTGCTTGCCCGTTTATCTGGATCCGCTCGGTGACAGCGTCAACATGCGGCGACACCGTCAGACCAACTTTTTTACCAGCTGCCACCAGCAATGCCGACATGTAATAGGCTGTGGATGTTTTGCCACTGGTACCGGCAATGTGAATCACTCGCAATCGCTGCTCAGGGTTGCCCAGACGTGCCATCAGCGGCTCGATCCTTTCCAGCGTCGTGTGATGTCCGGTCAGCTGTGCCACCAGCGGCACGTATGGCCGAAGCGCCGCGTCCGCCTCTGCCAAAGTCCGTATCACCATGCCAAAGCTCCTTTATCTGTTAAAATAGTATACGTCATCTTGCCCCCGTAGCTCAGCGGATTAGAGTGTCTGGCTTCGAACCAGAAGGTCGTAGGTTCAAATCCTGCCGGGGGTACCAAGGGAAATTTTGTTACGTCATCTACCGATAGTCGCGCGCCCGTAGCTCAGTGGATTAGAGCGTTGGTTTCCGGTACCAAAGGTCGTAGGTTCGAATCCTATCGGGCGTACCAACCCTATGTTAAGATGGTTGTATTAACAATTTAATTCCTGGGGTGGCGTGAAATTCGCCAATCGGACGTATAGCCGTCGACCGTTGTCCTAAAAACAATGGATGATCATGTGTGAATCATGAGCCGACCGTATAAAGTCGGGACTCGCTCTTAAAGCTAGGAGCGAGTGTTGCCTGTTGGCAGCAGAAAGGGAAAGATCAAAGTGAAGTATATCAAATATGGCTCCACGGCTGTGGTTGTGGCAGCCTTATTATGGAGCGTAGACGGGCTACTGCGTCGGCATTTATATGCCCTGCCGGCACCGGTAATCGTTTTTTATGAACATAGTTTTGGCTTTGTCGTCCTATTGCCGTTCATTGCTATGTCTTGGCGAGCCTTTAAGCAGCTGACTCGTCGCCAGTGGTTATCTATCGCCGGTGTGTCATTTCTGTCCGGCGCGGTCGGGACGATTCTGTACACCGCGGCTCTGGGGCGGATTCAATATATTCCGTTTTCGGTAGTGATATTGTTGCAGCAGCTGAACCCGGTTTTTGCCATAACAGCCGCAGCTTTGTTACTCAAGGAACCGCTGACGAAACGGTTCATGACATTGTCGGTTGTGGCTTTGGCGGGAGCCTATTTTGCGACCTTCCCGCATATTAGCATTGATCTCACTACCGGTAAGGGCACGGTTGTGGCGGCACTGTTCGCACTCGGCGCGGCCGCCAGTTGGGGTGTCTCGACAGCTTTCTCTAAATACGCTCTCAAAGGTACATCTTCGCTACACGTTACGGCTGCGCGGTTTGGCATTACGCCCTTTTTCGCCATGATTTTCATCTTGCTGTCGGGCAATGCTCACGCTGTTGGCAGCATTACGCTTGATCAGTTCAAATACCTAGTGGCTATCACCTTTTCAACTGGTTTGATGGCCTTGATTATTTACTACTTTGGACTCAAAAGAGTGGCGGCTTCTAGGGCAGCTATTCTGGAACTGGCTTGGCCGGCTTCGGCGGTCATAATTGGCTACATCTGGCTGCACCAGGGGTTAACACTATCTCAGGCCGCCGGTGCCCTGGTGCTGACCGGCAGTATTCTACTAATAGCCCGCGACACCGGACGGCAAACAGTTGATCTTAAATAATTCAGACTATTTTTTGTGCTTGGTAGGGGCTTTAACTGGCGCGCTATTAAGCGCCATGGTGTGTAAATTGTCTAGTAAGCGTTCAATGGTCACGTTATTCCTTTTTGTTTAGATGTTTTAAACGAACTTCGTAAGCATAAGGGCATTACAATAGCTTGGTCTGTGACATTTCTTACAGTCACCATCTATGTTTCCGCCTGTGGCGGCGGTAACTGCCTAGTTCCACCCCCGTATTTGGCGTGAAGCATAGCTTGTTGCAAAGTTTTTAGAACTAGTTCAGCCTGCTTATGGCTCATACCAATCCGAGCTACCGGTGCCGGCTGCGATTGGTTAGCTACGGCTTGCGTGAACTGCAGAGTAATGCCAGCTGGATTAACGGTTACATCTAGGCCGTCGCTGTACATGGTGCGTACATCCAGCGCCAACAACATAACCATTGGTTTACTGGTAATTGGTAAACCGTTTCCGGCGGTTGCTTCTGCCTGATCAATCTGTAAATGGTCGCTCAAGTCACTGTCATAATTTGCCAGCTTCCAAAGGTGCAGCGCTTCTTGGTCTTGGACATCAAAGTAACTGATAAGCAGTAGCATGACCTCTTCCTCAGGCCGCTGTCGGCCAGCTTCAATCTGTTCCAATTCATGCTCATCTATTTCGACCGCCCCAGAAACTTCGGCCAAGCTGCGCCTAGATTGTTCGCGGACTGTCTTCAGATGACTGCCCAGGCTAGCAAATGGTTTCTTCGATTGATTCATAACCACATATTACTGCCAAGCCTGCGCCTAGCGCAAGCGACTAGGCAACTCCTTGATATATAATGGACGGGTGAACATCCTGCAAAATGTCAGTTTGACAAATTACTCGACAATGGGGTTAGGTGGCATGGCCGCTAACCTGGTGGAAGTAACCGATCGCATGCAGGTTTTGGAGGCTTTGAGTTGGGCGCAGAGCCACCAGCTGCCGGCTGTGATGATTGGCGGCGGCAGCAACATTATTTGGCAGGATAGTGGCTTCCCTGGCCTGGTAATTATTAACAAGTTGTTACACTATGAGGCCTTTCAGGAAGATGACACCAATACCTATTTGACTGTTGGCGCTGGTGAACCCTGGGACTCGGTGGTGGAACGCAGCGTGGCGGCCGGTTTAACCGGCATTGAGGCGCTCAGCTTGGTTCCCGGCACTGCCGGAGCCACACCGATTCAGAACGTCGGTGCTTATGGGCAAGAAATATCGCAAACACTGACCACTCTGGAGGCTTTCGACGTCCAAGCAAAGGATTTTGTTACCCTAGCCGGCTCTGATTGCGGTTTCGGTTACCGCACCAGTCGTTTCAAAACGACTGATCGAGGCCGCTTTTTCATCACCTCAATTACCCTGCACTTGATGCGTAGCAACCCTCAGCCACCTTTTTACGCCAGCGTGCAGGCCTATTTTGAAGAGCATAAAATTGCAGAGTCTACCCCGTTGGCACTGCGCCAAGCCGTGATGGCTATTCGCAGCGCCAAGTTGCCCGATCCGGCTGTAGTGCATAACACTGGCTCATTTTTCGCCAATCCCGTGGTGGCCGATGCTCAGTATGCTTACCTGGCGGATAGTTATAGCTCTGTGCCACACTGGTCGGCTGGTGAAGGCTATATCAAGCTATCTGCCGCCTGGCTAATCGAACAGGCCGGTTTCAAAGATGCCCACGATCCGGCCACCGGTATGGCCACTTGGCCGACCCAGCCGCTAGTGTTGGTCAACGAGCATGCTCGGTCGACAGCCGACTTAATGGCCTTCAAGCAAAAAATCATTGACGCCGTGCAGGCCAAATTCAATCTTACCCTGGAGCAGGAACCTGAGTTATTACCCTGAACAAATCTGTATAAGATAACACAAAGATTAGCTATTAGTGATGTTTAATGTTATTATAGGTTTCTATGACCCTGGTTACTCCTGAAATTAATATCGATTTTGAGGAGCATGTAATTGAAACATTACTGTTTAGCAATCTCGACCCGAGCAGATATATTGTGCTCGGGGGGGGCAAGATTAGCTCTCGAGAATTTGAGAGCTGCCCGTGATATAGATTTAGTCGTTCCATTATCGTATTTCGGAGAGTTGGTGGCTGCCGAACGACCACCATCCGGACTTTCGCTAGAAAGAGTGAGGAGTGGTTTTGGGCAGAGACGTGCTAGAACAACTGGCCAGTTTGACTCAAATCACCTGCCTTTAGATATCAATACCTATTCTGGTCTTGGCAGTAATCTGCGCTTTGATAGACTGTGGCAACGGGCTAATTCGCAAGCCTTTGGTGACTTAACACTGCGTTGTGTAGCACTAAAAGATGTTCGTGCCCGCAAAATCTTTCTATCCAGGCACAACAAACAAAATATTGGCGCGCATTTACGTGATATAAATTTAATCGAAGGTTTTTTGCAACGGCAGAAAAGACAGCCTGCTATTGATCGCTAGGTAGCGGAAACTTCAGGGCAAAGGCCTTAACTTCATCCCTTAGCTTGTTAAGTTTGGCAGGGTTCTCTCTGTTATCAATCGCCTGTTTCATCCATTTGGCGATTGTCACCATATCTTTTTCCTTAAGGCCGCGGGTGGTAATGGCTGGCGTGCCCAGGCGAATACCGCTTGGCCTAAATGGCGGCAGCGTGTCGTCCGGAACAGAGTTTTTATTGAGCGTTAGGCCGATCTTATCAAGCGCCTCCTCCACGACTTTACCGTCCAACCCAAAGCTTTTATGCATATCGGCCAGGATGAGATGGTTACTAGTACCGCCGGTGATCAGATAAAAACCCTGGGCTTGGAGGGCATCGGCCAGGGCGCTGGCATTTTTGACGATCTGAGCGGCGTAGGTTTTAAACTCTGGCTTCAATGCTTCACCGAAAGCCACGGCCTTGGCGGCAATAATATGCTCGAGAGGGCCTCCTTGCATGCCTGGAAAGACGGCACGGTCAATTAGCGTTGGAATGTTTTCGAGAGTCTTTTCCGGAGCCTTGAGCGGTGTGCTAACAGTACCTCGACTTAGAATTAAGCCGCCACGGGGTCCTCGTAAGGTTTTATGCGTCGTCGTAGTAATAACGTGGAAGCCATAATCAAAAGGGTTTTTGGCTACCCCTCCGGCAATAAGACCGGCAATATGAGCCATGTCAGCCATCAGCAGCGCGCCAACTTCGTTGCCAATCTCAGCGAACTTGGCGTAGTCCAGCTCGCGCGGGTAGGCGCTGAATCCGGCCAGCACGATTTTCGGTTTGTGTTCACGAGCCAGGCGGCGTAATTCTTCATAGTCAATTTCGCCGGTCGATGTGTCTTTCATCTTGTATCGTACAAAGTTGTAGGTGTGTGCCGCACGAGTAACAGGGGCTCCATGTGTCAGGTGTCCGCCATGGCTTAGATCCATGGCCAACACACTATCGCCAGCCTCCAGCCAAGCAAAATAAACGGCTTCATTAGCGGGGGCTCCAGCATGCGGTTGGACATTGGCATGGTCGGCCTTAAACAGTTTTTTAGCGCGGTCAATCGCCAGCTGCTCGACCTTGTCGGTGTTATCTTGCCCGCCGTAATAACGTTTGCCAGGATAGCCTTCAGAGTATTTATTGGTGAATACACTTCCAGCAGCATCCAGCACGTCGCGGCTGACATAGTTTTCAGACGGGATTAGCTCCAATCCCTCGCGCTGGCGTTTCTCTTCGGCCGCAATTAAAGCAGCTACAACTTTATCGTCCATAAGCCGGCCTCCTTGCTTGTTACACCTAATTGTACCAAAATATTGCGACATTAGACCATAATTTTCCTCTCGACTGCGGCGTGTTACCTTAGGAGGGAGAGAATTATGGTTGATGTCGGTATACCACATATGGTATTATAATTAGCCTATGCCGACTACTAACGAGAAGATTGGCAACCTGATTGCTCAGGTAAGGCAAGAAAAGGGTTTTACCCAAGCCGAATTCGCCAGACGACTCAAAACCTCACAATCCGCCGTTAACCGCATGGAACACGGCCGCCAAAACCTCAGCTTGGAAACCCTCGGCCGTGTCAGCGATGTGCTCAACAAGCAGTTGCTCAGCCTGAACACTGGCGCTGTTAACCTATACATTGAGGGCGGCCACGAACTACATGGCGACATTGCCCTCAAAACCAGCAAAAATGCGGCGGTCGCCCTGCTCTGTGCCAGTTTGCTGAATTACGGCGTGACCCGCTTTAAGTCCTTCCCGCGTATCGAGGAGGTCTACCGCATTATTGAGGTGCTGGAAAGTATTGGCGTGCAGATTAAGTGGACGGCGGACAATGGCCTGGAGGTGCGCCGACCGGAAAAGCTACAGCTCGATAAACTTGATGGCATTGCCGCCCGTAAGACGCGCAGCGTGCTGATGATGATCGGCCCGCTGATGCATGATTACAATGAATTCAAGATTCCTTACGCTGGCGGTTGCAAGCTTGGCACCCGCACCGTTGAGCCGCACTTGTTTGCGCTGGAAGAGTTCGGCGTTAGTATCGTCGCCACCAAGGGCAATTATCATGTTAGCGTTAAGGCTAAGCCGGCCGGTGATATTGTGCTTTACGAATCTGGTAATACCGTTACCAATAACGTGTTGATGGCGGCGGCGCGCACAACCAGCCAAACAAATGTTCAGGCGGCCAGCGGCGATTACATGGTACAGGATTTATGCTATTTCCTACGGCGCCTGGGCGTGCAGATTGACGGCATCGGTACCCAATTCTTGCAAATAACTGGCGTGTCTGGCCGAATCAAGAAGAATATTACCTACGCGCCCACCGAAGATCCGATTGAGGCAATGTTCTTTATCTCGGCCGCCGTGACCACCAATTCCAAAATCACTATCCGGCGCGTGCCATATAAATGGATTGGCCTGGAGCTTTTGAAACTCAAGAAAATGGGTGTGAAATTCAAGCTCAGCGAACCGTACAAAGCTAGTAACGGCGTGATTGATCTGGCCGACATCACCATCGAAAAACATGCCGAGGGTGAGCTCAAAGCGCTGCCGGAAAAACTACACCCCAACCTTTTCCCTGGCCTCAACCCTGATAACCTGCCCTATTTTGTGCCGATTGCCGCGGTTTGCGAAGGCCGCACCATGATTCACGACTGGATCTACGAAAACCGGGCAATTTATTACACCGAACTGACCAAGGTCGGCGCCCAAGTTGAGCTGGCCGATCCGCACCGTGTTTATGTGGTCGGTCCGACCAGATTCACAGCGGCCGACGTGACCTGCCCGCCGGCGCTGCGCCCAGCTAGTCTGTTGTTGATTGGCATGTTGGCGGCTCGCGGTCACTCTGTGCTACGCAATGTTTATACCATCAACCGCGGCTATGAAGATTTGGCCGAACGGCTGAACAGCCTCGGTGCCCACATTACCGTCATGCACGACATCTAGTATAATTCTAGGCAGCGCGGGATTCGTATAGCGGTTAATATAAAAGTTTTCCAAACTTTGGACGGGAGTTCGACTCTCCCATCCCGCACCAGTCTATTTGAATCTTAGGTTTTCGGCGGCGGTTTGGCCAACATCATTAAGATTTGGTATGGTGGGTGGTTTGGGCGCTGTTAGAGTTATCTTGGCTAGGCCACTACTGGAAAGCTTGATGTGTATTACTCGGGTGACTAGACCATGGCCAACTGCATTATTATCGGTGCCCCCAAAAGCGATGGCCGAAACAATCATTAAACCAACTAATAACATCACAACCGGCATGGCGTGTTTATGAAGTTGTTTAGTCTTTACTTCCATTGCCACTGCGCCTCCAGAATGTTTAGGTCAGCACTGCTACCGGTGGTGGCATGAACCATGATGAAGACATTTTCGCCAGCTTTGACAGGGTGGTAAACAGCTGTTTCAATCACCGCGACGCCCTGGGATTTGTTGTTGGCGGTAACGGCATAGGCTGGGCTACCAGCAAAACCGGCAACGCGCTCGTTATCAATTACAAAACCTGGCAGACTGGTCTGAATATCTTTTTCGATGGCTTGTTTGGCCAAGGCGGTAAAGCCGGCAACGTTTAATGTTGGGTTGTTGGTGGCATAGACTTTGTAGGCATCGGTGGAGCTATCAGGGCTCTGACCGTTATAGGCAGTCATGGTACAGCTGCCATGACTATTTGTGATGTTCAGCCGGTCAACAAAGTTGGTTGAGTAGCATGGCGTGCTCAGGCTGGCAGCCAAGGTGGACGGAGCGTTGTTTCGAGCGGCCGCTGTTTTATTGATACGAGAATCATGCTCGATGGCGTAAGTCCAACTGCCAAGACCGGCCATCAATGCAAGCACTGATAACACCAGACCGATGCGAATTGGCCAGCGTCGGCCTTGAACATGTGACGTTGTGCCCACTACAAGGCCGAATATGCCTAGCACTAAAGCAATCAAGGGTATGAATAAGGCGCCGACCAGACCGACAATGCCAGCCAAGATGGTTAACAGTGTTTTGGTCTCGGCACCCCGTTCGGCGGGCGTAGCAATGGCATAGGTTGGCATTACACCGTGCAAGCCGGTAGCACCAATTGCTATCAAGGGTGGGGCTTCTTGCCGATTGATGTTATCCGGCGGCATGTTTTGCATCAGCTGCGCTATTGGTGAGGTATTGGCTGGTGTGCTAGGAGCTGCCAGGGGCTGTCCGCAGTTGCCGCAAAAGGCAGCACCATCTTCGACCGGTTGGTGGCAATTAGGGCATTCCATAGTTTTTGCTTTTAATAAAAGTCAGACTTATTTAAGCACGCTGGCCACAATGGGTGCAATAGAGGTGGTGCTGCGCGTTGGGCGTTCCGCAGCTGCGGCAGAAACGATTATGGCCGACAGCGCTTAAACCCAGGTCTTGATCGTGCTCCGTTGCCTTTAGAAAAATCAGGAATAATCCGGCGCTAACGCCAAGGGTAATCAATATGGAAATCGAGCTATACAGGGCTGAGCCTGAGGTCAAACCAAAATCGTATAGGCCATGCAACAATATGGCCGCAGCTAGCGGTACAGCTACCAAAAATGGTGAGCGGCCAGCCAGTTTCCGTTTTGCCAAATAATAACCAACCAGACCGGTGGTTGCAGCGTGGAACATCGGTGTTAGCAGCACTCGCATCAGTCCGGTCTTAGAACCATATTGCAGAGTGTAGAGGATGTTTTCGGGCAGACCAAAGCCCAGACCGGCCAAGGCAAAATAGATCACGCCATCGGTATGCTCGTTAAAATAACGACGTCCATAGAGTACCGCGGCCAATGGCAAAAACTTGCAAATTTCCTCAATCGCGCCAACAGCTAAAGATGCTGTCAGGAGAGTTCCACTGGCTGTCCCAGGCAACACGTTGTTAGCCGGAATTAGCCAGTGTTCCAGCCAAGCAGCCACCAGGGCACCGACCACACCGAAGCCGGCAGCCATCCATAGAGCGGCAATCGGCTCCCTCTCGCCGTGATCATGAGCAATCAAAAACCAGGCCAGCCCAGCGGCGATGCCAACAAAGACCAGTAGCAGGATAAATAACATTGGTAATTTTTATTTCTAGCGAACAGATATAGTATACACTATTTGAGGTACGACGCTTCGCTCGTCCCAACAAAGCAGTCCACCGGACTGTTTTGCCCCGGTAGCTCAGCTGGATAGAGCAGAGGACTTCTAAGCCTAAGGTCGCAGGTTCAAATCCTGCCCGGGGTACCACTTCTACGTAAGCATAATCCTGGTATACTGTAAACAAGCGAGTGTTGAGTCGAATAAATAGAAAACATGCAAAAACACCTACGAAAAAAGGTTCACAGAATTAGCAAACGGGGTTTGGGTACGGGTAATTGGCAGCCGTTAGCGGTGTTTATTGGCCTAGGTATGATAGGCGTTATTACTATCGCGTTCGGCCGGGCTTCAAACGGCATTCCGGTCGGCAATCCCTATATCGATCCGAGTCAACTGAGCACTAATGGCATTTCTCTGTATGATGAGCCCTGGCGCGGTTACATGGATACCGTGCCAGCCACTCAGTTTTTAGCCGGCATTGGCGTTAATTACAACCCGGTTAATGAATCCTCGTCACAGGATGATTCCAATTTGCAGTACTTGGCTTCGATAGGTGTACACGTCATTCGAATTGAGTTACCATGGAACGCTGTCAGCCCGACCAACGAAACTCAGTTGACTTCCGGTTCCCAAACTAAGTACGGTGCTATCTTCGCCGATTGTAAGAAGTATGGCATCGCGCCTACCATACTGCTCAACGCCAATGATGGGGTGCCAGAGCCGCAATACACCGCCTACAGCGCTACAGTTATTGGCACGCCGGCAGTTGGAGCTAGCCAGATTACGGTCAGTGGAATTCCAGCCTCCGACATTACTGTGCATACTCCAAACAGCTCGAACGGCGGCAGCGGCCTGAACCTTGGCATAGGATCAGAAAACGGCAACCTCATCACTGCCATGACAACCAACAACGATGGTAGCCTGACGCTGTCGCTGTCACAGCCAATTGCATCTGCGCCTGGCAGCACGGTTACCATCAACTATTTTAAATATCTACCGCTTTATCCGGTTGGGACGCCGGAGTTCAATAACACTGTGGCCGGCTGGTTGCAATACGTAAAGACCGCAACCAACGCTGCAGAAGCGGCTGGGCTCACCAACTATAGTGTCGAAATCTGGAACGAGCTGACCTTCGGCTCACGCTTTCTGAGCATAGATGGCTACTACCCATCTGCAGCTCCTTTATTTACCAACGTGGCAAACTCAGTTCAGTCCGGTGGTAGCGCTTGGGAATTAGCTAATCAAACTACTCAGTACCTAAAAAACACTTACGGCAGTAACGTCAAAGTCATCTGGGGTTTTTCTAATTCCAACTTCTACGCTACTGCCTCAAACGCTTTACCGCCCAATACGGACGGCGAGTCTTATCACCCCTATGGAACCCAGGCGCAGAACTTAAACGATCCAGGCGAACCCTCAATTTTAAATAGTAGTAGTATAGGTAACTTACGAGAGGGCAAGTACGCCCCAAACATACAAATTGGTCTTCCGGAAAATCTGTTCGGCGGTCTTGATTTAATGAATAACACTCTGATTCTGGGTAAGCTGGCACCCGGTTTTCGAGAAGCCTCCTTACCGTCCGGAACGACTAATTTCCTGCACTATATTACCGAAACCGGCGTCGAGCCGGATGAAATGTTTGGGAATCAGTTGGGTGCGAGCAATGGCTGGGGGCAGAATTCGGCAATTAACCAAACTCTACAGTCCAAAGCCCTGCTGCGCGAATATAGTTTCTGGCTCAACAAAGGCCTGGATCAGTACGATACCTACGCGGCTTTCTCTGACGACAGTGAAAATGACGGAGGTTACAACATTCTGGCCGGCGGCTCAGACGTCAGCGGCAGTCCAGTTACTATGGAGAGCCGGACTTTACAGAATTTTACCAGTCAATTCGCTGGGGCTACGACGCTGTCCAGCCCGCGTAGTCTCGGTGTCACTGTTAGCGATATTACGCCGAATGACAACACTGCCGCCTATGACGTCTTCTCGGCTGATCCGACCACCGGCGAGCCGGCATTAAGTTACCGCGACATGTTCCAGTTTCTGCCGTTTCAGGTAACTGATCATAAATTCGTCATCGCTGATTATGTCATGAGCTGGGATTTGGTCTCTCCGCCACCGCCAATGGATTTTCAAGTTGACGTCACCAATGTCGATGGCACAAACGCCTCGGCCAGCTATTACGACCCGCTTACTAACCAATCCGAGCCGATTACAGTGATTAGCCGCAGTAGTACCGATATAGTTCTCGACATCGAGGCCGTCGACTATCCCCGAGCCATTACCATAGATGAAACAGGCGCCACGACACCACCGGTCGCCGACACTACACCGCCCACTGTCAGTCTGACCAGCCCGGCTAATAACGCAAACGTCAGCGGCAGCAGCATGGCAATTACCGCCAACGCCACAGATAACGTTGGTGTCGCCAGCGTGCAGTTTAAACTAAACGGCAATAACCTTGGTACACCCGTAACCAGCAGCCCCTATACCCAGGCCTGGAATACCACTGGCTTCAGTAATGGTAATTATACTCTTACAGCCGTCGCCATCGATACATCCGGCAATATAACCGCCTCTAGCCCTATAACGGTGGTTGTTAGTAATGCTGGTGGCTGCACACAGAATACTGGTGAGCCTACGGCAGCTAGTAACCTTACCGAAACATCCGTAAGTAATACTAGCATTAGCCTAAGCTGGACGGCTGGCGCCCCCAGTTCTGGCTGTACCTTTGTCCACTATACTGTAGCCCGCTCCGATCCTCAGAGTGATATAAGTAGCATAAAGACTAGTTTTACATCGGGTACGACGTTCACCGACACCGGCCTGACTGCCGGCACTACATATCTCTACTATATAGGGATAGAAGACAGTGGCATTAATTATGCTTGGACGCCCAAGGTGGCCTTTAGCACTACCAGTGATAACTTAGCGCCGACCGTGCCAGGCAGCTTTGCGGCCACGGCGCCGGCAGCCGACAGCGTCAATTTAAGCTGGGCAGCTAGCACCGATAACCCGAATCCCGGCGGCAGCGGTGTTAAAGGCTATAATATCTACCGCAATGGCGCCACTTCGCCAACATTCGTGGTGAACGGTGCCAACATCACCAGCTTTACCGACACGACTGTGGCTGCCAGCACCACCTACACTTACGTCATCACCGCCATCGACAACGCCAGCAACGAGAGCGCGCCTAGCTCAGTAGTCAGCGTGACAACGCCAGCGCCAACCTGTAGCGGCATGCCTTCGTTACCAACCACCCTACACGCCACAGCCCAAACCATTAATAGCATCAGCCTGGCCTGGACGGCTAGCACTGCTAGTACCGGTTGTACCCTAAGTGGCTACCACATCTACCGTGGCGGTGTCTTCCAGGCAGATGTTACCAGTGGCACCAGTTATACCAGTACCGGATTGACGCCCAATACCAGCTACAGCTTTACCGTTGCGGCTTTTGATACTAGTGCTCACAGCTCAGCCCAAACAGCAGCTGTGGCGATTGCCACCACGGCTGACGTTACCGCTCCGAGCGCACCAGGTTCAGTGACCGCCACTGCTAGTGGCAGTGCCCAAGTCAACCTGTCTTGGACGGCCAGCACCGATAACGTGGCCGTTACAGCTTACAAAATTTACCGCGGTGGCAGTGCCCTCACGACCGTTAGCGGCAGCACACTTAGTTATGCCGACACCACTGTCAGTGCCAATACTGACTACACCTACCAGGTGAGTGCCCTGGACGCCGCCAACAATGAAAGCACTAAAGTAACAGCTTCACCCAGTCCCATTCACACCCCGACTGCCACCGATATTACCGCGCCAACCACACCAACGAACTTAACGGCTCCGATTATTGCCTCGCAGTCTGCAAATATCTCCTGGACGGCTAGCACCGATAATGTGGGCGTGGCCGGCTATCATATTTACATCAATGGTATCTATGACGGCGACACCACGACCACCAGCTTCACCGCCGGCTGTGTTGCGCCGGGTGTCAACTACACCTTTACTGTCAAAGCTTTTGACGCAGCCGGCAACCTCAGCCCAGCCGCCACCGTTAATCTTACTAGCCTCAGCGGCAGTTTGTCCGGTGATTTGGATTGCAACGGCACCGTTAATGCTACCGACCTGTTCACTCTGCTGCGCAATTGGCAACGCACCGATGCTCTGCCGGTCAATGGTGACGTCACAGGTGATGCCAAAGTTGATGCCACCGATTTATTTGACCTATTAAGGAACTGGGGTAAAAGCTCATGATAAAACTACAGCGGCTAAGCCGCTTCAATACCACACTATCAATTGCCTTGCTGATCGGACTGGTGGGCGTCAGCCTGAGCCACCTCACCCTGGCTGCCAGCGGCAGCCTAACCCTCAATCCAAGCAGCGGCGGTGTCACCACCGGCAATAATCTGGTTGTGACCTTGCATGAAAACAGTGGCAGCGATGCCGCCATTGGCGTTGATGCCTTCCTAGACTACAGCAGCAACCTGGAATTCATCAGTGCCACGACGGTCGCTCCTTTTAGCGTTGCCCCACCCGATAACCCCAGTGGCGGCGTGGTGGAAATAACCCGCGGCGCTTACAGTGGTGTTACCGGTGACCAGGTGGTCAGCGTCATTACCTTCAAGGCCCTGACAGCCGGCACTGCCAATGTGACTTTCAATAGCAACAATTCATCAATCTCCGCGGCGGCTAGTGGTGGAGCTAATCTGCTGGTCACCAGCCCCGGCGGCAACTACACGTTAAGCGCGCCTGCGCCGGCGCCAACCCCGGCGCCATTAACTCCGGCGCCAACCCCCAGTACCCCGGCACCCAGTGCTACCAGCAAAGGCACCAGTGTCAGTGTGACGCCCCAGGCTAAGACCACTACCTCTGTCTCAAGCACCGGTACGGCGGTCACCGTACCT
>Ga0182030_10016084_pt1 | contig 14608 bp, 9 predicted proteins | sample 812S3MmetaG_FD_121299 | JGI IMG/M metagenome (GOLD analysis project Ga0182030, IMG submission 121299) | Permafrost microbial communities from Stordalen Mire, Sweden - 812S3M metaG (Illumina Assembly) | ecosystem: Environmental > Terrestrial > Soil > Wetlands > Permafrost | place: Sweden... | reverse complement strand
TTCTTGGCTGTGGCCGCCCTTCGCAGATGCCAGCGGGCCCCGACTGGCGACAGTACGTCGTGGACAGGCCGCGCTCCTCGGGCGCGACGGGCGTCGCATGGAGGCCTGACATATGCGGAGGCATCGACCTCCGACCCGACTATCAGACCTTGAACGAGTCCAATCTCGTGGCGTTCCTGCAGGGTCAGCAGTTTTCGGTTCGTGCCGAACGCCAGCCTGTCGAGCCCGGGAAGCCTGAGCTCATCTTCGTTTTTGTAACCCTCCCCGGAAGCTTGCAAACAGTTCCGCTTCGTGTCGCCATCCTGAAGACTCCCGACGAAGCCGGTCGCGATCTCTACGACGCCATTCTTGAGCACGGGTCTGGCGTCTGGGGCGTGCACCGCGCCAACCTCGCGATCCTAGGGCCTCACGGCCTGCCAGAAGACGATCTGGCGTTTGCCGCCAAGACTCGGCTGGCGTGTTGGGGAACCTTCACGTTGGCCGATGGAGGAGATGCGGTTGTGATTCCCGGGGGATACGCCGAGCCATGAAAACCGTTCGAACTCACGTCTCCAGGTCGCTGTGCGCGATCGCGGGTACGCTTTCATTGGCGGGATGCGGCGGCGGCCAGTCGCGAGCTACCGTATTCGACCCGACGGGAGTTGGGGCAGCGCCGGTGGACATCACCGCGAATCCAGAGGTGGAGCGCCCGTATCCTCCGCTCGACGGTGCGTCGGCGGGAGAAGACCACTGGATAGGGGTCTCGGTCCTCGGCAACTCCATACGGTTCTCGCGCCCATCGCGCTGGACGATTCGTGATGCGAGCCTCGAGCCGGAACACGCCTACGTCCGGTACGTGTCGCCGGACGCCTATTCCTTTGCGATCTATCAGAGAGGCGATGACACCGGGAGGTCGTGGCCGGATATCTACGCGCGATACGAAGCTGACGTGGCTGGAAACGGCGCGAAGGCGATCGGGCAGCGAGTTCCCGTGGCGACGGAGATCAACCAGGGCCGCGCGTATACTATTGATAGGAAGATTACGAGTAAGACGCCGATCTTGAGTCGGAGTCGAGAGATCCTCATTCGCGGCGACCATCAAGTGGTGCTCGTGCAGATCGTGACTACCGAGGAGAACCTATCGCGGATCTCGGCCGATGTTTTGGAGATCCTTCGCCGTATGGAGGTCGAGTAACCGATGCGACGGCTCCTGGGGTTTGGTGTTTTGTGTGGACTTGTGTGGCTCACAGTGGCGAGCTCCGTGTCCTGTGGTGGGGCACCGCCAGTGTCGCGCATCGAAGACAAGGCGCGTCTTGACGTTCCCATCTCGATCTGTCGAAAGGCTCTCGCACCGGGTGACACCAACGATGCCGGTGTGGCGCGGACGGACGCTTACTGGAGCGTGCTGCTTCCCGGCTTTCGCGGGATCGGGTTTCCGATTCGGCCAAGCGATCTCGATTGCGTCGGGGAGCGCCCCGACCGTGGAGTCTCGAGCGGTGTGGTGTCGCCCATCGGCGAGGACGATCTCGTTCTGTCGGCTCCGGATGACGGTGTTCAAGTGGCGTGGCTCCGGGCGTTCCGGCCTTCGGATGGAGTGGGATATGGCCCGCTCGCACTCGTGCGAAGCCGTCCTTCGGAGATCGACGTCTACTCCATCGGAAGGTTCAGCGGCAGCGTACACCATGCTCGATTTGAGCTCGGTCAGCTGGGCACATCGAGAATCATCGTCGCTCATGACGGACGCTGCGCGGACGCGAAGGTCGACACCGAATGCGAGAGCATTCTTTCGTTTTTCGTCGCGAGTGGCGGCAAGGTCGTCGCCGCCGCGACGACTCCGGAGCAGCGCCTTCGGTATGCGAGTGGCGTCAAGGGTGTCGGGCGCTTTCAGTATCGCCTGACCACCGATCCACCGGTATTCGACGGGCCGACGGTGCGGGTGCACGAAAAGCTCCTCGTTCGAGACGCCAACCAGGAAGATGTGAGAAAGGCCGAAGGCGACCGCGTGTTCACACTCGTCGCGGACGGAAAGCTCGCCCCGCAGCAGGACTCATTGTGGTCTCAGCTGCCGACGTTCACGGACAAGTGACGCCGTTTGGAGTCGGTCCAAGAAAGAGAGAATGGACCGCCAGGACGCAAAGGGACGACAGGGAGTCTGATTCGAGAAGCCGCAGAGCCCGGTCATCTACTCTGACCACGAATCACGCACGCCTCGGATTTCTCGCTCCATTCGATCGGTGGCTGCTCTGGATGTCCTCCGCGCCGAGCGCAACGTCCCCCTCTCGCTAGGCATCTATCTCGTTATCCCCAATACCTCGATCGCGAGTTCACATTGCTCGACCTCCACTTTTGGCCCACGCCCAATGGCAAGAAAATCACCGTCTTCCTCGAAGAGGCAGGCTTGGAGTACCGCATCCTCCCGTGCAATATCGGCCGTGGCGACCAGTTCAAGCCGAGCTATCTCGCGCTCAATCCCAACCATCGCATGCCGCTGCTCGTGGACGATGCTCCCCACGGGGGCGGGGAGCCCATCGCTGTGTTCGAGTCGGGGGCGATTCTGCTCTACCTAGCGGAGAAGTCGGGGAAGTTCTGGGCGCACGACCTGCGCGGTCGGTACGAGATCACGCAATGGGTCATGTGGCAGATGGCCAACCAAGGACCCAAGACCGGCGAGCTAGGGCACTTCCTTCGGCTCGGCGATACGCAAGGGGACCAGTCGTACGCGCTGCGCCGATTCAGCGACGAGGTGAACCGCCTATACGGCGTCCTCAACAACCGACTCTACAACCGGCGCTACCTCGCGGGCGCGGAGTACACGATCGCCGACATCATCTCGTACCCGTGGATAGTGAACTATAGAGCTCAGCAGCAGGATCTCGAGGAGTTCAAGTACGTGAAGCGCTGGTTCGAGGAGCTCAGCGCTCGCCCGGGCGTCCAGCGAGGGCTTGCGGTCGGCGCAGACCTCGCAGAAGACTTCTCGAAGCTGCCACCGGACGAGATCGAGCGCCGCACCAAGCTTCTATATAATCAGCGCGCGATCCCAGCGCCGGCTTCGGGCGGTATCTGAGAAGAGAGTCCACGCGCCCTCAGACGGGCGAGTGGGCGTTTCTGGGAGAGGGCGAGAGCGGCCGGTTGCTCAACCACTCTTCGAGTGGACCAATCCTGCCAATGCCCTCATCAAGAGTCGCCGGCGTATGCTTGACCGCATCTCGACGCCGGTGCGCGAGTCGCCACGGCAGGCCACAATCATGACTACCGAATTGCGGCGTGATGCATTGGATAGCCGAAAGCGCCATCACAGTCCCGACCAAGGAAAACCGATATAATAGTCAACCGCGTAACGCGGGAGAAGGGAGGCGTATTTCGGTCGAGCCCAAGCGAGGCCGGCGGCGAGCCGCGCGGAGCGTACTTCCTGTACGCGAGCACGCTCGACGCCGGGATCGCGAAGGGATCGACCGAAAGACGCTGCCCTTCTAACGGGGGGGACGGCGCTCCCCATACTCCGGACCGAACATGACATCGGCGCGCCGCGCGTGTTCGGCGATCGCGTCATAGCGAGCCTTGAAGGTCTCCCATCGCGCTTTGTGTCGGCCGAAGACCGCTGCGAGCCCTGGCTGGTCTGCCGCGGCCTTCTCGATGGCTTCGGGCGAAAGCTCGGCAAGCAGCCCCCGGACTCCGCGAAGGACCGCTTCGGTCAGCGCGGCCTGATTCGAAGCGACGTTGAGGAGCATCTCTTCGACGGCAGCAGGAGCGTCGAACTCCTGATTGCGCCAATCGAGCATGGCGAACGCAAGCGACGCGGGATCTCGGGCGGCCCCCACTCGCTGAGCGCTTCCCGAACGAGCCTTGACTCGCGGCTTTGCACAATCGAGCTCCGTTGCGGAGACGGAACTCACGTATCCATCTCGCAGCGCGATGAATGATCGGCAGAATGTTTCGATGATGTCATGCATCTTCGTCAGGAGCCTGGCGACGTCCCCCGTGGTCTCGAGGGGAACGCCGGGAACAAGCGAAGACGCGAGCTCTCGGAGCCCGAGCATGGCGAGAATCTCGAGTGACATCGACAGGTGCGACGTGTTTCGACTCGCTCCCCCAGGAGGCACTGCCGCTTGAGGGGGGTTCCAAGCGCTCTGGGCCATGGGTTGCCCCGGTGGGTATTGGCTAGGACCTCGGGACATCTGCGGCAGCGCCCCGGGACCGAACTGTCCGGGGGCTCGGGACGCCTGGGGCGGTCCGGGTGCGAATTGCCCGGCAATGGGCGACAGCCCGGGAAGAGAATCCCCCATTCCGGGACCGAGGGGACTAGGCCCTATCGCACTGGGATATGCGGGGACATTTCCCTGATTCCTTGGCGAAGGCCCGAAATTCGGCGGTGATTCTGCGACCGAGAGGGAAGGGAGAGCCGGAAGGCCGGAACCTGCACCCATCGCAACGGGGATGTGCTGCGCGAGGCGGTCTCCAAACACCGACCGCTCGAGATCGGGTCGTTGCTGCCAAGCATTGGAGTCCTCCTGGAATGGCGTGACGGTGACCTCAATGGCGTTCCCCAGGAGAAACATGTTGCCAAGCCGTCCGAGGGAGACGAGCTCCCCTGGTTGGATGCGATCGCCTCGAGTGTCCTGTACTCCGTTGCGGCTGTTGAGATCGCGAAGGCAGAGATCCGATCCGGTCAGCTCGATCACCGCATGAAATTGAGACACGAACGGATGCGTGATGCGGCAATCATTTGCTGCGCTTCGTCCCAGACGCGCTGGAAGAACGTGGAGGACCTGCTCGCCGTGGACAGAGCCGTCCCGCGCATGGAAACGGAGGCGAACCCCAAGACCCATGGCGTGTGAGACTAGCGGACCGAATGCCGTACGTACATCGGGCGCCCGACGCTCATGGCCTGGCGATACGAATCTCTTCGGGACAACGCAGTCGAGAGAAAAAGTCCGGTCGGAAAGGATCGGCTCGTCCTTCTCCCCGGATCTTAATCATAAGGGGAGGGCATTCGCTCGAGTAGATCGAAGGATTGGACGGCAGTGGCTTGAGCCCGCCGAGGTGTACGAACAGATCGAACAGCGAGAAGGAATGCCTGCCGAACTCCTGGGTTGGTCGACCGCCCTGTTGCCATTCGATGCGCATGTCCTCGCCGAACCATCTGAGAACGGCCGACCACTGCCCCTGCTGCAGTGGAGTCTCCTTCCCTCCTACGACGGCCTTCGCATCTTTGACATCCGATGCGGTCCAATCGGCCTGAATTGCGAACCTTAGTCCGACATCCTGGCCCTGAAAGAATGCGTCGGTGATCTCTTGGGCTACGGTGAGACACTGCAGCCCGTCGGCTGCAACAGGGTCCGTGCCTCGTTTTGCGGCATAACGCCCATCACCTGTGGCCTCGACCGCGTCGCCGAGATGGCCGTGAACGAATCCCCAGAGAATTCCGTCCGGTTTGAAGAATGCGGCAAAGTCGCTGAAGTTCGCTGCATCGGCGCCGGCTCGAAACGGATATTTCCGACTGAGTTTGTCGTTCCACGCGGTCCACACATCGGATCGCCAGTCCGTGGCAAGGGACGTCGCGCCCTCGGCTTTGACGGCACTGACCGCCCCCATCACGGGCGGCATGAGGATACGCGAGAGGTTCGACCGCAGCGGCTCGCGAGTTCCGTCGAGCAGTTCCTGCACCGCCGCCTTCGCTTCGATGAACGGGGCCTGCATGTCTTGGATCGAAGCTTTGGGCGACGGAGCCTGGTCGAGCGCGGCCTTCAGCTTGTCGAGGATCGCGAGATATTTATCTAGCGGCGCCGGTGCCCCCTTCGTGTCTGCTCCGTCGAGGCCGCCAGAGAACGCGAGTATGGGGCGAAAGGCCGTTTCCACCGATGAAGGAGGAATCACCTTCGCTCCCGCGTCGGCGCTCGACGAGCCAAACCACGGAATCCGCTTGAGGAGTGTCTCCGCCATGGGAGGAGGAGTGAAGCCCAATTCCTCATCGTGAACCGCGTTGAGCTTGAATTGGGCAAATAGTGGCCTGAAAAATCCGTCGTCATCTTTCAGCGCAGTGAGCTCATCGCGCGCCGTTCCGACGTCCGTCGGAGTCTTGACTTTCAGCTCACTCAAGAACCGAAGCCATCTTTCAGAGAACTCGGACAAATATCGGTCTCGCGCCTGAGTGCGCAGGGCCGCTTCATCGGTCGGGATGCTCGCGTCTTGCAGAACCCATCGCTCGACTTCGGCTTCCGGCGGCCAAGGGCTCGGACCATGCAGGGCATCTCGAATCCTTTGCCATGCGTTGGCGGTGTATGCTCCTGCAATCTGAACATCACCGCGCGACTCCAGAAATGCGAGCGACGGGGCCCCAAACATCGCGCTTGCTCGGAGCTGCGGTTGGTCGCGCGTCCAGAGCAAAAGGCGCCGATAGGGCATGTCCTGGACGCGCAGCTGCTTGGTCAGACGCTGGCGCGCGCTCACGAGCGATCCGCTCGCGACCCAGTCCATAGTGGGGCGCCGTTCGAGCGCATCGAGATACCGGCGGGAGTGTTCGAGCAATCTATCTGCTGACACAGCCTCGCCGGCGGGAATGAGCCGGAGCCACTCATTGGCCAGCTGCTTCGGTGCCCAGGTTCCGCTGACGTGGCCCTTGGGGTCCACGAGCGTCGCCACCAGCCGAACGACCTCGTAGCCCTCCTGCAGAGGTGTCGTCTCGTCCGCGGACGACGGCGCGTCCGTCAGAGGCGGCCCCCATGTGATGGAATCGAGCCGCTTCTCGAGCGCGGGGCGCATCTTCTGCAACATCCACGAATGGATGCGAGCTTCGTAATCCTCCGTGAGGGGCTCGCGAAGCTGTCGCGCGGCACGCGGTCCGAACCATCCCGGAATGCCGAATGAACCGGCCTCCGACTCGAGTCGATGAATCGTGTCGAGAGCCCCCTCGAGGGGGTCGGACGTCGTACCAGGAGTTCGTCCAGCAGGAGGGTTTCGGAGTGCCGCGGCTGACGCCCTCGCAGCGTCGGCGGTGTCCACGTTTCGGACGTAGCTGAAGAGCGCCGGAACGAGCACAAGAACCGATATGAGCAATCCAATCAGCGACAGCCGTTGGTCGGACCTAGTCCTCGTGTGCTGAACCGACTCCGTCGATCTCGCCAAATCCCGGTCCGGCAGAACCACTGACCGCAGGAGATCACTTGTGAACGCGCTGCGCACGCTCCCGGGCGTTCCGACCGACTCCGGGGGAGCACTCGTAAAATAGAAGCCTCGAAGAATGAACGTTTCAGTCGCCGGTCCGGTCTTGCCGAGAACCTCGGCGAACTCGGCTAGAGGCGCCGATAGCCTGTTTATCTCGTTAGGAAATCCAAAGATTCGCGCACAGCGGGCCGGGTCGCCGTCACGCCCCAGGCGATCGATCGCGCGGGCATGAATGGACCGCTCGACGACAGCGAGCTCGTTTGCAAACGCTTTGGCGGGCTCGTACCGGACGAGTTCATCGCCCACTGCAAACGCCGCCCCCAAGCAAGTCTCCTCGCGCTTGCGGTCACCTGCCCAAAAGTCGGAAAATCCTTGAATTTGGTCCGCGTGCGTAAGCACGAGATAGACAGGGAGGATCTCCGCGAGTCTGTCGACGATCTCTTCCGCGCGCGAGCGAACGCGGTCCGCGAGATCGCGGCGCTCGGCGGCCGTCGCGGCGACAAGCGCTGGGAGGCTCACAGTGGCGATGAGCCCCGCGAGAGCACGATCGCCACGGCCACGGTGAAGCCCGTCGAGAAACGCGGTCCATGACGGACCGGGGTCTCTCGCGTCACAGCAGCTTCCCACGATTTCGAAAGCATCCCCCTCACTCGCGCAGCGCAGCTGAAATAGGACTTCTTCGCCATCTCGAGCCTTGGAGGGAGGCGCGCGAAGCACGAATCCGCACGCGTCGAGCAGAGCGGACTTCCCGGCGCCGCTGGGCCCGATGACTGCGTATAGCGGCGTATCTCTCCCACGCCGCACGCGTCTGCGCTCGGCCAGACACCACGCAAGATGAGTGCGAACTGCGCGAATCTCCGGTCGCTTGTCGTCGCTGCGAGCGCCGGCTTCGTCCGGAGGCGGAGCGACCTTCTTTTGGCGAGCTCGCACAAAAAAGTACAACCAGATGATGACAGGCGGGAGCACGACAAGCGCGGTGAGCGCTTCGGCAAAGCCTCTCAGCTCCGGAAGAAAGACCGCTGCCACCCAGAGCGCGGCGAGAAACAGAATGACCAGAGCGACGAGGACCCAGCGCACCGCTCTACCTCCCGCCCAGAGTGGACGTCACGGGCGAGCCCTGCGGCGAAATTTCCGCGTGAGCGCCATCGACAACACGCCCGAGGAACAATGAAATGACGACCAAGGCAGTCACACACAGGAGCGTGCACACCAAGGCGACCAAGGCAGCGACGGGTATCAAACGCGAACGCGGACCCGTTCGATCGGGGGGAATTGCGTTCGGCGCGATCCAATCCGGATTCTGTCCTCGCAGCAAAACCGTCCGAGCACTTTCAAGAAATTCTCGCGCCGTGTGCCCCCTGGGCATGGCCCCGCCGAAACCGAGAGCAAGACATAAATAGTAGGCTTCGAGGGGCCCGTATGGACCACCTCGTTGAGCCATCGCAGCCATGCGAGCAAAGAAGTTCTCTCCGGCGGTGAACTCCCGGAAAAACTGCAACTGCAAAGGTTGGCTTTGCCATTCCGCGCGGCCGGGCCAGTTCGATCGAAGCACGCGGTCGTCGATGAAAGCGACGAGCGCGTATCGGGCCTCGGCAGTCTCGGCGTCGGCAATCCCTGCGTCCCGGCATCTGGTGACGAACTGCCGCAGCACGGTGATCATTTGTTGCCTTACGACGCTCGCGGAGCCGAGAGAGCGCGCGTCGGCCAGCTGCAGTACGGCGGTAAGCGCTTCCGCCGTCGCCAAATACATGGTGTCGCTGGTAGGAGCGCTCATGGCTCGAGGCTATCGGAGGAGAGCGGGATCGATTGCATACACGGAGAGCCCAACGTCTTTCCACTCGCCGTCGACAGGAAGATATATCGCGATCGTGCAGCTCTTGGCGATGTCATCCCAGAGGGCTCCTTCGCGCAGGAGACGGAAGAAACAGGAACCGGGTTTGACGGGTAGCGAGTTCGAAGGAGCCCAATCGATCTCCGCTCTGACTCCGTGGCGCGCTTGGCGCACGACTTCTGCGATGGTCCGCCAGCCGGCTATCTTTACGAGCTGAGGAACGCGCTCCCGAACGATGGGTTCAGGCAGCGTCGATCGCACGACGATGAAAAACTCATGGTTCGCCAGCCGAGGCTCGGGAATTCGCCCGACGAACATCCCGTCTGGCCTGCGCTCGAGGGGAATCTCCACGTAGGCGGGCGCAGCATCCAACGATAGAAGCGACAGCACGCGGGCGAACAGCTGCTCGAATACGTCCCCGAGCTGACCAAAATTGAACCGAGGAATGCTCGACAAATCGACTTCGGGGGCAAATGTCGATAGCTCCCCAACGAGGCTGCTAAGCGCGAGATACACCTGCTCCGGGTGGACGTTTTCGGTGTCGAGGAGATGAGACAGCAGCGGAATGGAGGCATTGAGCGTGTGGAGGAGCCAAAACCGGCGCGCATCGGTAAAATGAAACTCCACCGCTGCGGGACTCCTCTGCTTGCGACCCGCCGCAAGCTCTCGCTGCCGCGCGAGAAGTGCTCCGACGACTCGATGGAGACCACTTACGAGAAACGGCGCGGCACGGATCGACAGGACGGGAGGCACGAACGTGTCGCGAAGAACGATTTTGCCGTCCGACTGTCGAACCAATTGTGCGAGTGGGATCGTCGACGTCTTTTCGCGGCGCTCGGTCCCGAAGATGAAGCGCAAGTTAGGGACCGCGACATCGAGCTGCTGCATCGATCCGCCGCTATTGAAGTCGGGGACCATCCTCGATTGGCTGGTAAATCGCGCGGTCGTGTTTGGCTCAGTCGATAGCGCGACGTTGCTCCCGCCCTCCTGAGTGATCCCCACCAGGACGTCGAGAGAAGCTTCGTCGCCGCGGAAATGAGCTTCGAACGGCCGCGGGTCCGGAAGCGGATCCTCGATTCCATCTGGAGTTCTCGCGCCACATACGACCGTCAACCCATCCGGCCATACGGCGGCAAGTCGCCTCACTCCGAACTGGCCCGATTGAAGCAGTCGCTCATCGACCTCGAGGTCGTAGATCCCCCAAGCGAGGTGTCGCGACCATGCCATGCGCGTCGCCACCAGGCTTTCGACGTAATCGTCCTGAGCTTGAAAGTGGTGCTGGCTGATGAACAGCCCCTCGGTCCAGACTGGTTTACGCGACATCGCGGGCGGGCACTCGGGATGGATGTGGTTCTGTCGTCGTCAGGGATGGCAAAATAGGCACGTTTCTGTCGCAATGGCACATCCTCGTGAGCCGGGCCTTGCGAGCAAGGGTTCCGCATGTACCGGCGACGCATGATCGGAGGGATTGGCTATTTCTTCTGGTTCCGATCATGATGGTAAGCGTAAGCTTGACGTACCGATTTGGGGCGACTTCGTCTAAGACGATTTCTAACACGAAGCCACGCGATCGCGGAAGCGCGATGGCGTGGTCGTCAAGGGCGGGGCTTCAGAACGGGAACCGTTGGGAAAAGGTAACCGCGCGCAGGAGCGCACAACCGCAGAATAGAGGTGGACAATGGCAGTCGATATGTTCATGAAGATCGATGATGTTGCAGGGGAGTCGGTCGACAGCTCGCACGCGGGCGAGATCGACGTGCTCTCGTGGTCGTGGGGCGCTTCGCAGACCGGCTCGTCGGCTGTTGCGGGCGGATCTGGGGCAGGCAAAGCGAACGTCCAGGATCTCACGTTCGGGATGCACTTCGAGAAGTCGATTCCGGTTCTCGCAGGAATGTTGATGGCGGGCACGCCGTTCAAGCAGGCGCAGCTCACGATTCGCAAAGCGGGCACCACGCCGCTCGAGTACATCAAAGTCATTATGACGACTGGGATCGTCTCGAACGTTTCCTTCAGCGGAACGCCGGGGTCGGATTTCCAGGCGGCAAGCGTGAGCCTCAATTTTTCGGCCGTCGAAGTTCATTACACACCGCAAGCGGACGATGGCACCGGCGCAGCGGAAGTCGTCATGGGCTACGATATTTCCGCCAACAAGGCGAAGTAGTAGGGCCCTTCACTCGCGAGCTACGGGCCCTTGGGAGATCCGTAGCTCGATCCGAGCCGAGGGAAAAAGGGAGGGGCGCGAAACCGCCAGGGCGCCAAGGTATGTCTGCGGGACATGAGCGAAGATCTCGCTCGCGCCCCGGGGGGCATGGCTGTCCTGGCGACTCGCCGCATGAACACGGTCCCGTCGCGGGCGAACGCAGTGCGCCGCGATGATTGACGTATTCGTGCAATCACTGATGCCAGTCCGCATCGGTCATCTATATCTGCGTTCGCCATTGAATACGGCGTAGAGGAGTTTATTCAATCTATTTGTGAAATCGTCATAGAGGGTGACCGTGCCATCAATAGACGCGCTTCGGGACTGCGGCACTGCGGCCGACTGGCGATGACCGAAGTAACGTCGGCGTCTACGTCTCCCGCGTCGGTTCGAAGACGGCAATTGCCTGGTCCCATTAGCGTTCATTGGTCTTGGCAGAGCCATTTTTGCGAGCTCGGATCGCGTCGTCATGCTCTCGCAAAGACATCCTTGCGAGTCCTGAGCGCAAGTCACATACCCGAAGCCAGAGCTTACGTTTCTTCAGGGTTCGCGTGCGCGATACGTACGACTGCCTAAGCTCCCTGAGGTTCCCTTCGAGATCCGAGTCCACATCGCGATTCGCAGCCGGGCCGTGCACCCCACGCGGCGGTGGGAACTGCATGAATCTGCGCGGGCAGCAGCCCGAGTCGGAAGGAGTCAAAGGCCGTCACGACGGTGACCGGTGCGCGGCGCACGGCTCCCGTCGCCTCATGCGATTCCAAGGCGCCGAAAGACAGGAGCTTTTGCGGCATCCACGAGGAACGCGAATGCGACCGCGCCGACCAGGATTGCTCCAATCACGGGCAAGGGCAGGGGTGTCATGGCGATGCCGAGGCACGCCATCGTCGTCGTGATCGCGAGGTCGACGACGGACGAAGCTACGAGCCAGCGGCTCGGACGGGTCGACCATATTCTTGGCCGAGCTCGATTCGTATAGGTCGTCGACTGGTTTCCAAAGGCGACCACGACGAACGCGAGCGTGCGCAAGCTGTCGATCCCCATTCCCAACCGAAACTTACCAACGAGCAACGCCGCGACGCACAGGATGAGCTGAAACAGTCCCATGAAGACCCCTGCGATGGTGAGGCTTCCAACTCGCCACACACTTGGAGTGGGGGACGGGCGAACGTTGTCAGTCGTGAGTGCCATACCAAGGACGTCCCCGGTCAGCATGATGATGATGACGAGCATCGGGGTAAGAATCGCGTGTCCGGTCACGATGAGACCTACCGCCAGGAAGAACACTTTCACGATCTTCATCGTCATCGAGTTCAGGGTGTAAGTGAGGATTCGTTGAAACGTGATCCGGCCCTCGTTGACCGCGGCAACGACTCCCTCGAGCCCCGGCTTGGTCAGCACGATTCCTGCCGCGGACTTGGCGACATCCGTCGCGGTCGACACGGCAATTCCCATCTGCGCCTGGCGGAGCGCGGGCGCGTCGTTGGCGCCATCACCGCACATTCCGACCGTGTGTCCGCTCTTCTGGAACGTCTGAACGAGATGGAATTTGTCCTCTGGTAGAATCCCAGCGAAGACCGCGAACGTTTCCGGTCGTACGTTCGTTGGAATCAGCCCTGGTGGGCAAACCGTCGCATCCAACCCTACTGCTCGCGCGATGATCGCCGCGGTTGCCGGTGCGTCGCCCGTGACCATCACGGTGCGCACGCCTAGCGATTTCAATTTCTCGATCAGCTCCGCGGCATCCGGACGTGGAGGATCACTCAGCGCGATGATCCCAACGAGCTTCAGTGTCGTCGCGCCCGCCGCGACTGCCAGTACGCGATAGCCCTTTCCTTCGAGCTCATTCGCGGTCGCAGTCGCCGTCGGCGAGGGTGCTGCCGACGCTGACACGACCGCAAACGCTCCTTTGACCGCACGCATTGGAGCGCCGTTCGCGTCTACGGCATTCGCCTCGCTCAGCTTCGTGGCAGGATCGAATGGAATGAGCTTGGTCAGGTGGGGCCCGTCCGCGATCGGTAACTTTGCCGAGGCGGCGCGAATCGCGACATCCACCGGGTCCTGCCCGCCTTCGGAGCTGGCAAGAGCTGCCGTCGCCAAGAGATGTGCTTCGTCGACGCCAGGCTCCGGGCAGAGTGCGGTGACCGTGAGCGTGTTGAGCGTCAGCGTGCCCGTCTTGTCCGAACAAAGGACGTCCAGCATTGCGGCCTCGTCGATGGCAGACAAACGCGTCGGAAGCACACCCACCCGCGCCAATGCCTTCGCGCCGACCGCGGCCGCGAGCGTGAATGTGGCGGGAAGAGCAACGGGAATTGAAGAGAGAATTGCCGTGAGCACGAGGAGCGTGAGCTCGACGATCGGCATCTTGTGGAGCAGGGCATAGATGACGAGCAGTATGAGCACGCCACCATTGAACAGCGCCAGGTTGCGCACGACGCGGATGACGGTCTTCTGTTGTGTGCTCTCGACGTGAGCGGTGCGAACGAGCTCCGCGGTCTGGCCAAACTTGGTCTTTGCACCCGTCGCAGTCACAATCGCCGTCGCCTCTCCCCGGCTCACCGAGGCTCCGGCATAGGTCTGAACGCCGGCCTGGGCCTCGATTGGAATCGACTCGCCCGTGAGCATCGATTGATCGAGCAAGACAGCTCCATCGACGAGTTTCACGTCGGCTGCGACCACGCCGCCAAGGGACAGTTTCACCGCGTCACCAGGCACCAACGCGGCCGCAGCGATCTCCTTCCAAGCACCATCACGCCTCACCGAAGCCGTCAGCGCAAGCCTCGATTTCAGCGCAGCGAGCGTGGCTTGAGCGCGTCCCTCCTGAAGGACTCCGAGAACCGCATTGAAGACGAGCATGGCTGCGATCGCAGCAGCTTCCGCGTACTCATGGAGTGCGACTTGGAGAATGATTGCGGCTTCGAGCATGCACGGCACCGGCGCCCAGAACTTCGCCAGCGCCATGCGCCACGGCCGTATCGCGGTATCTCGGACTTCATTGGGCCCGAACTGCGCGAGTGCTGCTCGAGCCTCGGCGCTGGACAGGCCGACCGCTGAGGCATTCGAGGCAGAGGCCGATTCTCGAGACATTGGTGCGACCGCGGGCGTGACAGGAGGCATCGTTTTCATCTACCCAGTGGAGGTTGAAGGCTCGTTGGAAATCAGCGCAATATGGGCGCGCTGATTCCCCGGTGAGCTGGGAGTAGTTCCGATTTCCCATTCCTCGGTGTGAGCATTCGCATGCTGCGAGCGATTCGCACGACGAGACCGAGCGAGGCCCAGGTGAACTCTGTCTTCCGGCGCGAGAATCATCTCTCGAAAGGGATGCCGCGTGGGCCGCCCCTGGAGTGAACCAGGTTGTCGATCAGGTGAAGATGCAAATGACCTACTAAACCGTTGGGAGATCCCCCCGTCTCTGACGGGGAGGCATCCGATGTTTTACG
>Ga0182030_10016083_pt1 | contig 14609 bp, 14 predicted proteins | sample 812S3MmetaG_FD_121299 | JGI IMG/M metagenome (GOLD analysis project Ga0182030, IMG submission 121299) | Permafrost microbial communities from Stordalen Mire, Sweden - 812S3M metaG (Illumina Assembly) | ecosystem: Environmental > Terrestrial > Soil > Wetlands > Permafrost | place: Sweden... | reverse complement strand
GGCCGATGGTCTCAGGGGGCAGGCGGCGACGAACGGTATCGTGAGCAACTTCAGCCTCGCCGATTATATCGGCGCCGAAGTGGCATCGTTAGCCTCAAACATATATAGGCACGACCAGACGCCGACTATCAGCGCCAGTGGGCAAAGATTTCCCATCGCCGAGATCAAATAGCTCGGGCCAACATCGGGCTATTCGGGTCTTGGCCTATCGAATGGTGTTGTGCTTGGACCTCACGGCGGCGGGCGCAAAATATTTACGGCGTTTCGCCGTTGCGCCGAGGATGGAAAGTGAGATCTATCGGCAAAAGGCCTTGCATTTCTGAACGTTAGTGCACGGGCGCTTCCTATCTGTCGTACTGCTCGTCGTACGCGCCCTTACCCTCGATATCGGCGTTCGAAGCGATCTTGCGGCGCTGAAGAATCGAGGGGTCGCCCGTTTCCCGCCTTATCGATTTTGCCAAATACCTGTGGGAGATTATCACGAAGCATGTGCGGCTGTTGCACAGCTGGATGGTGTTTAACCGCATCATTGCGCAAGTGAGGCGAACGCCGCAGCGGAACGCATATAGCGATCTGGCGATGATGCCGGTGAGCGCCGAGGAGGCTGATCTTTTCGAGCTGTTCACTCACACCGATGCGGCCCGCAGCGAGGTCGCGCGTGTACGTGCGGTCGCCGCGCTGACCCAAGGGCCCCACAATAGGCAAAAAACAATCGGCGAATCGCTGCGGCATCTTTTGCTGAGTACGGTGGACACAGTCGTCGGCAATGCCCAGTCACCAGTCTCTGCGAGCTGCCGATCACCCGTCCAGACCGTTAAGTCAGTAAACAGGTATTGCCATCATTGTCGGACTGGTGGGGGTTCGCCCTTGCGGCGCAGCGATGCCGTCGGCAGTGGCAATAGGGATATCCGCTCTGGTGGTAAAGCGGACATAAGACCTTAGAGTGTATGTCCGCTTATGGCAGACATAAACGGACGCTAGACTAATATTGCCATTGCTTTCGCGATGGGGGTCGTTCAGCATTATCGGAACCACTCAAGTTCGGCCTGCGCATAAGCGCGCGATTAGTTTAAGATGGATAAGTGCATCATCATATGGCGGTCTCTCTGTTGAAGTTCCGTCGTTCAGCCACGCAATTTGCGGTTCGGCAGGCGATCACTGTGAGTTCGTTACTTTCAGCCGAGCGTCAACGCTGGGCGGTCCGCAATTTAGCGGCCGTCGCCGGTGCCGTTCCCATGCTGCGGGCGCGGGTACAGGAAAACATGCGGCTCGCGCTCGGCGACAGTGTTTCACCGGAGGCATCGCGTCTTTACTTTCATCGGGTTGCGTGGTGGCTTTCCAACTCACTTGCGGTGTATCACTCTGGCATTGCCGCCACGTCTGTCCTGGAGGACACAAACTTCGACGGATCAATGCAACTTGTCACCGACGCGATGGCGGAAGGCCATGGCGCGGTGCTGGCAACGCCGCATTGGTGCGGCCACGAGCTCGCCGCGGCGGTGATCAGCCGCAAGCACCCGATGGCACTCGTGGTCCGCCGAGCCCAGACGACGGAGCAAATGACACGCAAGCTCAATTGGTATTCCGCCCTGGGAGTCGAGATCGTACTACGACCTAACCACGCTTCCGCGATCAAAGATGCCGCGGCGTATTTGAAAATCCTCAAGCAGGGTAAAATCCTCGCCATCACACCCGACCTTTTGACGGGGCGCGAGTATGGAGCTGAAGTCGAGCTTTTTGGCCGGCGGGCTACCGTATTTGGCGGTGCTTTCGCTATCGCCAGCATGGCGCGTGTGCCGCTGTTGCGGGTCTTTCCAAAGTGGCAAGCGGATTCTCGCGTGTTGATCGGCTGGACGCGCACCGATTTACCCGACCACATGGACGATCGCGATGCCGTAATTCGCGCCGCCGCGCAGGACTGGTGCAGCTGGTTCGAAGAAAAATTACGCGGCAATCCTCAGGACTGGCTGTTGTGGCTCGACAAGCGCTGGTCGCGCTTTCTGCGCGAGACGCCGCGTCTGCTGCGCGCCGCATGAACATACTCGTTACAGTCGCTGTTTGTGGGTTCGCGTTGGTTCTGCTCTGGGCTGTGCAGAGCGTCGTGCTGGCCTTTGCCGGCGAGCCGTTGGCGCTGCCCTTGCGCTATACAACGCGCCGGCCCGTGGTGCGCTGGAGCAGCCGGGTGATGATCCAACTGGCCTGGCTAATTATTGTCTTTGGTATTCCGTTCATGCTCGGCATGGACCTGCACGAGGTGGTGCACCGCGCGTTTCCACGACCTGTTCCTTGGCGTAGCGTTGCAATCGGCTTCTTGGTAATATTCCTGCCGTTTTTAGCCGCCTTTGCGTTTTATATCAAAGTCGGCTGGGTGCGCATCGTGCCAAGGTTCGACGCTGCGACGCGCCGCGGCAAACTGTTGCGGCGTTTCCTCACGCCGCTCCCGCTGGCGACGGCCGAGGAGGCGGTGTTTCGTGGCACAATTCTCGATCAGCTGCTGCAATGGCTACCGCAGTCCCTCGCTTTCTCGGTCCTAGCTGTCGTCATCAGCGCTCTCTCCTTTTCGTCGGTTCATTTCATCCGTCGACAGCCGCAGAGTAAGCCGGTCTGGCAGCAGGCCTACGGCTTTTTTCTCGCCGGATGCCTGTTCGGAGTGGCATATATCGTCGGTGGACGAAACCTTTGGCTACCGATCCCGGTGCACGCTACGGCGATACTTATGATTGAGATAGAGCGGCTTTACTGCCAGTTTACTGGCCCCCGCTGGCTCACCGGTTTTGCCGAGTCGCCCTATAGCGGCCTGATCGGTAACGTCGCCATCGTCGGCATGGCAATCGCTCTCGTAATCTTGGTCTGAATCTTGAACCGCAGGAATGCTCGATTTTACATTGGCACGATATCAGGCGAGGACACCGCGTAGCGTTACTCAAAAACGCGCAGTGCGCATCCGCTGCGTCGAACGAAGGTCAGCGCCGTTAATTCTCAGCGAGGTTAAGCATATGCTGGAGAAAATGGACCAATCAGCCCGGGGTGCTAAGCGCTCCGATTCTGCCGACCGGTGACGTTTCGCCGACGCAAACAGTCGAGCAGTATCGTCACTTCTGTCCCGCAATATCGCGTTGCCGCGGTGCCGGCCAAATGTTAGCCTTTTTGCAAGCAGGTGCGACGCTATCCGAGCGTACGCTGCTAACTTCGACTTGGAACCGGTTGACGTGACGTTCGGGGGTACAAAGTCGAGTGGATCGCCGTCGGTGCTGCGCGGCATAGCATCATGGCGATCGTGGCTACAGTTCATACGGGACCCCCTGGCGTATCTCGCCGCGACGCAAAATCGTTTTGGGGCGCTGTGCGTTCTCGGCAACCCGCTGCCTATTTGGCGGGGCGGCAGGCGCTTCGTGTTCGCCGTTGGCGGGGAATACGCCCGTCAGGTGCTCGGGCAACCCGACGTCTTTCGCACGGGCGGGCAGGTGATGCTGGGTCCGCGCGGATCGGCCCTTTACCGGATCCGGCGGGGTCTCTTTGCGATGAATGGTCCCAGGCACCGCGCCAACCGTCGCTTGATGCAGCCGCCGTTTTCGAAGTCCGCCGTCGCCAGCTACGCCGCGACCATAGCGCAACTGATCGATCAGATTGTCGATCGATGGCGCCTAGACGAGACACTCGACATTTATCGCGAAATGCGGACGCTTTCCAACTGGGTGGCGGCCCACATTCTGTTCGGCAATGAAGATTTTGCCGCCTCGATCGAGATCGGCAATGCAATCGAGGAGTTGTTGGCGCTCGACGCTCGGGCGCGAAAAAATCCTATTTGGCTCGATATGCCGGGAACGCCTTTTGGACGGTTGTTACGACAGGCGGAACGGATGGAAGCCCTGATGCGCCAGTGTATCGAGCGCGGACGAAAGAATGCGTCGCAAGGCACCGATGTGATCTCAATCCTGATCCGCGCGCTTGACACGCAGACACTCCAGATGAGAGAGACCGACGTCATCGCGCATGCGTTCATTCTCTATGCGGCCAGCTTTGAAACGACGGCGAACGCTTTGGCATGGTCGCTCTTCCTGATATCGCAGCATCCGTCCATTGCGTCCGACCTTCATGATGAAATCAATTCTCAGATCGCAACTTGGCCGCCCGACCAACCGACTATCGATGCACTGCCCCTCCTGGAGGGCGTCGTGCTCGAAGCGCTGCGGCTGATGCCGCCGGTCCCCTTCACGTTTCGTACCGCGCGCCGCGACGTCGAGTTGGGAGACATTCTGCTTCACGATGGCGACAAAGTCATACTCAACCATTTTCACACGCAGCGGAATGCCGACCTCTTTCACGAGCCGAACCGGTTCAATCCGGCGCGCTGGTTCGGCGTTCGTCCCGACCCCTATGAATTCACACCGTTTAGCGGGGGCCCGCGGTTATGCCTCGGCTACAGCTTTGCTTTGTTGGAGCTGAAACTAACGATTGTACGCGTGATGCAGCGTTTTCGCCTCACAGTAGCGCCAGGTGCGGCCATCGACGGCATTGTCCAACTCACCTTGCGGCCACGTCGCGGTATTCCAATGATCGTCCACGCCCAAGATCGCGCATTCATGGCGTCGCCGATTACCGGCAATATTCGTCAGATGATCGATTTCCGAGCCCTGCCGGAATTCGCTCCTGACGCCAGATGACCCGGCACAATGTCTCCTTTTCCAAGTTCCCAGCACCCTCGCAATACCCAGATTTTGCATCTCAATATCTCGGCTAAACAGCTCCCGCGTCCAGTGCTCGCGGCTACAAAAACTGTGCTGCACAAACTTCTTGGATTTCGACGCTTCAATGCGATTTACAGTGGGCTGCCGGAATGTGCGGCGGCGGATTTCTCGCGAACCGTGTTGGACGCAATGCACGTCCGTATCGAAGTAACAGGCCGGCCGATCGATACAATCCCACAGACGGGTCCTCTGATCGTCATCGCGAATCACCCTTTTGGCCTGATCGAAGCCGCCGCGCTCGAGATCATATTGCTAAAGCGGAGGCCACAGATTGCGGTGATGACAAACAAAATGTTGGCGCAGGTTCCCGAGTTGCACTCCCGGTGTATATTCGTCGACCCTCGAAATAAGCGGCGTAATCGGAGGCTCAATGTGCAGGCTTGGCGCCGTTCGTTTCGATGGCTGGCTCAAGGCGGAGCACTCGCGCTGTTTCCAGCCGGGCGCGTGGCACGGTTCCAATGGTCACGCATGGGTGTTGCCGACGTGCCCTGGAGCTCGCACATCGGCGCCCTGGCGCGCCGCTCAAACGCACCGGTCTTGCCGCTCTATTTTCACGGCCACAACGGGAGCGCGTTTCAGCTTATGAGCGCGTTGTGCCCTCCGCTGCAAGATTTCCTCCTGGTGAACGAATTTAATAATAAGCGGGACTCTACAATGCGTGTCAGTCTAGGGCGGATAATCACGTCATACGAAATTTCGTGTCTTGCAGACGATACCAAGGTGACGGAGTTGTTACGGGATGAAACGGACAAGCTTGCGGCATCGCGCTAAAGACGCGAGCCGCGGTATTGGGTGCGACTTATGTTGCATTTGCAGATTAAACATGCCGAAGCCATCGCGTTTAATCAATCGTCACGCCGCTGTTTGGACACGGTATTGTTTGTTTTCTGAAATCTTGGAGGTGACATACGCCAGTCGAGCAAAGTATCCTTTCGTGGACATCGACGAGGCGTTTCCCGGATACCGGATGCCGCGCATCGCGAACACTCGCCAGTTTTTTTCTTAGAGAGGTGCTGGTATCCGTCGTAAGCGCCGTCGCATGTCACACGTGGATCGTCCGGAATGGCGGTTCCTGCAGACAGCAACGGCGGAGCTGGAAATACGGCAAAACGGTCGCTGTGGGGGGGCGCGGAATTGTTACGGCAATTGCAACAATTGATCGACTATCGAACGTACCTCGGTTTTATTGCTTGTGGCGTCATGCTTTGCGCCGTTATCGGGCAAACCCTCATCAATCCCGAAGCCCACACCGTTACTGGCGTTTATCGGCTTGCAGCCGAGACGTTCTTACGGGCCGGCAAGCTTTATCCCAGCGGTAGCCAAGTCGACGGTTTTCTCTATTTGCCGGGATTCGCGGTACTATACCTTCCTTTCGATTTGGTGGGAGCTCGGATCGGCGATGTTCTGTGGAAGGCGACGGGATTAGCCTTACTGACATATGCAGCATGGTCCAATTGCCGCGAGCTCGATCGCGCGCTGCGGGTCCACGTGCTATCGCTTGCGCTCCTCATTTCAATCCCGCTCCTTTCCGGCAGTGTGCTGAATGGCCAAACCAACATGCACATGGCGGGAGCCTGTTGGTTAGCAATTCTGAGCGCGTTTCGACGGCAGCCCGTTACGGTTGTTTTGTGGGTCTGCGTTGCTGTTTTGGCCAAGCCGCTGGCGATCGTAACGGTTCTGCTCATCGCAGGATTGCGGCCCGGTGCCATTCCGGCATTGACCATCGGCATTGCCTGCGCGATTGCGCTGCCTTTCGTGGTGGCCGATCCGAAATACGTCATGAATCTCTACGAGGATTATTGGCAACTGCTTGTAACCATGAGTTCCGACCGCGCCATCGCCTCAAGCCTTCCGGCGTTTATTGTGAGGTCGAACTGGCCTGTTGGATCTCAGGACGTCTTGGTCATTCGATGCGTCGCCGCCGTTGTGACATGGCTTCTGGCCCTCACATTATTCCTGCGTCTTCGCCCAAATGCCGCGGCGCTGGCGGTCATCATCTTTGCCGCGAGCTACATGTGCCTGTTTAATCCCCGCGCCGAGGACGTCACCTATTCGATTATTGCGTTGCCGTGTGCCGTCGTCATCGCGACGCACTATTACGACGGTCAGTCGCGGATGCTGTGGATCGCGCTCGCTGCGATCCTAATGGCGATGGGATGCAACGGGATTTTCGGCGAGATCTATGCTCTGACCAAATTTTGGTATCGGCCGGCATGCACGGTGCTCCTTCTGATGCTCGTGGGCATAACTCTCGCACAAATCCACTGGGGCACCTCCCGGCGATCACTGGTGGCCCTTGATCGTGCGGAATGAGCAATATTTCTGAGACAGCGGATCGATATGACGATTGCGACAAAGAACCGGGGTCGGCCCGTCTAGAGAGTGTCCCGGCGCACGCGTCTGGCGCTACTGGCCCAAGCGAGCGCCTGGACGGCGATAGCAGCTGTACGAGCGGCAAGAAGCGGTAGCCGTGCGATGCGCGCCACCCATACCCGCAAAGCAATCACGGCTGGGCTCATCTCCCGGAGCGCACCTCGATAACGGACTTTGTCGCACCACCATAATGTGCCGGCGCGGAATTTTTGGGTCGCAAGCCAAATGCCCAGCGGCGATTCGCGACGAGCTGTCGAATTGACCACCCACCGTCGTGCCCTAGTCGTCGGTTCGAATTGCTGCGGGATGGGCGCGCCCAGAAGCATGTGAGCGCTCGCGATCGCATTTTCGCACGCACTGCGTTCGCCCACACGATCAGCGTGTGTTGCAAATGTTGCCCAGTCGACGTCCTTGCGGTCGAGAAACTGCGCGACCTCGATCAGGTCCTTTATGGGCAAGCTGCCGCGCGACCTCCCGTGATCTTGCTCCTGCCAGTGAATGACGGCGTGAAAAAGTCGCATCCACGGTGCCGCAAGCCAAAGTCCGGGAGCGGCGGCTCGGGCGTCGGCAAAAAGCATATCGGGCGGAAGCAACTGATGCCGCCATCCCAGATGCCGATGAATTTCAATCGTAACCGGAATGGTCGGGTGCTGATACGGTGCAAAATGGAAATTGTCTCGGAAGCGCTTTTCCGTGCTGGCCAAGCTGTATCCGATGGCTTCCAACAAGCGAGGGGCAAGGTCAAATTGCTTCGGTTGGATCAAAACATCCAAGTCGATCATTTGCCGCCACGACACATCGCCGGCCTCATTCTCGATGAGCCAGGCGGCGCCCTTGAGAGGTATAAAACGAATGTCTGCGGACTCTCCGGCGACGCCCAATTCGAGCAACGCCCGGCGAAACTCCGCGTTGCGTCGACGATAGGCTTCCTGATGTGTTGCCAGAACGGCGCGCTCGATCCTCGGTAAGACGTTGGAATACCGCGTCGCAATTGCCCCGTGGAGCGCCGCCGCCACACGTTCCTGCTCGGCCAGGATTAACAGGGCTTTCCTCCGTTCGGGATCCCGGAGGGCGTCAATGGCGCGTGGCGAGACTGCAGGGGACGACAAGACCTCGCACAGCAGCGAGAACGCGCCTGGATAGACGATTGGAAGCGATTGCGATCCCATGCGGAAAAGGATATTAAATTTGAAGCCTATCCGGTAGATCGTAGCTGTAACACGTCGGGCGTGAATGTCGTATTTTTATCGGGTGCACGGGCTCAATATCGCAAGCGACTTTGAGCTACCGGAGCTTGCGCAACGCGTTCACCTCGGCGACCAACCCGACGTGTGGTTTAGGCTGCTCGCTCTCCCCCAATTTAGTGACGCGAAGCCGACGTCGCTTCCTTACTTGTGGACCGTAGGGGCGGACGCGCTGTTCATAATTGAGAGCGTTGCACGTGAGAACGTGGCACGTGAGATCGTGGCACGCTATCTGGTACGCGGCGGCCGGGAAATCCTCTTCGATCCCGCTCCTGGAGCAGATGTCGCGCTGGCAAGGGCGTTCCTGTTCGGAACCGTGATGGCGATGGTCTGCTTGCAACGTGGATTGCTCGCGTTGCATGCCAGCGCCGTTGCCTTCGAAGATCGCGTCGTGGCTTTTACCGGAATTCAGGGTGCCGGCAAGTCGACGCTCGCCGCCCATTGCGTGGCAGCCGGCGGAGCGTTGATGAGTGACGATCTTTTGGTGGTGTCTCTCGATAACTCGAGCCAAGCCGTTGCTCAGCCCGGCATGCCGAAGGTGAAGCTATGGCGGGATGCACTTACAAATCTTGGTCGCAGCTCGGAAGGCTTGCAGCCCGACTGGGTCCGCGCCGAGAAATTTCACGTTCCAGTCAAGCATGCTAGCATGCCGTTGCCGCTGAGCCAGCTTTATATCGTTGGAGAAAACGAATCGATGCCCCCGGGAAGTTTCCGGCGCCTGACGGGGGCTTCCGCAATTCATGCGATTGTCGCCAACACCTATCGTCTTGATTACATGGAGTGGGCCGGTCACCGGGCAACCCATTTCAGGCAATGTGCGGCGCTTGCCAAGGCCATTGAAGTGATCGATTTTCGACCGGAGCGCATCGCCGAAAACCTGCCGTTCGTGGTTTCGCAGGTCGTTGCAAGCGTCAATGCCGTGACGTAGCCCGCTCGCGTTCTTTTGCCCGCGAGCCTCGAATGCCCGTTGCGGAAACTTCTGTTGCGACGTAAAATTATTACTGGAAGCCTTTTGCCCCCCAATGCCGAGTTCTGCAGGCCGGACCCCAACAGCCAATCGGTCATTAGCAGCCTTGGCCGCTGCCGCGAGTGATTTTAAGCCAGGATAAGCAAGCCAAAATGGTCGAAGATCTGCGCGTACGCGTCGTCAGGGACAAGGAACCTATCTTTACGACACTCGACGACGAGATTGTCATGCTCAGTACGCGGGCCCAAGCCTATTTTGGTTTGGGAACGGTGGGTTCCGAAATATGGAACATGATTGAGCAACCGCGGCGCATCGACGAAATCTGCGATGCTCTGATGGAGGAATTCGAGATTGATGGTGAAACTTGCCGGCGGGATGTCCTTGAATTTGTTAATGATATGATTGAACGTGGCCTCGCGCGAATTGTGCCTGAGAAGGATGTCACGTGAAGCCTCGCACTTTGCGTCGCCGTCTCCTCATTGAAGCGACGATCGCATTACTTCTGGCGCGGTTCGCGGTTCGCGTGATGCCGGCGGAGAAAATCGTCTCCTGGGCAAGCCGCTCACCCCGGCGTCCGGATCGCTTTACCCCGACGACGCTGATCCAAGCCATATGCCGGACGGTCGACGAGGTCGGGGAGAGGCCTTGGATGCGCGCCGTTTGCCTGCCCAAGGCGATCGCCGCCCAAGCGATGTTGAGACGCCGCGGCGTCGGCGGTCACCTCTGCCTTGGAGCGGGTCGAAAGGAGGGCGAACTTGCCGCCCACGCTTGGCTGGAGTTGGAGCAGGACGTGATCATCGGCGGCAACGGAGGACTGGACCGCTGCACGAGACTGGTAAGCTTTGGCTGAAGGAGCGCGACCCTGAGCGCGATTGCGGGACTGATGCGTCTGGACGGCGAAGCGGTCGCGCGGCGCGATCTCGATCGCATGGCCAATGCGTTGGCCCCCTATGGGCCAGATCGCACCGATGTTGTGATCGCCGAATCGATCGGCTTTGCCAATGTCCTCATGCGCATAACGCCCGAGGATCTATTCGACCGGCAACCGTTGCGGAGCGCTGCCGGCGATTTGTTGACAGCGGATCTGCGCCTCGACAATCGCGACGAAGTTCTGGATCGGCTCGAAGTCGATCGCACCGATAGCCTAACGTGGTCGGATTCCAGGATCCTTTTGGCTGCCTGGGAACAGTTCGGCAACGCGATTTGGCCAATGCTGCGCGGACCCTTCGCGGCGGCAATCTGGGATGCACGGCATCGCACGTTGACGCTCGCGCGCGACCATATCGGTTTCAACGTGGTCATGTGGCACCGGAACGAGCGTTTTTTCGCCTTCGCCACCATGCCCAAGGGCCTGTTCGCGCTGCCCGATGTCCCCCGCGAATTAAACGAGCAAAAACTGGCCGACTTTCTCGTGCTCAACGACAAAGAGCAGACGACGACCTTTTACCGCAATATCCACCGGCTGCCGCCCGCACACTTCGCCACGATCGACCGGGGCGGTAGTGTCACGACGACCCGGTATTGGTCGACGGCCGATATCAAGCCGGTGCGCTTGCCTTCGGACGAGGCCTACGCCGAGAATTTGCGGGTCCACCTCGATCGAGCGGTTAGACGACAATTGCGAAGCGCGGGTCCGGTGGCCTGCTCCATGAGCGGCGGCCTCGATTCTTCTGTGGTCGCGGCTGTCGCTGCGCGCGCCTTAAGCGATCGCGGGCAGCGCCTTGCCGCCTTCACCCAAGTGCCTCGTAAGGGCTTCGACGGCACGATACCCGGCGGGTGTTATGCGGATGAGACGCCTTATGTGGAGGCGATCCGGGCGGAGATCGGCAATATCGATATCACCTATGTCTATAACAACGAGCACGACGACTTTGATGAGATCGACCGTGTTTCGCTCGCATTCGAATATCCGGTGCGCAACCCGACAAATCTGGGATGGATGCTTGCGATCCCCCGCTTGGCACGGGCGCAAAACCGGAGGGTATTACTGCTCGGCCTGGTCGGCAATTTCACGACAGGTTGGAACGGCTGGTCGCAGTCGTGTCATCACCTGCTTCGGGGGAGACTAAGACTGGCCTATCGGCAATACCGCGCGTTGTATCGTAACAGCAAGCTGTCCCACTGGATGGCGTTTCGGAAGCTCTTCGTCGATCCGCTACGCAGCGATTTGGAACTGGACCTGAGGGATTGGTACCGGGGCGGCACGGCACCGTGGCAGGGCCACAGCCCAATCCGCCCGGAGTTTGCAGCCGAAATGCAGGTGGACGCGCGCGCCCGTGAAGCCGGGCATGATTTTCGCTACCGCAGCCGTTACGGCGAGCGGCATAACGGAATGAGAATGGTCGATTATCTCGGCGATTGGTTTGCGGCCATCAAGGCGATGTATGGGGTGGAAATGCGCGATCCACTCGCTGACATCGATCTGGTGGAGTACTGCTTTGGCATTCCGGACGAGCAATATCTTGTCGAGGGGATCGACCGCTCTCTGATCAGGCGCGCGATGTGGGGCTTGCTGCCTCCGTCGGTTCTCACCAATCGGCAGTTTGGTTTACAATCGGCCGATTGGTACGAGAAGGCAACGGCTCAACGTGCGCAGATCAAGCAGCAGATCGCCGATATCGCCTCATCATCGCTCGTGCGCCGGTCGATCGACATCGATCGTTTACAAAACGCGGTGGATACCTGGCCCACATCGGGCTGGCACACGCGCCCGGTCATGAGCGAATATCAACTCGCACTGACCAGGGGCCTGGCAGTGGGAAGATTTCTGCGCTGGATGGACGCGCAAAACCGCTAGATAAAGTAGCCTGCCGTGCAGCAGGTGTATCCAAGCCCAAAATCAGGCAGATATCATGGCGTTGACCAAGGCCGCATGGTCCGTAAAGCTACCGGCGCCAAATCGCGCGTCGCGGAACGCGAGCACTGCGATGGCCGGCCGTTCCCATTTTCGTCGTGGCTTCGATTGTCCGGGTAATGCCTGAGACGTCATATAATGCCCCTCTGCTAGCACATAAACATATAAAGCTGACGGGGCCCGGTCAAGCGCTTGAATAAATTTCCATCCCGCCTGGGGATGACCATTGATGCGGCAGCCTATTTTGCGCGGCAGCTTTAAACAGCGGCGCGTACGGTGGCTGGCTGAAGCTATGTTATTCGAGTAACTTAAACGCCCCAATAACTGTCCGCCCATCCTCCTATGCTTGGCATCTTGCCGCGACCCTTGCGTGACTACATCGAAAGGCGTGTGCAGCGGGATCCCCACGGCACCGTCGGGCTGGTGGTCCGTGTGCTCTCCGAATATGCACCCACCTACTGGAAGCGCTATGCGATCGCCTTTGCTTTCAGCGCCGTGAACGCCGGAGCCACGGCGCTGATGGCCTACGTCCTTTCACACGTCGTCAATCAGACCTACGCGTATCGCAACCTCACGGTTGTCGCTGCGCTTTGTGGGGTGATTCTGATCGTAATGGCCGCCAGGGGCGGTGCGATGTACGGTCAGGCCATCGTGCTATCCCGGATCAGCAACGCCATCACTGCGAGCAATCAGCGGCGGATCTTCGAGAAACTAGTCCGGGAAAGTCTCGGCTTTTTCGCGGATCGCCATTCGTCCGAGTTCGTCGGCCAGATCGCTTACGCGGCTAGCGCGGCCGGCAGCGTTCTGTCGTTGTTGGTCACGTCGATTGGACGCGACAGCCTGACGGTTTTGTGCCTGCTCGGCGTCATGGCGTGGCAGGATCCGCTGATTGCGGTCTTTGCAGTCATGGCTATGCCGATAACCGCGCTCGTCGTTCGCGACGTAGTCTGCCGGATTCGTAACGTTGCCGGGAGCCAATACGCCGCCAACATCGCCATTATGGAAAGCGTTCAAGAGATGGTTCGCGGAATGCGCACCATCAAGGCGTTCAATCTCGAAGACGGCATGGAGCGGCGGGTTCGCGAACAGACATTGGCCGGCAACAAAGCCGCCGATCACTTTGCGAACTTGTCGAATCGCTCCATGCCACTTATGGAAGCTCTGGGTGGAGTAGCGGTCGCGGTGATCACGTTCTATTCCGGCTACCGCGTCATTTCCGGCCAGATGATGTATGGGGAAGCTGTTTCGTTCATTGCCGCTTTTATGCTTGCCTACAGGCCCATCAAAAGTCTCGGCGCCTTCAACATCACGTTGAATCAAAATTTGGCCAGCTTGGGATTTTTCTACGGCCTAATCGACTCTCCGCCAACAGAACCCGACGACGAGGACAAGCCCGTCCTGACGGTCAATCACGGCCGGATCGAATTCCGTTGCGTTGATTTCTGCTACCAACCGGATTTGCCGGTGTTGCGCGATATGTCGTTCGTTGCAGAACCTGGCAAGGTCACGGCGCTGGTTGGTCCCTCAGGAGGGGGCAAGTCCACCGTTTTCAGTCTTATCCTCCGTCTCTATGACGTCAACGCGGGCAAAATTGTCGTCGACGGGCAAGACATTGCTGCGGTCTCGCACCGTTCGCTGCGTCAGCATATCGGCTACGTCGGGCAGGACCTCTTTCTGTTCCGTGGCACCATCGGCGAGAATATTGGTTTCGGCAAGCCTGATGCGAACCACCGCGAGATCGTTGCAGCGGCTACCGCCGCTCATGCTCACGATTTCATCATGAGTTTTCCCGATGGCTACAATACGACGGTGGGCGAACATGGGCATAAGCTCTCGACCGGACAGCGTCAGCGCGTCTCGATCGCCCGTGCCTTTTTAAAGAGCGCCCCCTTGATCCTGCTGGACGAACCGACCGCGTCCCTCGATAGCGAATCCGAGCGTCATGTACAGGACGCTTTTGACCTGCTTTGCAGGAACCGGACCACAATGGTGATTGCTCATCGCTTGCAGACCATTATGCACGCCGACCGCATCCATTTTGTCGAACAGGGCGCCATCGTTGAATCGGGAACCCACCAAGAGCTATTACGGCGCGGTCGGCGCTACGCGGCATACTACCGGCTGCAATTCGAGGAGGAATTGGAGCGCCATCGAACCTTAGCGCAACCGCTCGTGAGGAGCCTGTGAAAGCGCAAATCACGCCCGATAGGCCGCAAATTCTGCCGCCGCCGGGTGATCCGTTCGCCGCCGACGTCGCCAAAGCTCGCGCTCTTGAAAAACAAGGGCGGTCCGATGAAGCCGAACTGATCTACATGACCGTCCTTCGCGATAGCCCGAAGCATCTCGATGCGCTGACTAACCTCGGCCTGATCAGATATCGACAGAACGCACCCACGGCGGAGGAATGTTTTCGTGCTGCGCTG
>Ga0182030_10016082_pt1 | contig 14610 bp, 15 predicted proteins | sample 812S3MmetaG_FD_121299 | JGI IMG/M metagenome (GOLD analysis project Ga0182030, IMG submission 121299) | Permafrost microbial communities from Stordalen Mire, Sweden - 812S3M metaG (Illumina Assembly) | ecosystem: Environmental > Terrestrial > Soil > Wetlands > Permafrost | place: Sweden... | reverse complement strand
CTGCGACATCGTGAGGGAGATGTCGGCCAGCGTGCAGTTCATTTTTATCACCCACAACAAGAGCACGATGGAACTCGCGTCGCAGCTGGTCGGTGTCACCATGAACGAACCCGGCGTCTCGCGGCTCGTGGCGGTGGACGTGGACGAGGCCGTACGCATGGCGGCGATGTAGGGCGGCCGTCTTGGCGGATCAACTTCGTTGGATACTGGCGGTCCTGAGTGCGTTGCTGCTCGCCGGCATCTGGTGGTGGGGCACGCGCCGGTCGCGTCAATCGCCGGGGAATGCCGAATTGCGCGAGTCCTTGGCCGCGGGCGCGCCGTCCAAGGGCCCGGTCGACGCGGAAGAGAATTTCCCGCCGATGCCACGCGCCCATGAAAGCTCCCGCGACTGGGGAGTACCTCCGCTCGAGCCCTTGAGCATCCGCACCGCCGAGTTCGAAGCCGCGGAATTCGAGGATCTGCCGATGACGGCCCAATCGGATCCGCTCGAGTCGACTTTCGACTTGGGCGTCGCCGAGCGCGAGGCGGCTGCGCCGAAATTCGTGCGTGTGCCGACGCTGCGGATGAACGACGCGGTGCCGGCCACCGCACCCGAGGAGGCGGCAGACATGCCGCCGGAGGCCCCGGGCTCGCTCCCGACGACCCCTGCATCGCCCGTCACGGCAGGCCCGGCGGCGGCGTCTGCGCCCGAAGTCGCCGCGGAAGGGCCGAATGCGGAGCAAGCGCAACACATCGTCGGAGTCCGCGTCTGCGCGGTGGGGGATGCGCGCTGGGCGGGTGCGGATGTGATCGCGGCGCTCGACCAGCAGGGACTGACCCATGGTCGTTACCAGGTTTTTCACCGGCGGCATGCCGGTGGACGTACGCTGTTTTGCGCGGCGAGTCTGGTGGAGCCCGGCACGTTCAACATCAGCCGCATGCCCGAGGAGGAGTTTCGCGGACTGTCCCTGTTCGCCGTGCTGCCCGGACCCGGGGAACCCGTGCAGACGCTCGAAGCGATGATCGCGACCGCCGCGGCGCTCGCGCAGACGCTGCAGGGTGTGGTTCAAGACGGAAGGGGTGCACCCATGTCGCAGCAGCGTGCCGAAGCGCTGCGCGACGAGGTGGCGCATTTCCAGTCCCAACTGAGCATGCACTGACCGGCGGCCGTCATGGAGCGCAGTGTGGCGAAGCGGGCGGCGGAATTGCGGATTTTGTTGGACCGCTACAATTACCGGTATCACGCGCTCGACGATCCCGAGGTGCCCGACGCGGAATACGACCGGCTGATGGTTGAGCTGCGGGGAATCGAGGACCGGCACCCGGAGTTGATCACGCCGGATTCCCCCACCCAGCGGGTCGGTGCGGCGCCGGTGGCCGCGTTCGGCACCGTGCGGCATCGAATTCCGATGCTGTCGCTCGACAACGCGTTCAGCGAGACGGAGGTGCGCGATTTCGACCGGCGCATCCGGGAGCGAATCGAGAGCGACAAGCCCCTTGCCTACTCCGCTGAGCCGAAGCTCGACGGCCTCGCCGTCAGCGCGCTGTACGAAAATGGCGTGTTCGTCCAGGGCGCGACGCGCGGTGACGGGGAGACCGGCGAGGACGTCACGCTGAATCTGAAGACGATCGCGGCGCTGCCGCTGCGGCTGCGCACGAAGGAGCCGCCGCGGCTGCTCGAAGTTCGCGGAGAGGTGTTCATGCCGCTGCGGGGTTTCAAACGCTTCAACGAGGAGTCGGCGGCCCGGGGCGAAAAACCCTATGTGAATCCGCGCAACGCCGCGGCCGGCAGCCTGCGACAGCTCGATCCGCGCATGACTGCCGCCAGGCCCCTCGACCTTTTCATCTACGGCGTCGGGCGGGTGGACGGCGGTGATCTGCCGACGCGTCAGGGGGAAATGTTGAAGCTGCTGCGCGGCTGGGGATTCAAGGTGTGTCCCCAGGCGCGGGTCGTCGACTCCATCGAGGGCTGTCTCGCCTATTTTCACGAGATCGGCGCGATGCGGTCGGCGCTGCCGTATCAAATCGACGGTGTGGTGTACAAGATCGACGACATCGAGATGCAGCGGGAGCTCGGCTTCGTCTCCCGAGCGCCGCGGTGGGCGATCGCGCACAAGTTTCCGGCCGAGGAGGCGTTGACGACAGTCAACGGCATCGAGTTTCAGGTCGGGCGCACCGGGGCCTTGACCCCGGTCGCCCGCCTCGAGCCCGTGTTCGTGGGAGGCGTGACCGTCAGCAACGCCACCCTGCACAACATGGACGAGCTGGGGCGCAAGGACGTCCGGGTGGGCGATACCGTCGTCATCCGCCGGGCCGGCGACGTGATTCCGGAGGTCGTGCGCATCCTCCCGGAACGCCGGCCGGAGGGGGCGGTGGCCGTCGAATTGCCGGCCGCCTGTCCGGTGTGCGGGTCGCCCGTCGAGCGCGAGGCTGATCAGGCGGTGGCCCGTTGCACGGGAGGTCGCAACTGCGCCGCGCAGCGCCGCGAAGAGATCAAGCATTTCGCGTCCCGGCGCGCCCTGGATATCCAGGGGCTGGGCGACAAGCTGATCGACCAGTTGGTAGAACGGGATTGGGTGCGAACGCCTGCGGATTTGTTCGGGCTGGATGCCGCGAGGCTGGCCACGCTTGATCGCATGGGCGAGAAGTCCGCGCAGAAACTGTACGCGGCGATCACAGCGGCAAAGGACACGAGCCTGCCCCGCTTTCTCTATGCCCTCGGAATTCGCGACGTGGGCGAGGCCACGGCACTGGCGCTCGCCATGCATTTCGGCGGCGTCACGGCGCTGCGGGCTGCGGGGTTGGAGGAGATTCAAAAGGTACCCGACGTGGGGCCGGTCGTCGCCGGCAACGTCGCCGCCTATTTTGGCGATCCGGACAATCGGGCCATCGTCGACCGGCTGGTCGCACAGGGCATTCACTGGCCCGAGATAAATCGCACGAGTTCTGGGGACGCCCTCAGCGGCAAGACCTTCGTGTTGACCGGCACGCTGGCCGGGATGACCCGCGATGCCGCCCAGGCCGCGATCACCTCGCTCGGAGGCAAGGTCAGCGGCAGCGTGTCGAAGAAAACCCATTACGTGGTGGCCGGGACCGAGGCCGGCTCGAAGCTCGCAAAAGCTCAGGAGCTGGGGATTCCGGTGCTCGACGAGGCGGGCCTTCGCGAGCTCTTGAATCGGTAGCGGGCCCGGGGCCCGCCACCGGACCGCCAGCTACATCGGGTTCTTCTCGATCTTCGCGTTCTTTTTGAGGTCATCGACGTACGCGACCAGCTTCTTCTGCATCAGGCCCTTCATGACCTGCGGCTTCACCTGATCGAACGGCGGCGGCGCGACATCGCGGGTCTCCTCGAGCTTGATGATGTGCCAGCCGTATTGGGTCTGCACGGGTTCGGGGGTCGTCTCACCCTTCTTCAAACCCTTCACCGCATCGCCGAACGGTTTCACCATGCGCGAGGTCGTGAACCAGCCCAGGTCGCCGCCGCTGGTCTTCGAGTTGTCGGTCGACTCTGCCTTGGCAACGTCCTCGAATTTGGCGCCGGACTTCAGCTTCTTGATGAGTGCATCGGCCTTTTCCTTGGTGGGCACGAGTATGTGCCGCGCGTGGTACTCAGTCTTGTCCATCGACTGGATTGCCGAATCATATTCCGCGTGCAGCTCCGCGTCGGTCGGCTCTTTGCCCTTGAGCACCTTCTGCGATTCAGCATCGGACAGGATGCGCATGCGGATGACGTCGAGATTCGCCGCGGTGTCCGGGTCCTTCTCCAAACCGTCCTTTTCCGCCTGCGTCGAGACCAGTTTCATGGTGATCAACTCATCGAGCACCTGGCCCTTTTGTTCGGGGGTCAGATCGGTGGCTGGCTTGCCCTGCAACAGGTTTTTCAGGAAGGCATCGTAATCGGCTCGCGGAATGGGTGACCCATTGACGGTGGCCACGGCGGGGGCCGCGGCTGCAGTCGCCGAGGGCGCAGGCGCCGCGGCTTGCTGGCCTTTGCCGCAGGCCGACATCAGAACGGTGGCGGCGGCGGCGGTGGACATCACGCGCCACGGTGAACGAGAAAATTGGGTCATTTGGTTCCTCTGCGAGCATTGAGGCGACTTTGGCCGATGTGGCCGGCGCGCCCGGGGGCGGCAGTTTAGCCTTTACGGCGTAATCTCTCCAATTATCGATGAGGCACGGGCGGTAGGGTGCGGGCGGCCGGGAGGGCAAATACCTTTTGAAAACATGACACTCTGGCATCGTGACGCCGACGTGTCATGACGCCACTATGTCAAAGTGTCACGTCTGGGAATGGAATATCCGGCCCGGCCCGGCCCGGCCGGGTCCGCCTAGCGCTAAGTGGGGGGCAGCGCCTCGATGGCGAGGGCGTGGATGTCGGATTGGAGCAGGTCGCCCACCGCGGCGTACACCAGCCGGTGGCGCGCGACCGCCGGCACGCCGCGAAACGCCTCCGCGACGATGCGCACCCGGTAGTGGCCGTGACCGCCCGACGCGCCGGCATGCCCGGCATGGAGGTGGCTTTCATCCTCGATGCTGAGATGGGTCGGAGAGAACCGCGCCGTCAGCCGCTGTCGGAGGCGCTCCTCGCGCGTCGCGGCCGTCACTTCGCGCGCTCCGCCTGGGCGGCCGGGGTCTTGCCGTTGAGCCAGATGACTTGAGGAATCATGAACAACATCAGGGCGATGCTGATCCCGAATATCTTGAAGTTCACCCACACGGCCTCATCGAAGTTTCTCGCAATGTAGATGTTCGCGATCGCGAGGACGGCGAACCAGGCGGCCCACGCGGTGTTGATCACCAGCCATTGGTGGGACCGCAGATCCAGCGTCTCATTGAACGCGCCTTCGAGCATGCGCCGCGCGAGCGGCTGCTTCCCGACGACGGAACTGCCGATGAAGGCCGCGGCGGCCACCGCCAACAGCACCGTGGGCTTCCATTGGATGAAGCGGGTGTCGTGGAACAGGAAAGTTGCCCCGCCCAGAACGAGCGCGACCGAAGCCGTCACCACGTGCATGACCTTGTAGCTGCCGGCGCGAAACCGGTGGATGAACATGACGGCCACGCAGATGACCATCAGCGCCCCGGTGGCCCAATACAGTCCGAGCAGCTTGAACCCCAGGTAGAAAACGATGAGCGGGGACCATTCGAGTACTTGGTTCATACGCGTATCATAGCCGACGCACATGTCCATCTACCTGCAGCTGCATCCCGTATCCCCTCAAATCCGCTTCATCCGGCAAGCGGTCGAGGTGCTGCGCCGGGGCGGAGTGATCGTCTATCCCACCGATTCGTGTTATGCGCTGGGCTGTCATATCGGTGACAAGGCAGCCCTGGAGCGGATCCGGGCGATCCGTCAGACCGATCGCAACCATCATTTTACGCTGGTCTGCCGCGATCTCGCCGACGTCGGCAAATACGCGATGGTCGACAACTCGCAGTACCGACTGCTCCGCACCCACACGCCCGGACCGTACACGTTTCTGCTGAAGGCATCCCGGGACACGCCCCGCCGGCTGAAACATGAACGACGGGGAACCATCGGCCTGCGTGTCCCGGATCATCCGGTGACGGCAATGATGCTCACGGAACTGGGCGAACCCGTCATGAGTTCCACATTGCTGCTGCCCGGAGAGGAACTGCCGAGAACGGATGCCAGGGAAATCCACGAACGGCTCGGCAACAGCGTGGATATGGTGCTGGATGGCGGGAACTGCGGGCTCGTCCCGACGTCGGTCATCGACTTGTCCGGCGATCGGGCTGTCGTCGTGCGGGCGGGTCGCGGCGACGTCAGCCCCTTTGCCGACCCGGCAACCGTATAATGAGTCGACGACGTGGGCGGGTGGCTCGCGCTTTTTGTTAAATAACGAGTGCAAGTCTTGGATTTATCTGGATTTCTCAATCATGTCGCTATTTGGACCATCCCAACTCTCTTCGCGATCACCCTGCACGAAGTTGCGCATGGACGAATGGCCCGCTGGTTTGGTGATCGTACTGCCGAGATGCTGGGACGTCTGAGTCTGAATCCGCTGCGACACATCGATCCCGTCGGAACGCTGGTGGTCCCCGGTATGCTCCTCGCCATCGGCGTGCCGCTTTTCGGCTGGGCCAAGCCGGTGCCGGTGGCGACCAGCGTCCTGCGTCATCCGCGGCTGGCCATGGTCTTCGTGGTTCTCGCGGGGCCGCTGGCCAACTTGTTCATGGCGGCGGTGTGGTGCGGCATCCTCGGTGGAATCGCGCGCGTCAATGGTAACGAGACTCTCATCAATTGGATCGCGCTGATGGCGCAGGCGGGAATCATGGTTAACGTCGGATTGGCGGTGCTCAATTTGTTGCCCGTGCCGCCTCTCGACGGGGGGCGGCTGATCGCAGGGTTGTTGCCCGCAACCTGGGGAGGCCGCCTGGAAAAGATCGAGCCCATCGGACTCTTCCTGGTGATCGGATTGCTCGTGATGCGCTGGCACGAATGGCTGTTCGAACCGGCCTATCGCGTCATCGGAAGAATCATCACTTTCATCCTGGTGCCGTCGGCATGAGCGGCCCCATTCAGAATCGGCGCGTGCTGTCGGGCATGCGGCCCACGGGCATGCTTCACCTCGGCAACTACCACGGCGCCCTCAAGAACTGGATCGAGCTGCAGTACCAATATGAATGCTATTTTTTCATCGCCGACTGGCACGCGCTCACGACGGGTTATGAGGACACGTCGAAGCTAGAGGATTACGTATGGACCATGGCGATCGACTGGCTCGCGGCCGGCCTCAATCCGGGCGTCGCGACCCTGTTCATCCAGTCGAAGGTCCCGGAGCATGCGGAATTGCACCTGCTGCTGTCCATGATTACGCCTCTCGGCTGGCTTGAGCGCGTCCCGACGTACAAGGACCAGCAAAACCAGCTTTCCGACCGTGAACTCGACACCTACGGATTTCTAGGCTATCCGCTGCTGCAGTCCGCCGACATCCTGTTGTACCGGTCCCAATACGTGCCGGTGGGCGAGGACCAGGTCGCCCATGTCGAGATCACCCGGGAGGTGGCGCGGCGCTTCAACCACATCTACGGGCGTGAGCCCGAATTCGAACAGAAGGTCGAGAAGGCCATCAAGAGCCTGGGTTCACGCAATTCGACGATCTACCGGACGCTGCGCAAGGAATTTCAGGAGAAGGGCAACGGTGACGCGCTGGCCCGGGCACGGTCGTTGGTCGAGTCGAATGCCCGGCTGACGGTCGCGGATCGGGATCGGCTATTCGGCTACCTGGAGGGCACCGGCATCTCGATTTTGCCGGAGCCCGAGGTGCTGCTGACAGCGACGCCGAAGGTGCCCGGCCTCGATGGCCGCAAGATGTCCAAGTCCTATGGAAATACGATCGGGCTGCGCGAAGACACCGATTCGATCGTCAAGAAGCTCAAGGCCATGCAGACGGACCCGGCCCGCGCCCGCCGCACCGATCCCGGCGATCCCGAGAAATGCCCCGTCTGGGACCTACACAAGGTGTATTCAAACAGCGACACTCAAGCGTGGGTGCAGCAGGGATGTCGCAGCGCGGCCATCGGCTGCCTCGACTGCAAGGGGCCGCTGATCGAGAAAATCGTCGAAGAGGTGTCCGGGATATCCAAGCGGGCCGTGGAGTTCGAGGAGAATCCTGAATTGGTACGCGGTATCATCGCCGAAGGGTGCGAGCGTGCGCGCGCTGCGGCGCGGGAGACGCTCGATGCGGTTCGTCAAGCCATGGCGATGAATTACCGATGAAACCACAACTCACGATCGTGCCGAACACGGCGGCGAGGTCCGCTGCGAAGCCGCCCGTTCCCGCGCAGGGCGAGATGCCCTTCGCCATGGTGGAGGGGCAGCCCATCACCGAAATGCCCCGTGATCTCTATATTCCGCCGCAGGCGCTCGAGGTGTTTCTCGAGGCGTTCGAGGGTCCCCTCGACATGCTGCTGTACCTTATCCGCCGTCAGAATCTCGACATTCTCGACATTCCGATCGCCGAGATCACGAAACAGTACATGCGCTACATCGAACTGATGCAGGTGCTGCAACTCGAACTGGCCGGAGAATATCTGCTGATGGCGGCCACGCTCGCCGAGGTGAAGTCGCGCATGTTGCTGCCCCGGCTGCACAGCGAGGAGGCCGGTGAGGACGCGGATCCGCGCGCCGAGCTCGTGCGCCGGTTGCAGGAATACGAACGCTTCAAGCGGGCCGCCGAGGCCATCGATCAAATGCCGAGGCTCGATCGCGACTCCTGGATCGCCTCCGCCGAGCTGGTCGACCGCAAGGTCGTGCGCATCGCCCCGCAGGTGACGCTTCAGGAAATGCTGCTCGCCTTCCAGGAGGTGTTGTCGCGCAACGACATGTTCGCCCACCACCACGTGCAGCGGGAGCCGCTGTCGGTGCGCCAGCGCATGACGGACGTGCTGGCGGCCCTCACGAGCACGGCCTTCGTGGACTTTGTTCGGCTGTTCCGGACGGAGGAGGGCCGCCGCGGCGTGACCGTCACGTTCGTCGCCATCCTGGAATTGCTGCGGGAGGGATTGGTCGAGATCGTCCAATCCGAGCCGTACGCACCGCTTCACGTGCGTCTCGGCAATGCATCCCGACATCTGAAGGCCGTGCCCGACGACGATGGCGCAGCGCCTCCCACTGCGAGAACTCAATGAACGACCAATATGTACGTAATGTGATCGAAGCCGCCCTGCTGGCCTCGGGTCGCCCGCTGGCCGCCGACGAACTCGTCACGCTGTTCGACGAGCGCGACGGCTCGAACGCCGGCGAGGTGCACGGTGCCATCGAGGCCTTGCGGACCGACTACGAGACACGTGGCCTCGAGCTGGTGGAAGTGGCGAGCGGTTATCGGATTCAGATCCGGGCGGCGGTGGCGCAACCCGTGTCACGTCTGTGGCAGGAGCGTCCGACGAAGTATTCACGGGCGCTGCTCGAGACGCTGGCGCTCGTCGCCTATCGGCAGCCGATCACCCGCGGGGAGATCGAGCAAATCCGCGGCGTTGCCGTGAATCCGAACATCATCAAGACGCTGCAGGAGCGCAGCTGGATTCGGGTGGTCGGCCACCGGGACGTTCCCGGCAAACCCGAGCTGCTCGGCACGACACGCGAATTCCTGGACTATTTCAATCTGAAGAAGCTCGACGACCTGCCCACGCTGGCCCAACTGAAGGAGTTGGAAGACCTGCGCGTTCAGCTGAACCTGCCGGGTGCCGATCCGATCGTCGCCGAGGCAGCGGTCCAGCCGGAGGGCGGTCCGCCGGGCGGCGTACCGCCGGGCGGCGTACCGCCGGGCGGCGATTCCCATGACTTGTCCGCGGCGAAGGCCGCGGGAACGGTTCTCGCAGACGACGACGCGCCGGCCGGGGCCGACGACGCACCGGCGGCCGGGGTTGCAGCCGCCGTCGATGCCGATGAGGAAGACGACGAGCTGGAAGCGTCCGATGAGGGTGAACGTCATGTTCAGGGCCTGGTCGCACGCGGTGCCGCAGACGACCAACACTGATGGCGACACGTCGTCCGCCGCGCAAGACTGAGGGGGCGCGCAAGGAGCCGGCGCCAACCGAACGCATCCAAAAACTTCTCTCGGCAGCGGGCGTGGGATCGCGGCGTGAAGTCGAGCGCTGGATCAAGGAAGGTCGGCTGCAGATCAACGGGGAAGTCCCGGCGTTGGGTGCGAAGCTGGCGCCGCGCGACCGCATCACGCTGGATGGCCGTCCGGTGCGCCTGCACGCCTCCAAGGACAAGGAACTGCGCGTCCTGCTCTACCATCGCTCACCGGGCGAAGCGTTGGATCTGAAGGCCGCCACGTCGCGAGCCGCGGAACACTTGAACCTTCCGCGTTCCGGCGGCCGCTGGCTTGCGATCCAGCCGATGCCGCCCGTCGACGGCGGCTTGGAGATTTTGACCGACGACGGCTCGTGGGCGCACCGCATCTCACAGGGCGCGCATGCCCTGACCATCGATTACGTGCTGCGCATGCGCGGTCCGCTCAACGAATCGCTGGTCGAGGAGTTCCGGGCGGCCACCGACTGTGAAGGCGACCCAATGTCCATACTGCAGGCCGACGCGCAGTTGGGCGAGGGCTTCAACCACTGGCTCAACGTCACGGTGCGCGCAACCCGCTCGGCCCAGGTACGACACTGGTGGGGCGCCCGCGGGATCATCGTCAGCCGCCTGATGCGCGTGCGCTTCGGTCCCGTGCATCTGTCGCGGGAGCTGCCGCGCGGTCATTCGCGCGCGATGCTGGCGAGCGAACGCAACGCATTGGTGAACGAAATCGATGCGGCGAAGGCGGCCTATCAGGCGGAACACGCCGCGGAATCCTCGGAGCCCCCGGAGCGATCGGGGATGCCGGCGCGGTAGGAGCCCCGGGCGCGGGCGCCATTCAGGGTGGCGACGGCAACGCCAGCAATTGTTCGAGATATTGGCGCCACACGGCGGCCCAGACGGGGGTCCCATGGCCATGGGTCTGATCGGAGGCGGGCAATAGCACGAAGCGGCCGTTCTTCAGACGTTTGACCTGCCGTTCTGCAATCCCCAGTTCCGGCGGGTTGGTGAAATCATCCGCCGAATTCACCCACATGACGGGTGCCCGGATCTTCTCCAGGCCGTCGGAGGCGTCATACTCGGCCGAGGCGTCCACCTGATACAGCAGATCGTTGGCGTCGAGAACGGGCAGCTCACGGTTCATGTACTCGGCCACGAACCCATCCGCGGCGGCCCGCGTCGGCAGCGCCGTCTGCATCGGGAGCGGTGCGCTGCCCGAAAGCAGCAGCAGGCCGGCCGCGTTGCGCAGAGCCGCGGCGGGCTCAACTTTGTATTCCCCCTGCTGCCATTCCGGGTCGGAGCGGATCGCCTCGACGATGAGTTCGCGCCAGACGCGGTTGCGTCCGGCGATCGGGACCGGCAGGCAGGCGAGCGGCATCAGGGCGTCGATCAGCTCCGGATGCTGTTCCCCCCACAGCCAGGTTTGCAGGCAGCCCGTCGACGTGCCCAACACGAGACGCAGATGGTCCACCTGCAGATCGGCCAACAAGAGGTACTGTGCCTGGACCATGTCGGCAATGTTGTAATGGGGAAACTGCATGTGCAGCCCGTCGCTGGGACGGCTGGAGGTCCCGTGACCGATGGCGTCCGGCAGGATGACGTAAAAGCGGTTGATGTCGAGCGGTTGATCCTTGCCGAAGAGCACGCCGGCGAACCTCTCGGTCAGGAAACTGCGGCCGGATGCGTTCATGCCGTGCAGGAGGAGCACCGCGTTGTCGACCCGACCCTGGGCGTTGCGATGGGGTTTGCCGAGCGCGGTGAAGTGGATCCGCACTTCCGGCAGCGACTCGCCCGAGGCAAAACGAAAGTTCTCGGCGACGAAGTCGCCCTCGACGTGCCGTGGCGCCTCGGGCGTCGCGGCCGCCGCCGGCCGTGTCTGCCCCAGCAGTATGGCGCAGGCGATGAGCGCCCCTGATTTCATGATGCCCCCCCAGTGTTCACTGTGCGTCGAAATAGCCGCCGTCGGTGCCGCGCCCCAGCGCGCTCAGCAGGTATAAAAAGGGTCCCGTGACCGTGGCCGGCAATGGCAGCGTGCTGGGATCTTCGGCCGGGTAGGCGGCCGCCCGCATCGGCGTGCGCATCCGCCCCGGATTCACGCTGTTGATCCGGATGTTCGGTTCGCCTTCGAGTTCCTGAGACCACATGCTGCGCACGGATTCGAGGCCGGTCTTCGCCACTGCATAGGCCCCCCAGAAAGGCCGCTGATGGTGCACCACGCCGCTGCTTACAAACACCACGGAGGCATCGGCGGATTGGCGCAGATGGGGCAACAACACCTGGGTCAGAATGAACGGCGCGGTCAGGTTGACGTGCAACACCCGGCACCAGGTCGGCACGTCGTATTGTTCCAGCATCATCCGGTCGCCCAGCAAGCCGGCGCAGTGGACCAGCCCATCGAGGCGGCCGAACTCGCTGCCAATCGTCGTCGCAAGCCCGTCGTAATCGACCGCCGTTGCGTTTGCGAGATCCAGGGTGGCGATGGCCGGTTGCGGCGCGCCCGCGGCTTCGATCTCGTCATAGACGCGTTCGAGCTTGCCGGGGTTGCGTCCCGACAGGATGACGGTGGCGCCGACGCGGGCGCTCTCGATCGCGAGCGCGCGGCCGAGGCCGCTGCTGGCGCCCGTGATGAGGACGACACGACCTGTCAGCAGCCCGGGAGTCGCGGTGAAATGTGGCAGGATGGTCATTCGGGCTCCCGATCGATTTTAGCGTGCGGTCACGGCGCGCCGTGCCGTATTCCAGGCGTTATACAGGTCGCTCAGGCGAAAGTCCGGGACGGCCGGGTCGCGACGCCGGTGCAGCTGTGCCCGGCCGAGCGCGGCGAGCACCAACAGATGCCGCAGCGGCGCGCGCTCGGCGGGGTGAAGGGCGGCGCCGGCGGCCGTGAAATAGCCGTCGGCCCGTGCGCGCAGGGTGTCGAGATGGGAGCGCAGCCTGGCGGGCGGTTCGACCGCGACGAGATCGTCGTTTTCGATCCCGGCCGCGAGCAGTTCGTCGACGGCGAAGGGAATTCGCCCCGCGCGCGCGTCGCGCCGATATTCGACCACCGTCCGGGTGAGATACTGCGCCGCTGCGAGCATCGTGACGCAGCCTTGCAGCCGCGCGGAGTCGGCCGCCGCCGCCGATAACGTCGCCGCGAAGCGCAGCGGGGCTCCCTGCAATGCACCCGCGTGGCGTTCGAGATCGTCGCGGCGCTCCAGGGGCACCCCGTCGACCTCCGCGGCGGCCGCATCGAGAGCGCTGCCCAGCGGAGCTGCATCCGCTCCCGAGGCACCGGGCAGAGCGGCAAGATATCGGGTAATCGGATGCAGGGGCGAGCCGCACGACAACCTGCCGATCTCTTCGCGCCACCAGGCGAGCTTGAGATGCGCCGCGGCGGGTTCGGTTCGCGGGTCTGTCAGGGCGCGCCATTCGGCCATGAGCGCATACACTCCGAGAAGTGCGTCGCGGGCATCGCGGGCGGCAAACAGCCAGCTCCAATGCTGCGCCGTTCCGGGTGGGACCCCGCGACCGCGGTAGGGTTCATCAAGGGCTTTCAGGATGCGCCTCGCCGGATTCTGCCGCCGCATTATGAGCGACCGGGTCCCGGGGCACGCGGGCGAGGTTGTCGATGGGTTCGAGGGGCTCGAGGTCCCGTGCCACACGCAGTCCCAGGTCCGGAAAGCGGCGTGCCGCCGGCAGCACCTGCTGTTCGAGGGATCCGACGGCCTTGTTGTAGGATTCCACGCTGCTGCCGAGGGACCTGCCGAGCCGGCCCAGGTGGTCGCCGAACACCGCGAGCCGTTTATACACATCCTCGCCGAGCCGCCGTATCTCCGCCGCATTGTGCGCCAGCACGGATTGCTTCCAGCCGTACGCCACTGCTTTCAACAGGGCGACCAGGCTCGTCGGCGTCGCGAGCATGACATTTTGTCGCAGGGCGTCGTCGATGAGTCCTGGATTTTCCTTGAGTGCCGCGGCCAGAAATTGATCCCCCGGCAGGAATAGCACGACGAAGTCCGGGCTGCGTTCGAACTCCGCCCAGTAGCGTTTCGTCGACAGTTCCCGGACGCGGGCGCCGACGATTTGCGCGTGCCGTCGCAGTTGCGCTGCGCGCTCGTCGTCGTCGTCCGCATCGACCGCGGCGAGATAAGCCTCGAGCGGTGTCTTGACGTCGACGATGATGTCCCGCTGCTCCGGGAGGTGCACGATCATGTCGGGCCGCATGGCCCCATGGTCGGTGGCCTGGTGCGCCTGCTCGGTGAAATCGATGTGAGCGGACATGCCGGACAGCTCCACCAGCCGCTTCAGCGTGATTTCGCCCCATTGACCGCGCACGTCCGGACGGCGCAGGGCGGTCACCAGATTGCGTGTCTCGCGGGATAGTTGGGATTGTCCGCCGGCCAGCGTCTCCATCTGAGATTTGAGGGTCGCGAAGGCATCGATGCGCTCGCGCTCGATGCTCTGGATCTGCGTTTCCGTCCTCGATAGCGCCTCGCGGATCGGTTGGATCAGGGATTCGATGGCCGTTTCCCGTTCCTGCAGCGACTGCGAGGCGTCCTGCTGCTGACGTGCCAGGCGTTCCCGCGCCAGCTGCAGGAAGAGTTCACTGTTGCTCTGCAGGCTGTCGCGGGCCAGTTCGCCGAACACCCCCTGCAGCTGCTCACGCGTACGGGCCGCCGCCTGATCCCGTTCCGCGCCGACGACATCGTCGGTCTTGAGGCGCGAACGCAGGACCTCCAGCTCCACCCGCAGGGACTGCTCGCGCCGCGTGCGCAACAAGGCCACGGCGAGGGCCCCGATCAGAGCGCCCACGCACAGGCTTCCGGCGGCGACCGCGAGTGTCCAAAGCGTGTCGTCGCCGCCCATCGCCGTCAGCCGGGGGCCAGCCAGGCGAGCAGATCGATCGGGCGGCGGATGAACCCGTCGCCGCCCCAGGCCTGCCAGTCCTCGTCGGGCTGCAAGTATCCGTACGTTGCCACCAGGGCGGCCATGCCGGCGGCGTGCGCCGCCTGAATGTCGCGCTCGGCGTCGCCGACGTACAAGCATTGACCCGCCTCGACCCCGGCGAGCCGCGCCGCATGCAGCATAGGCATGGCATGGGG
>Ga0182030_10016079_pt1 | contig 14611 bp, 16 predicted proteins | sample 812S3MmetaG_FD_121299 | JGI IMG/M metagenome (GOLD analysis project Ga0182030, IMG submission 121299) | Permafrost microbial communities from Stordalen Mire, Sweden - 812S3M metaG (Illumina Assembly) | ecosystem: Environmental > Terrestrial > Soil > Wetlands > Permafrost | place: Sweden... | reverse complement strand
GCCCTGCGCGAGCGAGCCTTTGCGGTATGGCGCGAGATCTCCAAATCCCACCTCGCGGCATGATAAGCGCGTCGCTCCGTGTCGGGCCTTTATGTACCTAGCGCACGTTAACTTGACGGTGCCCACAGAACAGACCTTCTGCTTGCAGTCCATGGCGTTCTCGGATCAAATTGCCCTCCAACGAGGGGCATGATGAAGCAGCCAAGATTGCGCGCATGGCGGCTCGCGCGAGCAGGGCAGCGGGCCGAACGCCAAACTGTGGCCTCAGCGGCGGTGCCAGAACGGCCCGCCATCGCCGCCAAGGCCGACGATCTCGAAGAGATCAAGAAATCGGTCGAAGACGCCGCCGCCGTCAGCGGGGGGCTGTGGCTCTCCTATCTCTTCGTTCTGTCCTATATCGCGATCGCGGCGGGCGCCGTGACCCACGAAGATCTTTTACTGGAACGCACCGTTAAACTGCCCTTCCTCAATATCGAACTTCCCCTCCTCGCCTTTTTTGCTTTGGCGCCCTTTGTGGTCCTCATCATCCACGCCTATGCGATGATGCATTTTATTATGCTCGGCAAAAAGGCCTCGCGTTTCCATGCGGAGTTGAAGCGGCAATTCCATGACGCAGAGGAAAGCGCCGGCCGGCCTGGCGGTGTGCAGAAGGACACTCGCGACAAGCTGCGGCGGCTGCTTCCGAGCAATATTTTCGTGCAAATCCTTGCCGGACCGCCGGAACTGCGCACCGGCATTTTTGGGTCGATGCTCAAACTCATCGTCCTGACGACGCTCGTCGTTTTTCCAATTCTACTGCTGCTTTTGTTGCAGATTCAATTCCTGCCGTTTCACCATGTGAGCATCACTGGGGCGCAACGGATAGCGCTGATTCTCGACATTACGCTCTTGTGGCTCCTGCGGCCGCCGATCCTAGAGGATTTCAGTGTCGAACGGTCTGGCCGCGTGCGAATCCTTGTAAGGATTCTGCGAGGCTTCGGCTTCGTTCTCGGAGGACTCTTGAGTATCGTGGCCCTCTGGTTTTCGATCGTGGTCGGGACCGTTCCTGGCGAATGGCAGGAAACCGCGCTCACCGCATTGGATGGACCGCTATGGCGGATCACCTATATCGAGCATGGCGTAGAAAAGACCAAGCTAGGTTCAACTCATGATCTCCTGTTCGCGGGTGTTGTGAACCCCATCACCCGGCGACGCGATAGCCCATTCTCGAATACGTTGGTCTTGCCAGGCTTCAACCTTTATGAGGCGTTGAACGTTGACGATCCGAAAAAGCTCGCATGGAAGGAACATCTTTTTGATCTTCGCGGCCGCCATCTGGAAAAAGCGATATTGGATGGTGCCGATCTCCCCAAGGTTGATTTGACGGGTGCACTTCTTCAAGGCGCATCGCTTGACAGGGCGCAGCTTCAGGGCGCGGCGCTCAAGGAGGCAAATCTTCAGAAAGTATCCCTCGATCGGGCAGAGCTGCAGGACGCAAAGCTTGATCAAGCGCAGCTTCAGGAGGCATCGCTTGTTCATGCGAAGCTTCAACGCGCGTCGCTTGCTTTGGCGCAGCTTCAGGGCGCGACACTGGAAGACGCGCAGCTTCAGGGCGCGTCACTCGCTTCAGCGCAGCTTCAAGGCGCGTCGCTCGCTTTGGCGGAGCTTCAAGGCGCGTCACTCGAATATGCAAAGCTTCAAGGCGCGTCGCTCGAAAACGCGCAGCTTCAGGGCGCGTCACTCGAGGGGACGCAGCTTCAAGGCGCGTCGCTCTTTGTGGCCGGCCTTCAGGGCGTGTCGCTCGTTGGCGGGAAGATCAATGCGGCCAACTTTTTGGATGCCTTTCTATGGCGGACAAACTGGGGAGAGATAGATTCAGCGGAACTTGGATCGATCTGGCTTGGCGAAGATAATGATAGGACGTGGAAGGCCGCCAGGATACCACCGCTTCAGCACAGTCCCGTCCCCTAGGACACCAAGGCCTATGCCGAGTTTCGGACCTTAATGATGAACAGCATCCCCGAAGGAAAAATGCGGGACGACGCGCTGAAGCGGATCGAACGGCTCGACTGCGGCCATTCTGACAAAACTCTGGCCTCATGCGATCGTATCGCCAAGCCACCGCGTGCGGTTTTGGCTTGGCAAAAGAAACTCAGATTAGCCGGAGTCGACTATCCTGCCTTTGCAAGAGCAGTCGCGACGGAATTGCGGAACCTCGTTTGCGTGAATGACGGCGATGCGATTTACATTCTACGTGGCATAACGAGCCAACATAGGTTTGTGTGGTTTGCCGAGACCCGCCGCGAAGGCACCGCGCTCGTAGATTTCATCATGAGTAAGGATTGTCCAGTTTCCGCCTCGCTAACTGATGACGACAAGTCGAGACTAGTGACAATGAGGCTAATGACAATCAAGCGAGACGAAGACGAAGAGTCCGCGCCTCGGCCAACATCAAACAAAGAGAAGTGAACCGGCAACCGGCCGTAAGCGTGGGACGACGAACGCGGAGGAAGATCGCGCGCCCTGGGAGGGCGTAGCGGTCGGCCGCCAGTTCCAAGGCAGCAGTTCGTCGATGCGATTGATGGGGTGATCGGCGATGCGCGAGATGACGTCCGCGAGCCAGGCTTCCGGATCGACATCGTTCATCTTCGCAGTTTATGCCGAGGGCCGAACTATGCCGATGGGACCCGCTATCCCCAGCATTTTCAATGATCGGCATGTATTTGGCTCGGCATAGTTAGTCCTCTGCCTCCGCTTTCAACAGCGGAGAAGAGAACGGCTATCACAGAGGAATATTTTCGCAGGAGCCGGCTGTTCCAGCGCCTGCAGGGCGGGCGGTACGGGCCGCTCGTCGAGTTCTACGCGAGGCGTCTTCTCGCAGACGGACTCGCCCCACATGGCACATGGCGATCCCTCAACTTGCTCAGCGGTCTCGTAAGCTGGGTTTCGAGCAGCGACTTGAAGCTGGCGGATCTCGATGAGGTCCTGGGCGGACGATACCTCCGCCATCGATCCGGGAAGCAGACCTTGCAGCCAGGCGACCGGGCGGCGCTGAAACGATTGCTGTCGGTGCTGCGCGAAGCGGGCGCGATTGCGCCGGCCGCGTTGGCGCCGCTCACATCGCATGAGCAGATATTCGAGGCCTTCAGCGACTACCTGGGCAAGGATCGCGGTCTGGCGACGACGTCCACCGTGCGCCATTGTAATCATTCGGTGAACACCCAGGTGTCATAGCCATGGGCGAGGGTTCGCCGATTCACGGCCTATTGGATTCGATTGGGTATGTACTCGGGACGATGGGTCTTTTCGTCCTCTATGATCTGCTTCAAGCATTCGATGCCGAAGTCCGTAAAGCCCGTCGTTCCCTCGTCGCCAGATCCGAGGATATGCAGGCAGCCATCTTCGGGAACATATTGATAGAGAGCTCGAACAACCACTCCTCATCTTCACCGAGCATTTCGGCGACGCGGGCGATTGTGAAGACGTGGCTGATCGCAGCCATGATCAAGCCGCGAGGGCGGACACGTTGGACGTTTTCGTAGCCTTCCATTTCCAAGGCAACAGCTCTTCGATTTTATGGGCTGGGTGCTCGGCGATGCGGGCGAGAACGTCAACGAGCCAAGCCTGGGGATCGACGTCGTTCAACTTGCACGTCATGATCAGGCTGTACACATCGCCGCCCGCTCTCCTCCCCGATCGGAGCCGGCAGCAGCGCAGGGGTCACCAGCACGATCCCGACCCGCGACTTCGCCAAGCCCTTGTCGATGGCGCGGAGCAACGGCGTGCCGAGGCCAACGTCCTTCTCGCTGAACCAGACCGAGACACCGAGTGACTCGAGCAGATCGTGCAGCTCCTTGGCGGCCCCATGCCGGTCGTCCCACGCATGGAAGAGGAAGACGTACCGAAGGTCAGGCAGGGGCGCTCGGTTCTCGACGCTGCGGCGGACCGGTGTGAGTGCCCGCACTTCTGCAGGCGTGTGCGACAGGGACGAACCGGCTCGCGACCAGCTTGGCCTTCCGCTGCTGCTGGACCCGCCGCCGCTGCTCCCCGACGAGGAGTAGGACGGGGGCGGGTACGACCCGTAGCTGCTGTAGCCGCTGTAGCGGCCATAGCGGCCACCACATGCTAGCGCCCACCACATGCGGGGCAGTCCGCTGCAGCGCTCGCTGTGCGATGGCCTCTTACTGGTGCTGTGCATCTTTCCATGTGGCGATGATACTAGTTACCATCGCCGCTCTCAATCGCTATTCGCAAAGCGACTTCGCCCGCTCGGCTGTGACCCCTGCCTGATCTCCGATCTGGTCGGCCAGGCCAAGTCGACGGCGTTCAGCGTCGAGGGCAATGCTCACTACCAGAAGCTGCCCGACCGCTTTCCACCAATCTCGGGCATCCCCGATTAATGGGTTCACGACCTAACCAAACGCATTTTGACGGCAGACTCGGCCCCATTCCAGCGAGCCTGGTGAACAAAGCAGTTCAGCCTAAAATCACCCAACAATTCACGATTGATACGTGCAAGGAGATTAAGGTTGAACGCTGCCGTCACGCGCTGCCGGTCGTCGTAAGCGGCGATGAGCGTTGAAATATCCCTTTGTTTTTTGATCTACGCCGATGATGGCCCGACCCCGCGGTCCGACATGGCCGCGCACACGCCGAAGAAATGCGATCGCTTCGGCAGTGTCGAGGTTCCCGATCGTCGATCCAGGGAGGAAAGCAACGCGATTCTCTGACGGCACATGCGATGGAACATCGAAATCGGTCGTGAAATCAACCGAAATCGGATGGACCTTAAGCTGCGAAAAGCGGCTGCGCACCCGCGTCGCCGTCTGCTCCAGGAAATCGGCCGCGATGTCGATCGGTACATAGAGTTGCGGCGTTTCGAGTGCATCGAGCACGATCTCGGTTTTGATCCCTGCTCCCGCACCATATTCGAGAAGCACCACATTCCCTCCACAGAACGTCGCGATTTGCGGTGCATATTCCCTCAGAATCGCGGTTTCCGTGCGCGTCGGATAATATTCGTCGAGTTGTGTGATGGCTTCGAAAAGTTCGCAACCCCGCGCGTCATAGAGCCAACGGCTCGGGAGCGTCTTTTGCGAGCGGGCAAGCACAGCCAGCACATCGGCGCGGAAGTCCTCAGTCTGGCGCGCTTTCGCATCAGCGAGTTCGAGCATCACGCATCCTCCGCCAGCCGAAGGCCAGAGAATTGCCACCGGGCGTCAGGAGGGAAGAAATTACGATAGGTTGGCCGGATATGGCTCGCCGGCGTGACGCAGGAGCCCCCGCGCAGCACGAATTGGCCGCACATGAATTTACCGTTGTACTCGCCGACTACACCCTCGGCAGGCCGGTAGCGCGGGTATGGGGAAAAGGCACTACGTGTCCATTCCCAGACGTCACCGTACATTTGACGGAGACCCGTCCCCGGTAGCGGCGCCGCGCGCGGCCGCAGGCGCTCCGAGTCGAGCAAATTTCCAGCCAGCGGAAGGCCGCGCGAGGCATACTCCCACTCGGCCTCTGTTGGCAGTCGGCGTCCTTGCCAGGTCGCGAAGGCATCGGCTTCAAAATAGCTAACATGGCAGACCGGCGCCGCAGGATCGACGGGTTGCGCACCTCGCAAAGTCATCGTCCAATATTCGCCGTCTCGCTCTTCCCAATAGAGTGGCATTGTCCAGCTTTCGGACTGAACTTTTTCCCAGCCTTCGAAGAGCCAAAGCAGCGGACTGCGGTAGCCACCAGCGGCAATGAACTCCATCCATTCTTTATTCGTGACCAAGCGGTCAGCCAGTCGAAACGGCTCGATAAAAGAGTTGTGTCGAGGCCCCTCGCAATCGAAGCCGAATCCGTCTCCATCATGGCCGATTTCGCCAAGGCCGCCGAAGAGCGTTTCAAATTTAAGACTGTCAGAACCATCAGGCTCTACAGCGAGTGGCTCCGAGCTCTCGTAGGCTGGGCGCAGAGGGCTCTGGGAAAATAAGTGTAGAATATCCGTAAGAAGTAGCTCCTCATGTTGTTGCTCGTGATGGCAGCCGAGCTCAATGATTTCTTTCGCGGCTCGCGGAGCGTTGGCCTCCAAAAGGCGAGCCACGCCTGCGTCGACATACTCGCGATAACGATAGACCGCTTCGAAACTCGGGCGCGTAATCAGCCCACGTTTCGGCCGCGGTTGGCGAGCGCCGATTGAATCGTAATACGAATTAAACAGAAAGTTGAATGTTGAGTCATAACATCGATAATCTGCGAGAAAAGGCGCCAGCGCCATGGATTCGAAGAACCATGTCGTATGTGCCAAGTGCCATTTGGCCGGGCTTGCGTCTGGCATGGACTGCGCGCTGGCATCTGCATCCGACAATCGTGAACCAAGGTATTGGCTCGTCGCGCGCACAGAACGATAAAAGAAAAGAAGCTGAGGCGTTTCCAGGCGGGATTGGAATAGTGCAGCGTTCATCGCGCGGTTCCTCTCTCAAATTTCGGGCGGGCGCACTCCAAATAGTGCGGGCGCACGCTCCTACTGCTCGCCGGTATCTACGGGGCCTGGGACCTGACGCTATGGATCGCCGGGAACCGGGACAAGACCTACCGATTGCTATGTCCTATGCGATAGCCAGATTCGGCTCGGAGAGAGCGACCGCTTAGGGTCGATTGTGTTGAAACAGTCCATCTTTCGGCCCTCCGCCTTGACTTTTTATAGTCGCTGGCGCCGGCCGCGAAAAGTGATGCGGCGGGCTCGTTTTTCGGCACTTCAGCGACCTGTGCGCCCTACACCGCCTTGAGCGGCACTACCTTCCACCCGCGGTTCTAAGCAAAATTCCAGCTTCGATCAATTTCCGAGTTTTCAACGCCGACCGGCTCAAGATTCCGCAGGCCATCCTGCTCGTGCTGGCCGGCGTCGCGCTGGCGCCAATCCCCGGCCTGCCGGCGATCGAACTCGCGCCAGAGGTGGTGCTGCTTCTCGTGCTGCCGCCGGTCATCTATTCCTCGGCGGTCGCCCAGAATTGGCGCGAGTTCCAGTTTAACCCCCGCCCGATCTCGCTTCTGGCTTTTGGCGGCGTCGTCTTCACCACCGTCGCCGTCGCGATTGCGACCCGCAGGCTCCTCGGCCTATCCTGGCCGGTCGGTTTCCTTATCGGCGCGATCGTGTCGCCGCCCGACGCCGTTGCGGCTCTCGCGATTGCGGGCAGGCTCCAGCTTCCGCGGCGCATCCCCGTCACTCTCGAAGGCGAAGGCCTCGCCAACGACGCCGCCGCGCGATCCTCTTTCGATTCGCCGTCGGCGCCATCAGCGCCGGCGCATTCTCGTTCGGCGAGGCCGTCGTCGTTGGCGAAGTCCTTTGTGAGATTGGCGTCGGCTGGTTCATGCTGCGCCTGAGGCGCTGGGTCCACAATCCGCGTATCGAAATCACGCTCGCGATCCTGACGCCCTTTCTGGCCTATTGGCCGCCGGAGCATCTCGGCGGCTCGGGCGTCCTCGCCACCATGACCGCCGGCCTTTATATCAGCTGGAGCGGCTTTCGGCTGATCAGCGCCGCGACGCGGCTTCAGGGCATCTTCTTTCGGGATCTCTTTATCTACCTGATCGAAGGCATGATCTTTCTCACCACCGGACTGCAGGCCCGCACGTGGCTCAATTGCATCGGCGATTACGCCATCTCCGACCTTCTCTTCTCCGCGCTGGTGGTAAGCGTGGCGGTGATTGCGGCGGGCTTCATCTGGGTCTATCCGGCGACCGGTCTTCCCCGCTGGCTCTTTCCTCCAATCCAACGGAAGGATCCGGCGCCGCCGTGCCAATGGCCCTTCGTGTTGGCGCTCACGGGCGTGCGCGGCATCGTTTCGCTCGCGGCGGCGCTCGCGACTCCGTTCGGGACGGCCAACGGGCAACCCTTCCCGGATCGCGATCTCATCCTGTTCCTGATCTTTGCCGTGATCCTGGTGACGCTGGTCGGCCAGGAGCTGCTGCTGCCCCCGGTGATCAGAGCGCTTGGCGTCGCCGACACCGGACGCAGCGAACGAGCCGCAGAACGTAGCGCGCGGCGGGACGCGATCGAGGCGGCTCTTAAGCGGCTCGCCCAGCTCGCGGCCGAACGGGGCCTCGCGCCAGGCCTTGTCCAGTCGCTTCGCGGCCAGTGGAGCGACCGACTGTTGGATGCAGGGCGCGGCGACGAGGAGCGCAAGCAGTTGACGGCGCTTCGCAACGAAAACGAACTGTTGCTGCTCACGGCGGAGCGGGAAGGGACCAACGACCCTTTCTGCGGCGGCAAGCTCACCGATGAGGCGCGACGGCGGATCGAGCGCGAACTCGACCTGCGCGAGGCCTATCTCAACAGCGCGCGCGACGAAGCATGAGAGCGCGGTGTCGCTCGATGCCTGCGCGCCTGCCGTTAGTTGCGCTCCCTTCGATCAGCGCAGCGCCGGATAGGATTCCGCGGCCTCTTGCGTCAGGCGCAGCGAAAGCTCGTAATCAGCGTCGCTGACCAGTTCGAAGCCGACGATCAGAAGAGCCGCGTTCACGGACTTGAGTTCGGGATCCGCCGCTACGGCGTTGAGGGCATTGCGTAGGCGTTGCAAAATGTCCTCGTCCGCAGTCGAAGCCGTGATGAAAGGCGGAGCCGGGGCGAGCACTGATTGTCCAATCCGCCTGACGCGCGCGGTGAGATCGGGGTTCAGCCGCTGCAAATGGGCAAATGTAACGCAATCGATCGAGGCGAGGTCGGCGGCTCCGCGCGCCACGGCTTCGACGCTCCGCGCATGCGACCCGGTGATGAAGACGGAGCCAAAAAAGCTCCCCTCTTCGGCGAGAGGCGCGATCGCCGCCCGCAGAAGATTCATGCCGGTGTTGCTGTCGAAACCGTTAATGGCGCAGGCGCGGCCGCGTAAGTCCGCCAGCGTTGCATAAGGGGACTTCGCGCTGACGATGAAGAAGCTGCTGTGGCGGGGCCCCTCGCAGCCTAGCGCAGAATAGACCGGCGCAGCAACGATGCGGGGCCTGTTCGGAACATTGTTGGAATTTGAGAGACTGTTGAAAAGAGGATAACCGCATGCCTGGGCGAGGATGAGGCCCGGGTCCCACCAGGCCGAAGCATAATCCGGCGCGCGGGTTAAAAGCGTTGGAACCCCGTCCATTCCGGCCTGCCGCAGCCGCTCGCCGATGGAGCGCCAGAATGCGTTGGTAGCCGCCCCGAGTTCGGCAAAATCATACATCGGCAGGGCGGCGATTCTCATCTGCAAGTATCGTCAGGACTTCATCGGGTGGATCGGATCATGATGCGGCGAGAACAGGAAGCGCCGTGCAATGTCGAAATAGCCGTCATAAACGGTCCCGCCATTGCGTTGCAGGACGGATTGGCGATGTTCGCGATACCGGCTAGGGATCAGGTACCATGGCAGCTCCGGGTGGTCGTGATGCACGGCGTGGAGATTGTTGAACAGGAAAAGCACCCCGAGGGCCCGCGCATTTTCGACTATGGCGGTGCGCTCTGCGCTCGCGTCGGCGGCGTGGTGCTCGGCAAAGGATCGCAGCAGCGACAGCGACAGCGCAGGATAAAGAATAGCGAAGAGATAGAACCAGACGCTCATCTTGCAGACGTCGACAATCCAGACGATGACGATGACGCTTCCGATAAAATGCGCGCGCCAGGCTGCAATTGAAGTGCGCGGGTTCGTTTGCGCAGCTTTTATCTCCCGGATAAACAAGCCGCCGACCGCGAAGGCCGGACCAAGGATCAGCCTGCCGATCAGGGTCGTCTGCAATCGAACGAGAAACCGGCCGAGGCGTCCCAATCCGGACCATTCCCCGCGCCGCCAATAGGAGGATTCCGGATCGTGTTGCGGATCGGTCAGGGTCTCTACGCGATGATGGGCGAGATGCGAGGCGCGGTAGATGTCATAGGGAAGCCATAGCGACAGGGGGATCAGCCCGATAGCCCGGTTGACGCTTGGCCATCGCGTCGGATGGCCGTGCAGAAGCTCATGCTGCAGGGAGGAATGCCAGGCGACGAACCAGGCGCCCAACGCCCCTGCGAGCCAGATCGGCAAGGCGGCGTGGAAGAAGGTCAGCGCCAGCCAGCCGCCGTAAATCAATCCCGCAAGCGCAAGGGTCGGCCACTCAATCATTGGCGATTTCCATTTAACGTATTGTCTATAGACTACATAGAATATTATCTGAGGTCAAATCACGCGGCAGATGTCGGGGAACGTGTAAACAGATGGATGCTGACACCTGCCTTGATAAGCGTAGTGCCGGAGCAAAGCCTACGATCCTACTCGACCTTGCCGGTGTGGCGCCTAATGTCGGGAGACATTTAAATGGGGTCTTCTTCAATCTCGGTGCGAGGTCACAGCCATGAGACGCCGTAACGTGTGGAGAATGCGTAAGAATCCTGTCCGGCGGAGCTGCGCTGTATAACGTTATGGACGACGCGACTGAATATGTCCGAACCCCAAGCAATGTCAGGCGGTTCGGCTTTCCCTTCTCACACGCAGGTTGCACCGAGATTGAAGAAGACCTGTTTTTGTCCACCTCTGCGACATTCGAAGGCGCTCCCCCGGTATTTTCTGGGGGAGGCCAACGGGGCAAAAGGCGAGGATCCGTGATGTCGGAAAACCACCGAGGCTGTGTAAAAACTGCACTTTTGCCTGGAAACGGGCGCGCTCAGTATGATTTTCGGCGATTGGCGCATATGCGGTCGCTCAGAATGCTCGAAAGTTGGGTGTAGAGTGGCATGCCCCAACACTCACCCTGGTTTTCACACAGGCCCCATCCATTATAGCCGTGAACATTCTTAGGGGTCCGCTTTGGAGAGGCGGCTATGGTCGGCTGTACGGCCCAAATGGGTTGATTGATACCAACGTGTTGCCGCCGCGAACTGGACGTCCCCGCGGGAGCTTCGGACAAAGGTTATCAGCGATAGTGGGTGGATTTCGATCCGAGCGCTTCCGGGTGGCGCTTTTAGGAACCGGTCATACTCCAGAAACCAAAGGCGAGGGAGGCCTGCATGTCCGCGCCTTCCCCACTCCAGTGCGCCTGATTATTTCCCGTTCCTTTTCAGCGTATCAATCAGGAGCTTGGCAGCCGCGCCCGACGAGGCCGGATTCTGGCCGGTGATCAGCTGGCCATCGGCGACCGTGTGAATGCCCCAGTTCTTGACCTTGGAAAAGGTGGCGCCGAGGTTCATCAGTTCGTCTTCGACAAGGAAGGGCACCACCTTCGTCAATCCCATCTCTTCTTCCTCGCCATTGGTGAAGCCGGTCACGGTCTTGCCCGCGACGAGCAGCTTGCCGTCCGGCGTCTTGACATGATGCAGCGCGCCGGAAGAGTGGCAAACCAACGCGAAGGTCTTGCCGGCGGCCAGGAAGGATTCCACCAGCTTGATCGAGTTCTCGTCTTCGGCGAGATCCCACATTGGCCCATGACCACCCGGGTAGAAGACGGTATCGTAGTCTTCCTCCTTGACGCTATCGAGGCGCACCGTCCTGTCGAGCTGGGCTTCGGCGTCGGCATCCTTCTCGAACCGACGGGTTATGTCGGATTGGAAGTTCGGCTCGTTGCTCTTGGGATCCAGCGGCGGGCGCCCGCCCTTGGGCGATGCGAGGGTTGTCTGGGCGCCGGCATCTTTGAAGACGTAGTAAGGCGCCGCCAGTTCCTCCAGCCAGAAACCGGTCTTGCGGCCCGTGTCGCCGAGCTGGTCGTGGGAGGTAAGAACCATCAGGACTTTCATGATCCGCTCCTTTCCGTAGTCGTTGAAGAGTGACCCGAATGGCTGTGCGAGAGCGCTTCCCGATCAGATGGAATCATCTGATCGAAAAGGAATTGCTCAAATTCAAAGAGTTGGAGCATGTTCTGATCGAAAAAGTCGATCAACTTTTTCGGAACATGCTCTGGCCATCTAGAGGGTCGCGGTCGGAAGGCTCAAACGCTCGACTTAATTGTGGGGCGCCTTTTTCCGGCCTCGCCCGAGTTGTTGTCGTCACAATAATGCGTGTTTTCTCGGCCAACAACATCGTAGCCCCGGACCCGATCCCAGAGAGCGGTCGACGAGAAGGGCTCTTCCCTCAGGGCTTCAATTCTAGGGCCCTCTCTAGCCGATATCAAGACCGAGCGGCTTAAGTTGCAGCAGCGTATCTCCCGGGTGTTTCGTCAGGAGTCGTGACACTTTGGCCCGCTACTCTCACGGCTCGGGCGGGATCTTCGGAAAGGCGCCTTGGCAGCAACCGATCCTTTCAAGACATTCGGCGCTGCGGTATGAAATCACGATGTCTGCAACGCCCGGACTTTCCAGAGAATGCCGGGTTGGGAAGAGCGACAAGCCGTTCCAGTCTTTCGTGACGATGAAGCTGGCGGCCCTGCGTTTCGCGCTCTCGATTTGACGCTCGATCAAAGACAGTATTATCGGCCCTGACGGAAATGTGCTTACTCTTTGGCCTCTCTTGAGAGGAGATCAAAACGATGGCGAGGTTGCTCTCGGTCAATGTGGGCCTGCCACGCGACATCGAGTGGCAAGGGAAAACTGTCCATACCGCCGTTTGGAAAACGCCGGTTCAGGGCCGACGGATGACTCGACGGCTCAACGTCGATGGAGACGGCCAAGGAGATCTGGCGGGGCATGGCGGCGAATACCGGGCAGTCTTTGTCTACCAGATCGAATCTTATCGTTATTGGCAAAACCAGCTCGGTCGAAACGACTTTACCTATGGCCAGTTCGGAGAGAATTTTACAGTCGAGGGACTGGCGGATACTGAAGTGTGCATCGGCGATCAGTACCGGACCGGCGATGCCCTGTTCGAAGTGACGCAGCCGCGCGTCACCTGCTATCGGGTCGGCATCCGCATGAACGTGCCTCAGATGGCGGCGCTGCTGGTCTCACACGGCAGGCCCGGTTTCTATTTGCGGGTCCTGGGGGAAGGCGCAGTCGGCGCCGGTGACGAAATCGTGAAGGTCAAGGCGGGTCCCGAGCGGGTGACCGTCGCCGAGATCAATGCGCTGTTATATTTGCCGGGTCACCCGACGAGCGGGCTGGAACGAGCGTTGCGTATCCCGGCATTGAGCGCCGGTTGGAGAACCTCGTTAGAGGCGCTGCTCGGCCGGGAACGGAAAGGCAACGGAACAACGGGTAACCCTGGGCTTGGCCCGCCGACGGGCCAGCCCCCCGCGTGGCAAGGCTTCCGCTCATTGCGGGTGTCCCACAAGCTGCACGAAAGCAGCGATGTCACCTCGCTCGTCCTTGAGCCGGCCGACGGTGAGCCGCTGACGGCCGCCCTAGCGGGGCAGTTTGTCGTATTGCGGCTCAGGCCACAGCCCGACGGGGGCGCTCTCCTACGCAGCTATTCGCTGTCGGGCGCGCCAAGCGAGGATCGTTATCGCATCAGCGTCAAGCGCGAGCCGCATGGCGCCGCCGGGGCTTACGTCGATACGCGGGTTCAGGTAGGCGATCTTCTTGATGTAAGCGCCCCGCGCGGCAGTTTCACGTTGCGGCAGGGCGAGCGTCCCGTGGTCCTCGTCAGCGCCGGCATCGGCGCCACCCCAGTCCTCGCTATGCTGCACGCACTGGCCGCCGAACAAACTCGGAGAGAGATTTGGTGGATTCACGGCGCCCGCAACAGCAGCGAGCATCCATTCGCGGCGGAGGTGCGCGAGCTCCTCAAGACCTTGCCCGGAAGCCGCCGCCACATTCGCTACAGTGCGCCAAAGCCAACCGATCGGCCGACTGTCGATTTCGATAGGGTGGGGCGCGTGGGCGTGGACGTGTTCGAGGAAATGGGCGTCCCGCCCGATCCGGACTTCTACATCTGCGGTCCAGCCGCGTTTATGAGCGGTCTCCTCGACGGCCTTACAGGCCGGGGGGTCGTCCGTGACCGCCTGCACACCGAGAATTTCGGGGCGGGCCAGCCGATGACGCCGGGCATCGCCGCGGTCTCCCGGCGGCCGCCGCATCCACCGGGGGAAGCCGCGGAGGTCGGGCCGCTTGTATCCTTCACGCGCAGCAATCTCGCTGTCCCCTGGGGTTCCGCATTCCACAGCCTGCTCGAACTAGCCGAGGCGTGCGATGTGCCGGTGCGCTGGTCGTGCCGCACCGGAGTTTGTCATACCTGCGAGACAGGGCTGATTTCTGGCTCCGTCACCTACCGGCCGGACCCAGTCGAGCCGCCGGCCGAGGGCAATCTGCTGATCTGCTGCAGCCAGCCCCAAGGTGACATCGCTCTCGATCTTTGATACGACCAACTTGGCCCCTCGCGCCCGGCCGGTACATAAAACGATATAGACAACCGGTCATTATAGTGACGCCTCCGACTGCTGGAGAGGTTTGCCATGCCCGACTTCGACGCGATCATCATCGGCGCCGGCCAGGCCGGACCATCTTTGGCATTCCGCCTAGCTGGCGCCGGGATGAAGGCGGCTGTCGTTGAGCGCCATCTCGTCGGCGGCACTTGCGTCAATACCGGCTGCACCCCGACCAAGGCCTTGGTAGCGAGCGCCTATGCCGCCCGGATCGCGCGGCGCGCCGCCGAGTACGGTGTTGTGATCGGAGGTGACATCGGCATCGACATGCGGCGGGTTAAAGCGCGCACGGATGCGATTGTGGCGGCGTCGCGAAACGGGCTTACCTCGGCCCTCGAAAACGCCGCCAACATCACGCTCT
>Ga0182030_10016078_pt1 | contig 14611 bp, 14 predicted proteins | sample 812S3MmetaG_FD_121299 | JGI IMG/M metagenome (GOLD analysis project Ga0182030, IMG submission 121299) | Permafrost microbial communities from Stordalen Mire, Sweden - 812S3M metaG (Illumina Assembly) | ecosystem: Environmental > Terrestrial > Soil > Wetlands > Permafrost | place: Sweden... | reverse complement strand
TGCTGGGCCGAGTGGCCAATCCCGCCGGCGCCTGCAGCGGACGGGAGCGAAACGTTCCGGCAATGATGCGCATCGATTCTTAGGATATCTGAGCCAGAATTCCCTCTGAATCGGATGCCCGTGGATAGGCCTTCGCCGATGTAGTAACCCCGAGTTTCCTACGGAGGGGCCCCCACGAACAGGTCTTCGTTCGAGGGGAGGGGATAGGTCTTCGTCCGTGGGGTGAAAGCTCGGGGTCCCCAACGACAGGTCTTCGTCGTTGGGGTGTAAGCCACTACAATTCGAGTATGCGAGGCTGGTCAATTCCGCTGGGGCGCTGGATGGGCGTTGAGTTGCGCGTCCATACGTTTTTTCTGCTCCTGGCAGTGGTGTGCCTCGGCCTCAGCACCACCGAAGGCTGGCTGCGCGGCATGGGTCTTTTTTTCGTGCTCGTCGCCGCCGTGGTGGTGCGCGAAATTGCCCGTCTCCTCGTCGCCGCGTGGCTCGGCCTGCGCCTCCGCGCTATCCTGGTGCTTCCCATCGGCGGGCTCTTCGCCTACGCCAATCCCGAGAGCCAGGAAAACGCGAATGCAGGAGTGGGTCAGTTCGCCATTGCTTTTGCAGGACCGATTGCAAGCTGCGCCACAGCCGCGGCGTTGGGTATCACGCTTCTCGGTGCCGGCGGAGACGTACGGCTATTCGATCAACCCTGGATCACACCCGCCTATCTTCTCCGCAGTATGGTCTGGATGCAGGCGGGTCTCGGTCTCCTGCATCTGCTGCCGGCTTACCCGCTGGATGCGGGCCGCCTCCTCCGCGGCAACTTCGCTCGCGAACATGGGATTGCTCCGACGGGCCGCGTCGCCACGGGTCTCGGCCAAGTGCTGGCGCTCGCAGCCATGCTCGGTGGCATGCTGCTGCATAGTCCTTGGCTGATCATCGCCGGATTCTTCATCATGATCGGCGCGCAGATTGAGGACCAGGGCGTCTTCTTCCAATCCGTAGTCGATACGGTGCGCATGCGCGAAGTCATGCTCACGGATTTTGCAACCCTCTCGCCGTCAGACACGCTCGCCGATGCGCTTGGCCGTTGTGTTCACTCGTTGCAGGAGGACTTTCCCGTAGTGCGGGGCCCTGAACTGGTCGGCATCGTATCGCGCCAGCGCATCGTCGACGCGTTGCGCAACGATGGCAATGGCTACGTGCAATCCGTCATGTCGCGAGCCTTTCAAGTTGCGCGTCCGGAAGACACGCTCGGCGCAACGATACGGCGCCTCACCGCCGGCCGCGGCCTTTCGCTGGTCCCTGTCACAGAAAGCGGGCGCGTCGTAGGCATTGTCAGCGTACAGAATCTGATGAGTTCCATGACCCTTCTCGCCGAGCAGCGCCGCATCGAGCGCGAAGAAGCGGAATAGCAATGCTAGATTGAACTGTGTCATCCTGAGCGGAGCATGCTTGGGGCCCCGCGGACGACGAAGTCGGCAGTGGGGTAAGCGGAGCGAAGGATCTGCCTTTGACTTGGCTTCCATGCCTCAAGACCCCACGCCAATGCATGATCTCCAAAGCAGGCCCCTGGCCCCCGGCCTCTATCTCGTAGCCACTCCGATCGGCAATCTCGGGGACATCACCCTGCGCGCTCTCGACGTGTTACGCCGCGCGGATCGAATCGCCTGCGAAGACACACGTCAGACGCAAAAACTGCTCAACCACTTCGAGATTCAGACGCCCACCATCAGTTGCCACGAACACAATGAGCGCCACCGCGCCGCCGAATTGATCGAGGCCATCAAGGCGGGTGGCCGCATTGCCGTCGTTTCGGATGCAGGCATGCCCGGCATCAGCGACCCGGGGGCTTGGCTTGCGGCGGAAGCAATTGCGGCAGGCGTTGCGGTGATCCCGATTCCGGGTGCAAACGCAGCGCTCAGCGCTCTCATTGCCTCCGGTCTGCCGGCAAGTGAATTTCATTTCATCGGATTCTTGCCGGAGAAGGCCGGCGCGCGCCGCACGCGTCTCGAACAATTAGCCGCCGAACTACGCGAATCGCCGAAGACGCTGATCTTCTACGAAGCGCCGCATCGCATCCTGGATACACTTGCCGACCTTGAATCTGTCTGGGGACCGGCGCTTAAAGTCGTCGCGGCTCGCGAACTGACCAAGCTGCACGAGGAGTTCCTCCGCAGCACCGTCGCCGATGTGCGCCGCGATCTGGCTACACGCGACCGCATCCGAGGTGAATTCGTGTTGCTTGTCGAGGCGCCAGCCAAATCCGCCACGACTCTGGGTGCCCCAGGTCCCTCGCTTTTGGGGACCTGGGATGGAACTCCTCCAACGCGCGAATCCGTCTCCACCCGCGTCGCCCGTCTTCAATCCGAATCGGGCATCGACGAGAAAGAAGCGCTCAAGCGGCTTGCCCGCGAACTCGGCCAATCGAAGAGCGAAGTGTATCGTGAATTGCAGCGCGAGCGAGCTAGGCGGAAGTAGCGCGCTGGCTCGCAACGCGAGATCGACTGGCTACAATCCTCCAGGGGGAAGGAATATGGAGGTGTTTAGAAGATACTTTTTCGCCTGGGTCTTCGCCCTAATATCCGGTCTCCTTATTGCTCTTTCCTTCCCGTTTGCCTTGACGAGGTTTCATAGGACCGATTGGGCGCACATACTTCTCGCGTTCGTACCCATTACATTTCTGCTCTCGGTCGCTGCTGTCTTTGGGATGGCGTGGTGGACCACTTGGATGAAGAAGTCTTCGGCTCGTGCGTGGGGAGTAGCCGCCAGCCTGTTGTGTCTGTTCGCGCCTCTTACCTCGATGTATTTCTTTCATCATCCGTTTGGAAACGCCAGGTACAAGGAGATCGTCTTTAGCGTCTTCGGACTCGTTGTTTATCTCTGGCCTGATAGGCGAGAGGATGAAAATCTCGATGAGATGCAACAGGAAGATGAAGTCACCCACTAAGACTCGGGGGCTCCAGGTCTCGCGTCTAAGACCTTGGAAGAGATCTGCATCTGGCGCACGACCTTCGCATTTGAGAATGAGAACGCAGTCCTCGTGGATTACCAGGATTATCACTGAACGAAGAAGAACATGACGATGACGATGTTTAACCCGGCCCATCCCGGCGAAATTCTTCGCGAATACCTCGGAACCGTAAAGGTGAGCGAGGCAGCCAAGCGCCTGCGTGTGGCGCGGTCCACACTTTCGCGGTTGCTGAACGGCCGCGCTGCGTTTACCGCAGCGATGGCGCTGAGGCTCTCTGATGCCTTTGGCACGGAGCCCGGCATGTGGCTCGATTTGCAACAGCAGTACGATCTGTGGCACGCGGCGCGGCGCAAGCGGCCAAAGATTGAGAAGTTCCCGCACGCAGCTTGACGACTCTCACTCTGCATTAGAATCTTCTGACATAACGTCATGCAGGCATTTAGAAGATTTTTCGTCGCTTGGGTTTTTGCTTTGATATCCGCCCTATTGATTGTCGCGGTTGTATTTAGCAGCACCAAGGGGTTCAACATACACGGAACAAATCAACTGCATAGCGCCATCGTTCCGATTGCAGGTGTGCTTGGGGTTGCGGGCATCTTCGGAATGGCCTGGTGGACTACCTGGATGAAGAAGCCCTTAGAGCGGACCTGGGGAACAGCTGCGTGCCTCTTGTGTTTGCTCGCGGTCGCCACCTCGATGCATTTCTTTCATCATCACTTGGACAATTCCAGATACACAGCGATCGTCTTCTCCGTCTTCGCGCTCGTTACCTACCTTTGGCCCGACGGGTCGAGAGAATCCGCTCCTGAGGGAATGCAAGGCAAAGACTAATAGATCCGTGACTCATTTCTAGGTAGAGGGCGATTGAGCGCGCTTTTCAATTCCCACGCATATTCCCAAATTTCCCGCTCGGCTGGTCAACGTCCCTGCCACCATTTGCGAACAATTTCCCGGCCCCAGCGCACAATAGAAATCGGAGAACAACCGGACGCTGACGGCTGAAAACTGAATGCCGCCGTCTAACCCTAACCCCAAGAGATATTTAGCGCTAAGCCACAGAATCAATTGGCGTTAGCGTAAGTTATTGATTCCGATAACTTCAACCAAATGAGATATTTAGCGAAAAAGAGAGGGAGGGGGTATACCGGAGATGCACAATGCGGAGTGCACAACGCGACAGACTTGCCACGCGGTCACGGTCGACCATTCACTACGCGTCCTACGGCCTCATCCGCATCTTTCGCCACCTCGAGCAGCCCCCGGTTCTCCGCCTTCAGGAACCCGGCCCCAACCGCCGTATCCAGAAACTCCAGCAGGCCGTTCCAATAGCCCGCCGTGTTGATCAGGATGCACGGTTTGGCGTGCAGCCGCAGTTGCTTCCACGTGACGATCTCCATCAACTCGTCGAGCGTGCCGTAGCCGCCCGGCAGAATGAGAAACGCATCGGCCAGGTGCACCATGCGCGCCTTGCGTGCGTGCATCGTCTTCACCACTTCAAGACGCGTCAACCCGCTGTGGGCGATCTCGCTACCCGAAAGAATTTCCGGCAACACGCCGATGACTTCGGCCCCGCCGGCCAGCGCCGCATCGGCCACAGCGCCCATCAACCCCACGCTGGCCCCGCCGTAGACCATTCCGAGGCCAGCGACGGCGATTGCTGTTCCCAACGCCCGCGCCTCGGCCAAAAAAGCTGGATCGGTTCCGCTCGCAGACCCACAATACACAGCTACGCGCCGCTGCACCGAATGCGCTGATGCGTTCATGATGAATCCAGAATATCGCTCGTCCCGTTGCGCTCCGATCAATTCGGAATGAAGAGCGGCCTCGGGCTATTCGACCAGTTTTGCGACCGGACGGGAACTATCTTGACCGTATCCGCGTAACTTGATCGAGCACAGCAAGATGTTCCGAACCGAACATCCCGCTGTGCAAGGAGAACCTCATGCGCAAGATCTTTGTGGCCGCTGGCCTGGCCGTACTCTCTCTTTCAGCCCTCCCCGCAAGCTTTGCCAAGACCCCTCCGGCGAAGAAAGACTCTGGCAACTCCATCGTTATCGTCTTCAAGGACGGACACCGGCAGAGTTTCAATCTGGCAGACATCGCGCGCGTCGAATTCGCCGGCACCGGCACAATCTCCGGTGTCAGCTCGAATCCGGATGCGCCCGCGCGTGGCCGTTATGTCGGCAATTGGGTTGTCGGGGATGGCAACGGAAACAACTTCACCATCACGTTGAAAGAAGACGGCAACGCGGAGCGCTCGCTCCGCGACGTTCACGGCACCTGGACCTACGTCAACGGCGATGCCCTCATCACCTGGGATGACGGCGCCAAGGACGCTATCCGCAAAGCAGGCTCCAAGTTCGAGAAATACGCGTACGGCGGAGGCAAGTCGTTCAGCGACGATCCCGACAACGTGACCAAGGCGCAGAACACAACACCGAGGCCGATCTAGTTCGACGGGGTTCGGCTGGATGTACAGCCGAACCGTCTGCACGCAAGCTCCGCGGCAGGTAAACTGGAAGAGGACCCTTCCCGCCTCAGCGATGCGAGTCCAGGACCCACGCCGTGCAGCCGCTCCTCTCCAATCTAAATCCCGAACAGCGCGCTGCTGTTGAAGTCACCGAGGGCCCGCTGCTCATCCTCGCCGGCGCCGGTTCGGGCAAGACCCGTGTCATTACCAGCCGCATCGCCTGGCTCATCCAGGAAAAAGGCGTTGCCCCCGACTCCATTCTCGCCGTCACTTTTACCAACAAAGCTGCAGCCGAAATGGGTGAACGCGTTGACCGAATCCTCGGTCATGCTTCGCTGGCGAAGCCGCTGATTTCGACTTTTCATTCGCTCTGCGTACGGATTCTGCGCCGCGACATTGAAGCCCTGAAAGTCGGTAACGACGGCCTCACCCGTGCCTTTGCCATCTACGACGAGAGCGACCAGCAAGGCATCGTAAAGCAAATTATGCGGCGCATGGGACTCGATACGAAGCAGCTCACCCCGCGCACCGTGCTGGGCCGCATCTCATGGGCGAAGAGCCACATGACCGATCCACAGGAGTACTACCTCGGGTCGAAGGATCCGAACAGCGAGCGGATTGCGCACATCTATCAGAGCTATAAGGCCGAGCTGAAAAAGAACAATGCGCTCGATTTCGACGACCTGCTGCTCGAAGCGGTTCGCTTGCTCAAAGTTTCCGCCGAAGTCCGCGAGCGCTATCAGCATCGCTACCGGTATCTGCTCGTCGACGAATACCAGGACACCAACCGCCCTCAGTACGAATTGATGAAGCTGCTCGCAGGCGAGCGAAAGAACGTCTGCGCCGTAGGCGACGAAGACCAGAGTATTTACTCATGGCGTGGCGCGGACATTCGCAACATTCTTGAATTCGAAAAAGACTTTCCCAACGCGCACATCATCCGGTTGGAACAGAACTACCGCTCCACGCAAATCATTCTCGAGGCTGCCGGCGCTGTTGTCGCGAACAATCTTCGACGCAAAGGGAAAAAGCTCTGGACGGATCGCCAGGGAGGCTCGCTGATCGGCTACTACGAGGCGCCCGATGGTGAGAATGAGGCGCTCTTCATTGCCGATCGCATTCAGGCCTTTCTCCGCGACTCGCATTCACCCGAGAGCCAAAGCACCGCATCAGGATGTGCGGTGCTGTATCGCACCAACTCCCAGTCGCGCCTGGTTGAGGAGGCATTGCGCCGGTACGGCATCGGCTACACCATGGTGGGGGGCTTCAGCTTCTACGAGCGTGCGGAAATCAAGGACCTGCTGGGCTACCTGCGCCTCGTCCGCAATCCGCACGACTCGATGGCGCTGCAACGCGTGATCAATACGCCGGCTCGCGGCATTGGCGCCACTACGCTGGCCACTCTCGAACGGCTCGCTCTCGAGACTGGCGCTTCGACGTGGGACGCGATCGCTTCCGCTCTGACCAACCACTTGATTCCGACTCGCGCGTTGATGGCTCTTGAGTCTTTCCGCCAGCTGATTCTGGATGCACAGGCAATGATGGATCCCGATTTTGCTGGCAAGCTCTCCGCCGATGTCGCCAAATCTGCAGCCGAGCCGGCCGATACGGACTTCAGCTTCGGGGCCGCAGAACCGTCGTCAGCAGAGAGCGCCGAAGTGGTACGCGCGTTGGAAGCGTCCACAGACTTTACCTTCGGTGAGAACAGCGATCAAATTCCGCTTCTCGACGCGAGCCATTTTTCGCCTTTTGCCGCCGAACCCAAGCGGCCTTTTCTGAAGATGCCAAAGCAAACAAAGGAGCGCAACTCAGGGACATTGCTGACGCCGTCCGTCGGGGCTGGACAGAAAAATCAACCGGATCCCGATTTCGATTCCGACGCGGAAGAAGTTGCGAAAGATAAAGACAAAAACGCTGGTGCGTTTCGTAATCCGGGCGACGCGGCGACACTGCCCGAGCTGATTCGATTCCTTATCGACCGCACCGGCTATATCAAGGCGCTGGAAGCGGAAGGATCGCCCGAGGCCTTCAGCCGGATTGAAAACCTGAAGGAACTTGCCAACGCTGCCCACGATGCCGAGGAGCGCGGCGAGACCCTCGCGGAATTTCTCGACCACGCAGCCCTTGCTTCCGACACCGATCAGTACGATCCCGAATCGCGCGTCACGCTGATGACTTTGCATGCGGCCAAGGGACTCGAGTTTCCGCTCGTGTTTCTGGCCGGTCTTGAGGAGGGTCTATTCCCCCATTCGCGCACACTTCTGAATCCCGAGGAACTCGAGGAGGAGCGCCGTCTCTGCTATGTAGGAATGACTCGGGCGATGAATACGCTGGTTCTGACTCGCGCGCATTATCGCCGTCGGTATGGCAACGACGCGCCCGAGTCCACTGTTCCTTCGCGCTTCTTGTCGGAGGTGCCTACCCAGTTGATCGAGAATCTTGGGGGCCGCTCGCCCACTTGGTCCACGCCCGCCTACAGCTATGGAGCGGGCGCGCGAGGCAGCTTCGGCCGGAATGTTGCGCATGCCAGCGAATTCGACGGCCGCCACTACAACTACGAAGACGAGAGTCAGGACGCGCCGAGAATCACCGGAAGCGCAAGTCCAAAGAGTAAGACCGCGGGAGCGGCGCCGCCGGAATCAATTGATAACATCGCGCGCTTCTTCGGGGGCAAACCCGGCAATGGTAAGCCGAACTATTTCGCCCGCCCCACGATGGATATTCCCGAACCAGGCGGAGCGAACGGCCTGAAAAAGGGCCAGCGCGTGCGCCACGCAAAATACGGCGAAGGCACGGTCCTCATTCGTGAAGGCAATGGGGAAGACGCGAAGCTGACCGTGATGTTCAATCGTCACGGCATGAAGAAGCTGGTGGAAAAGTTCGCAAACCTGCAGAAGATTTGATTCTTACGCCGCTGGATCGCTCATGGCGAAAGCTCTCGGCGCAACTCGCGTAGGCGCCTTTTCGCCGCTATGTTTCTCGAGTTCCACCCGCAAGCGGGCTTGCTCAGGCAATTGGCGTGAGAAAACAATCGTCGTGCCGTTGGTACCCTTGATCTTCAGTTCGCCGCGTTTCTCATCCGTGGTCACCTTTGAGATTTCATGCCAGGCGATGCGCTTGCGGCCTCGCAGCCAATACACCTGCTCGATCCCATTTTTGTCGACCAGGATGGTTCCAGGAAAAGCGGAAAGAAGCAAAATCACGAATGCGATGCAGAATGCCGGCACCGCAAGATCGGCGCTTGACCTGATCCCAACGACAACATTCCCAACCACTCCATACGCCAGGCACGCCAGAAACAAATAAACACCCCAATAACTGCGCCGATTGGGGGTGAATTCAAGCTGTCCCCCCTCTGTCTCAATCGCTTGCCTGTCCTCGTCCGCTCCGCTGACGATTAACTTCGCGAGCACTAAGAGCACAGCAATCGCGAAGAAAAGCGGAATAAACAATCCCATGAGATTCATGGACATATCGTATCGCGACTCCTATTCAATTCCCTTTACATCTTTCGTGGGAATGGTTACAAAAGTCCGGGTCGATAAGTGTACTTGGGTTCCAATTCCAGACAAGCCACTCAGTTCGAGTGACTTACTTCCCACCTTAAAGGCACCTCCGTTTTGTCGCCTCGCCCGACCGGCTTGCAGCCTGCCTATCCGCACCGCACCAAACCAGTTAATTCGCTGCCTCTTGCCAGCTAAATTCTGGTCTGGAGAGGTCCCACATGACCACTGCTGCCTTCCCAATAGCTTCCCAAAGCAACAGCCTTCTTCGCCCCATTCTTGTGGGCGGCATTGTCGCTGGCACGTTCGACCTGACGTCCGCTTTCTTCACCTTTGGCGCAGGAGCGCCTCGAGGCATTGCCGGTGGCCTGCTCGGCAGACAGGCTCTTCCAGGCGGCGTGGGAATCTGGATCCTCGGAGTCATTCTGCACTACTTCATCGCAATCTCGGCCGCCGCCATTTACTGCATCGCGAGCCGCAAGCTCGAGTTCCTCAAGGACCATTGGCTAGTTTGCGGCATCTTCTACGGAATTGCGATCTTCCTGGTGATGAACCTGGTTGTCCTCCCGTTATGCGCGTATCACTTTACCGGCCCTTACCAGTTCCGAAGCTTGTTGCAGGGCCTGCTGGTGCACATGTTCATCATTGGGCTTCCGATTTCCTTCAGCCTTCACAAGCTGTCACGCTAGGACATTTTCGGAAGGGGCTGGAACTTCGAACGGAGCGGTCTGGACGATTGCAATCATTCCAGCCCGATCACAAGGCCTTCTCTTATCGTTCTTTCGGACACTCTGCCGCGCCCGTCGGCGTCAAACCTCTTCGCCGTTTCCTGCCCATCCAGCACGCGAAAAGCGCCATCAGCCAGGGCCTGCAATTCGTCTTCCCCTGGATACACAACGATCGGAGCAATCCATTCCAGGTACGCGCTCAACTGCTCCACCAGGCGCTCAGAGTGCGCCATGCCTCCGGTTAGAAGAACAGCATCTACTTCGCCTCGCAGCGCCGCAGCCATCGCTCCAGTTTCCTTGGCTATCTGGTAGACCATGGCCTCGAACACGGCGGTGGCTGCCGCGTCGCCTGCTTTTATGCGGCGCTCCACTTCTTTCAGATCGCGCGTGCCGAGGTAGGCAAAGAGCCCACCCTCACCGAAAACCATGCGGTCGAGTTGTTTTGCGTTGTATTCGCCGTTGCAACATGCCTTGATGAGTGCCTGTACCGGCAGCGATCCGGTTCGATCGGGACCAAACGGACCTTCTTCGGGAGTATTGTTATCGATCATTCGTCCATCACGATGGGCCGAAACGGTGATGCCGCTGCCCATGTGAACGACTACGAGCCGTAGCAACTTGTTGCTGCGCCCTCGCTCCCGCGCAAAGCGCCGGACCACTGCTTTAGTGTTCAGCGCGTGTCCGATGCACGAGCGTGGCGCCAGAGGCGAACCGGAAAGACGCGCACAATCCTGCCATTCATCCACCGTCACCGGATCGACGATGTATGCATTCGCTCCTGCCGCGTGAGCGAATTTGAGCGCCAGCACGGCTCCCAGGTTGCACGCATGTTCTCCGCGCCGCGCCTGGCGAAGTTCTTCCACCATCGCGTCGTCGACAACGTAGGTGCCGCACTCCATCGGCGGCAGCAAGCCGCCGCGGCCGGCCACTGCGGCAAAGCCTTTTGCGTTGTATCCGGCTTCTTGGAGTGCCTCTCGCATCGGACCAGCTCGATACTCCAGCTGGTCCAGTGCAGACCTCCCGCGAAACTGCTCCAATTCGTGGTCGCTGTGCCTGATTGCGCCAACCCATTCGGCTCCACGTTTGGTAAAGACTCCGAACTTCGTCGACGTCGAGCCGGGATTGATCACCAGCACGCGACTGTTCTCGTTCCGCACGTTCACTTCCAAGCCAAAACGAGTTTACGCTGTTCCGCGCAGGAAGACAGACCCGGCTCACTCACGTCCGCACGAAATCCGCATAATCGTGGGCATCTCCATTTGCGCCGAATCCTTCGCGAGGCATAAAATTTCCCGGTCTAATCGCGGAGGCTTGACCTATGCGTCTTTTTGCACTTGCTGGGATTGTGGCATTGTCGGCGCTTTTCGCCTCGGCTGCACCCAAAACATCTGGCCTGGAGAAGATCACAGTTGGCCAGTTGCAGCAGACCATGGCTGCGGCCCGAAGCGAGACGGACGCGGACCTGGCCCAGCGGCTTTCCACATTCGAACTTACCGAACGACTGAATACAGCACTCCTGGCCCAATTGGATGCCAGTGCTCCTGGTGATAAATCGCGGCAGGCGCTGCTTCTCCTGGCCGATAAGTCCGTCTTCCTCGATCCTCCTGCCGCGGAAGTTTCCGCCGACCCCTCGCCGGATCCCGCTGTAACCCGTCAGATGCTGGTCAAAATTGTGAATTACGTGAATGCCACAGTGCGTCAGCTACCAAATCTGATGGCTAGACGAGAAACAACCGCCTTCGAGGACAGGCCGCAAGAGGATGTTCTGGAGGCGACAGGCACCGTCAGCTACAGCTACTTGCCAGTGCACTTCGTGGGCAAGTCCAGTTTGGCGGTAACCTACCGCGACCGCAAGGAGGTGGTGGACGAAAGCGCGACAAAAGCCTTGAAGCACGAGGGAAAGATTGGGGGGCTGGTTACGTCAGGAGAGTTCGGACCGATCTTAAGCATGGTCCTGGCAGACGCGCTCAAAGGGAAAATCACCTGGGCCCGCTGGGAGCAGGGTTCGAGCGGACGACTGGCAGTCTTCCGCTACACAGTTCCCGACGGAAAGTCGAATTACTATGTAAAATTCTGCTGCATTGTGAACGGATATTCGGGTACCGGGCAGCCCGAGTCGCAGGTCTTCGACGAGCGTTCAAGCTATCACGGTGAGATCGCCTTCGATCCCGCTAACGGCTCGATTCTGCGCATGACACTCCAGGCGGAGATGCCGCCCAAAGGACTCGTCTCGAATGCCGGCATCGCCATGGAATACAGTTCTGTGGAGATTGGAGGCCAGAGCTATATTTGCCCGGCCAAGAGCGTCTCCGTTTTGATGGCGCATACTGCAGTGCAGCAGGGCATGCAATCCAGGGCGAATTATCAGGGTGCGGCCAAGACCTTCTTGAACGATATTGCGTATGGCCAATACCGCCGCTTCGGATCGGAAGCGCGCATTGTCGCGGTGGAAAGCCAAACGCCATAAATGTAGCCTACTGCGTACGCACTGAAACCCTCACGGATCGCTGACAGTCTGAGCAGGCAGCCTCACAGCGGCTGCCCCAGCCGCTTTTCCAGTAGCGCCCGGTAGGTGCGGCTCACGCGCGCCCGCGAGCCGTTCTTAATCACCGCTTCGAATTCGCCGTGCGACATCGGCTCCAGTTGAATGATGCTTTCAATATTCACCAACGCAGACCGGTGCACACGCACGAACCGGCGGGGGTCGAGCCGTTCTGCCAGGTCATTGAGCGCGGCGCGATAGAGCAGCTCTTTCCCGCCAACGTGCAAGGTGACATAAACACCTGCTGCTTCGATCCAGTCGACGTCGATCACGCGGATAAAGCGCGTTGTGCCGCCTGACTTCACCACCAGCCGGTCGATTCTGCGCTCCGCACCAGGCGGTACGCCGGCGACCATCTTCATCACGCGCTGCCCAAATTCCCCGATGCTGCGCTCATCGAGCCGCGCCTTAGCGCGCGCCATCGTTGCTTCGAATCGCTCGTCGCTGAAGGGCTTCAGCAAGTAGTCGAGTGCATTGGCCTCGAAAGCTCGAATCGCGTGCTGATCGTAGGCGGTGACAAAGACAGTCAGCGGCATCTCTGCGGCGCCGATCGCGTCGATCACGCCAAGGCCGTCAAGCTCGGGCATCTGGACATCCAGAAAAACCAGATCCGGCCGCTTTTTCTCGATTGCCACTACAGCAGCTTCGCCGTCTGCCGCTTCGGCCACTGCCTCTACCTGCGTATCCTTTGCCAACAAATCAATGAGACGCTGGCGGGCCGGCGCTTCATCATCCGCAACCAATACTTGAATCGGATCAGGCAAGCGCGCGTCCATTGTCTGCCTCTCCATCTAACTTCAGCGGCAACGAAATCTCGACTTCCGTGCCGCCTTCTTCGCGATTGCGCACCACAAAACGGCTGTCCCCGTTGGGGTGGAGCCCAGCAATGCGCTCCCGGGTGATCGACAATCCCAACCCACCTGCATTCTCCATCGACCAGCCAATCGGCAGGCCCTGTCCATCGTCGAGCACGCGAATCTCAAGTCGTCCGTTCACCGGCGCAGCTTGCACGGTAACGGTCCCGCCTGCGGCTCGGCGCGAGATGCCATGACGAATCGCATTCTCGACCAGCGGCTGAATGAAGAGCGAGGGAACGGAGGCGAAGCGCACTTCAGGCGCAATCTGCATCTTGATTTTCAACTGATTGCCAAAGCGGATTTTCTGGATAGCCAGATAGTGATCGAGAAATGCCAGCTCTTCGGCCAGCGGGACTTCCTGCTTGTCTTTGGATTCGAGCGACAGACGCAGCAGGTCACCAAGGTGTTCGATCATGCGCCGCGTCAGCTTGGGATCTCGTTCCACATGCGATGAGATTGTGTTCAAGGCGTTGAAGAGAAAATGCGGATCGAGTTGCATGCGCAGCGAATTGAGCCGGGCCTCCGCGAAACTGTGCTCAAGGCGCTCAAGCCGCAGCTCACTGCTCATGTACCGCTCGTAGTACCCGTAGGCCTGCAAAGCGCCGGCAATGATCCAGTAGACGAGCCAGCACCAGATCTGCCATCCCAGCACCGAGACGCTGGTGAGATTCGAGATGCGCAACGAACTCCAAGGCGCAACGCCGAATGCGGCGCGCATGGCAGTGAATATGAAAAAATAGATCTCGGTGAAAACCAGACTCAGAGCCAGGTGTGCGGCCACTCGCCGTCCCAGCTCCTTTCCTGAAAACGGCAGACGCCGATCGACCACCATGATGACCGGAGTCAAAAGGCCCCATGTCCACCATTGCGCGAGATAGATGCGCAACTCCGGGACCCATCTGTTCGTTCCAAGGCTGGGCAAGGCGAAGATCACACCGGCCGCTGTCCATCCAATGGCGGCAAGCAGGACGCGAACGATCCGCCGATTCAGCAGGCGGCCAGTGAGGGTCGCGCGCGCAGCCGATTCCGTTGGAGCAATCCATTCGCCAGTTTGTGCGCTTGAGGCGACCACTTGTCTTCTCCAAATTAGCTTGGGGGCACGCCGGATTCCGCCGCTTGATCTATCTGATCGAAACGATCACGTCTAATCCAAACTAGTCCTTTGCACCGGGCCAGGTCCATTTGGATGTCGCCACCGGGATTGGCCGCCTTGCGGGGCGGTTCGCCTGCTTTCTCAAAAGGCGGGTGCTGGAGCTCGGTTCGCCGGGCTTATTCGAAATCGGCGGTTCAGCTCCGGCAGGCTTAATCCGGGGTTCCGGCAAGTTTCGTGCTATACTCTGTAGCAGATCGTAGAATTCGATTAGAAGTCATTGCCTGTTCCGAGTTACCGCTCTGCACGCAACACTTCCACATTGCGTTCGCGGTAAATCAGCAACAAAGGAACAAAACACACAATGGAAACAGGCACAGTCAAGTGGTTTAACGACGCCAAGGGATTTGGATTTTTGAGCCGTGAAAACGGCGAGGACGTCTTCGTCCATCACACGGCCATTCAGTC
>Ga0182030_10016077_pt1 | contig 14612 bp, 13 predicted proteins | sample 812S3MmetaG_FD_121299 | JGI IMG/M metagenome (GOLD analysis project Ga0182030, IMG submission 121299) | Permafrost microbial communities from Stordalen Mire, Sweden - 812S3M metaG (Illumina Assembly) | ecosystem: Environmental > Terrestrial > Soil > Wetlands > Permafrost | place: Sweden... | reverse complement strand
GGAAGAAGGTCTCGGTGAACGCCCGGAACTCAGCCCTGCCATGGACGGGTGCGCCGTGCATCGCGGGGTCCTCCCAGGTGATGTCATCGGCGATCAGCCGATCCAGGGCGTCGAGGCTGTGCGAGTCCCAGGCCCGGGCCCAACGCTCGAAGAAGGTCTGTAGCTCGCCGGCGCGTGGCAGCCAGTGCGGGGTGAGCCCCCGCAGGGAATCTTCGATGGATGTCGCCGCGGGCGGGTCGCTGGTGGTGGCGCTCATGGGCTCCTCCGGTTCTGGGGCAGGAATAATAATTCTGACTGAATGGTTCGATCAGAACGATACGGACCGTAGGCTACCCTGGCGGGGATGTCAAGCGCGACCCGTCTAACGGAGGCCTCCTACATCGTCCTCGGCCTGCTCGATCAGGCCGAGCCGGCTACCCCGTATGACCTCAAGCAGCTCGCCCAGATCAGCACGAACAACTTCTGGTCGGTGCCGCATACCCAGCTCTACACCGAGTGCGCGCGCCTGGCGGGCGAGGGGCTGCTCGACGAGCGCCAGGAGCGAGGCGGCCGCCGCCGGCGTACCTACCGCCTGACCAAGCGTGGGCGGGCGGCGCTGGAGGCTTGGCGCGACGAGCCGACCGACGATCTGTACGAACTTCGCGACGCGAGCACGCTGAAGCTGTTCTTCGGCGGCGACCCGGCCAAGCTCGCGAGTACCCAGCTCGAGGCCCACAGGCGCCGGCTGAAGCTATGCGAGCAACTGCTCGCGAGCCTTCCCGAGACGCAGCGCGGTCCGCGCACGGCGATCGAATGCGGGATCGGCCACGAGCGCGAGTTCATCCGCTTCTGGTCGCGCCTGGCCAAAGACCCGCCGAGTTGAGGCTGAGGTAGAGTCGCGAAATGGCGAGCGAGGACACGCAGACAGAGGACACGCAGTATCCGACGCTTCGTGGAATTCAGGAGATGGGTGCCACGGAGGCCCAGACCTTCCACGGCGGGCGCTTGATCGCGCGGCGGTTGAAGGCGCACGGCGTGAGCAAGCTGTTCACGCTCTCGGGCGGGCACCTGTTCTCGATCTACGACGGCTGCCGCGAGGAGGGGATCGAGATCGTCGACGTGCGCCACGAGTCGACGGCGGCGTTCGCGGCCGAGGGCTGGGCGAAGGTCACGCGCGAACCGGGCGTGTGCGCGCTGACGGCGGGGCCGGGCGTGACGAACGGGATCAGCGCGATCGCCAGCGCGCAGTCCAACCACTCGCCGATGCTCGTGCTCGGCGGCCGCGCGCCCGCTGGGCGCTGGGGGATGGGCTCGCTGCAGGAGATCGACCACGTGCCGTTCGTGCGGCCGCTGACGAAGCTGGCGGCGACGCCGGACTCGACCGCGGAGATCCCGGGCCTCGTCGACGAGGCGTTCGCGGTCGCGATGACCCCGCACGGCGGCCCGACGTTTCTCGACTTCCCGATGGACTACGTGTTCATGGAGGCCGCCGAGCCCGAGCAGGGGTCGGAGGGGCTGGCCGGCCTCACCGCGGGCAGGGGGGCGGTGGGCGCGGAGGGCGCGCAGATCGAACGCGCGGCCGAGCTGCTGCGGGGCGCCGAGCGGCCGGTGATCATGGCGGGGACGGATCTCTACTGGGGCCACGGCGAGGATGCTCTGAGAGAGCTCGTGGAGACGCTGCGGATCCCCGTGTTCCTGAACGGCTTGGCGCGGGGCTGCGTGCCGGCGGACCACGAGCTGTTCTTCTCCCGCGCGCGAGGCCAGGCGCTGCAGGGCGCGGACGTGGCGCTCGTGATCGGTGTGCCGATGGACTTCCGGCTGGGCTTCGGCGGGGCGTTCGGCGATGAGACGGAGATTGTCGCGATCGACACGGCCGAGCCCGAGCGGTCCCATCCGCGGCGGGTGGCGGCGGAGTGCTACGGCGCGCTCGCGACGACGCTGAACGACATCCGCGCGGCGGCCGGAGCGAAGGCGCTGAGGAGCGAGGATTGGATCGCGGACCTGCGCGCGACGGAGACCGAGCGCCGCGAGGGAGAGCGCGCGGAGCTCGAGGACGACCGCGCGCCGCTGCATCCGATGCGGCTGTACGCAGAGGTCGGGAAGATGCTCGACCGCGACGCGATCGTGATCGGCGATGGCGGCGACTTCGTGTCGTATGCGGGGAAGATGATCGAAAGCTTCGCGCCGGGGTGTTGGCTGGACCCGGGCCCGTTCGGCTGCCTGAGCACCGGGTCGGGGTACGCGCTCGCGGCCAAGCTCGCCCATCCCGACAGGCAGGTCGTGCTGATGCTCGGCGACGGCGCGTTCGGGTTCTCCGGGATGGAGTTCGACACGCTCGCGCGCCACGGCGTGAACGTCGTCGGCGTGATGGGCAACAACGGGATCTGGGCGCTGGAGAAGCACCCGATGGAGTTCCTGTATGGATACTCGGTAGCGGCCGAGCTGACGCCGGGGACGAGATACGACAAGGTCGTCGAGGCACTCGGCGGATACGGCGAGCTGGTCGAGCATCCCCAGGACGTCAGACCCGCCCTGGAGCGCGCGTTCAGCGCGGGCAAGCCCGCGCTCGTGAACGTGCTGACCGACCCGACGGTCGTCTATCCGCGCAAATCGAACCTCGCCTGAGGGTTCTCAGCCCGGCCCGGCCCGTCCCGGCGAGTTGTACTCGCCTTCGCAAGCCGGCGGCGAGCCCGCCCGAGCCTCAGCCCGCCCCAGCTAAACGCAGAGCCCCGCCGAAGAGGATGTCGTGCTCGGAGACCTCGACGCAGTCGAGCTCGAACGCGCGGAGCGCCTCGGCGAGCAGGATCATGCCGGCGACGATCGTGGGCGCGCGGTCGGGGTGCAGGCCGACGACCGAGCGGCGCCGCGCTTCGTCCAGGTCGGCGAGGCGGGCGAGCAGCAGTTCGACGGTGGCGAGTTCGAGCGAATAGCCCTGGACTCGCGCGGGGTCGTAGGGGTCGAGCTCCTGCGCGATCGAGGCGGCCGAGGTGGCGGTGCCGGCGACGGCGATCCCGTGCGTGACAGGCGCGCGCTGCTCGGGGGGGAGTCCCTCGAGGAACACCCGGCGCACGTCGCGGGCGAGCTCCTGGAGCTGGGCGGGGGATGGCGGATCGGAGGAGATGTGCCGCTCGCTCATGCGCACGACCCCGGCGGGGAGCGAGACGTGGAAGCCGGCGACGGAGTCGTGCCCGACGATGAACTCGGTGGAGCCCCCACCGATGTCGATGACGACGGTCGGCTCCGCGGTGCAGGAGCGATCGTGCATCGCGCCGAGGAACGTGAGCTGCGCCTCTTCCTCGCCGGCGAGCACGCGCGCGTCGAGCGAGAACTCGCGCCGGATCCGCTCGGCGAACTCGGGCCCGTTGGACGCGTCACGGACGGCGGAGGTGAGCACGGCGAGGTTGGCGACGCAGTCGTGGGCGTCGATTTCGCCGCGGTACTCCTCGAGGGTGGAGCACACGCGCTCGATCGCCTTGGCGGAGAGCGACCCGGAGGCGTCGACCCCCTCGCCGAGTCGCGTGACGGTCGAGCGGCGAACGAGCTCGGAGACCTGGCCCGCGGGCGAGACGTCGGCGACGAGCAGCCGCGTCGAGTTGGTGCCGATGTCGACGACGGCCACACGTGTCATGGGCGGGGATGCTAGATGGACGCGCGGGGGAGGGCGAGCCGGCGCGGTGCATGGAGGGTCGCGGCCGGGGGACCTGTTCTTTGCTAGAACTAGAGGCAGCGACGCGGGGTGGAGCAGTCTGGTAGCTCGTCGGGCTCATAACCCGAAGGTCGCGGGTTCGAATCCCGCCCCCGCTATGTAGCGAAACCCGCTCAGTTGAGCGGGTTTCGTGCTTTCTGGATGTTTGCTCGGGGCGTCGAACAAGCAGGGTGTGAACAGAAGTGCAAACATCTTCGAGCCGGGCTTGGCTCCCAACGATCGCTTGCCCGTCCCCACATGAGGGATGCACGAGCAGTCAGGGATCGCCGTATGAACGTGCGCCTGTGCGGCCGTAGGTCTGATCTGCGCATGAGCTTGCTGCCCGACTACTCGCGGTAGGCGGGAACGTATGACCGCACGCGCGCAGCGAATCCATCGGTGCTTGCCCCCCCGTTGCGTGACGCTCTTTCGGGGCTCCGCGCCCAAGCGCTGACATACATTCGTCGGCAGCCGCGAGAGTCGTCGGCAAGTAGCTCCAGTACACGCGATCGCCCAAACGTCAAACCGTGGTAGCGTGTCTTGCCGTTATGGATCGTAGGACCGGGGGGCGGCCCATCGTGGAGTCAGAAGCAATGATGTATACGCTCGTCTCCCGTCGCCACGGCTTGGCCGCTATCGCCGCCACACTTGGCCTGGCCCTTGCGCTCGTTCTGGGGACACAACTCGGCACGTCGCCGGCGGCGGGCGCCGTCTACGTTGCCAGCCTTGAATCGGACAGCGTCTCGGCGTTCTCGGTCGGGTCCGGCGGGAGCCTCAGCGCAATTGCGGGCTCTCCCTTTGCTACCGGCAGGCAACCACTCGGCGTGGCAGTCAGCCCTGACGGCCGGCACGTGTATGTGACGAACCTCGCCAGAGAAAGCGTCTCGGCGTTCGCGGTCGCCCCCGACGGGAGCCTGAGCGCGGTTGCGGGCTCCCCATTTGCCACCGGATACGGACCGTGGGCGGTCGCGGTCAGTCTCGACGGCAAGCACGTGTATGTGGCCAACAACAACAGGGGAAGCGTCTCGGGGAGCGTCTCGGCTTTCTCAGTCGCCTCCGACGGGAGCCTGAGCGCGGTCGCCGGCTCGCCTTTTAGCACCGGTGCAGAAGAACCGGTCGCCGTGGCGGTCAGCCCGGACGGCAAGCACCTGTACGTGTCAAACCAAGCCTCGGGAAAGGTCTCCGCGTTCTCGATCGCCGCGGACGGAAGCCTGAGCCCGGTCGCCGGCTCTCCATTTGCCACCAGCGACCCGCAGGGGATGGCGGTGAGCCCCAACGCCAAATATCTGTACGTGGCCAACGGCGGCTCGCAAAACGTCTCGGCGTTTGCGATCGCCGCCAACGGCAGCCTCAGCGCGGTTGCTGGCTCGCCGTTTGCCACCGGTGCGACCGTGGTCGGAGTGGCGATCACCCTCGACGGCAGGTACCTGTACCTGGCCAACCAGAGCAACCCGTATGGCGTCTCCGGATTCTCGATCGCCTCCGACGGGAGCCTGAGCGCGGTCGCAGGTTCGCCGTTTGTGATCCCCGCCCACGGAGCCGGACCGAACGGCGTGGCGGCGAGCCGCGACGACAAGCACGTGTACCTGACCAATTACAGCTCGAACAACATCTGGGCGTTCTCAATTAGCCCCAACGGGAGTCTGGGCAGGGTCGCGGGATCGCCGGTCACCACCGGCGAAGGGCCGCTCGGGGTGGCGGTGGGCCCCGATCTGAGTCCTGTGGCGGCGTTCTCGGCGACGGTGGAACCGGCCGGGTCTGCCTCTTCGTTGGACGCTTCGGCTTCGACCGATCCCGACGGCGCTGTGACCAGCTACGGCTGGGAATTCGGCGACGGACAGACCCAGATCACACCAACTGCGACCACCACGCACACTTATGCCGTCGCCGGCGACTACACCGTCACCTTGACGGCCACCAACGAAGCCGGCTGCTCGACCACCCAGATCTCAAGCGGTCAGACCGTGATCTGCAACGGCTCCCCCATGGCACAGGTCTCCCATCAGGTGACGGTGCCAACGGCGGCACGCTTGAGCGTATCGCTTGCCGGCTCTGGCTCAGGGACGCTGATGAGCTCTCCGTTGGGGATCGTCTGCCCGGAAACGTGCTCGCACACCTACGCGACTGGCACGCAGGTGACGCTGGTCGCGACCCCCGCGTCCGGCTCGACGTTCGCCGGCTGGTCGGGAGGCGGCTGGTCGGGAGGCGGCTGCTCAGGTATCGGCGGCTGCCAGGTGACGATGAGCTCCGACCTTGCCGTCACCGCGACGTTCGAAACGCTGCGGCCGGCGACCGTCGAAAAACTGCCTCCGGCGACGTTGGAAATGCCCCCACCGGGCGGCCATACGCTTCCGTCAGGCTCGCAGGCCGCGGCCACCGGCAGCGTGTCGCTCGCCGGGTCGGATATCAGCATTCAGAGCAGCGGCAAGGTGTCGGTCAAGCTCATGTGTGCAGGCACAGCTACATGCACCGGCAAACTGACGCTCACGGTCAAGGGCACAGCCAAGAAGGGAAAGAAAACCAAAGCCGAGACGATTGGCACGGCTGCGTTCTCGATCCCGGCAGGCAAGACCGCGACCGTAACGCTCACGCTCATCGCGGCCGGGCTCGCGCTGTTGAAGACCGATCACGGGAAGCTCAGCGCGAGCATCACCATTCTCAAGTCCTCCCCCAGCCCGACGAGCACGCAGCACAAGAGGATCCAGCTCGTGCAGAAGACGGCAACCAAGGCGAAGAAACGGAAGAAATAGGCTCTTGGCAGGGACGCCGGACTGGCATGGATAGCCGATCACAGGGACGTCCATCATGGAGTTAGGAGCAAATTGCTCCGACGGGTCGTAGCCAGGTGCTCTGGATACAGTCAGCGTCCACGCCCGATATCCCGGTCGGGTGCTCTGCGCGCTGGCGTTCGCAGGAGCCGGTTTATGTGCGGGATGAGACGGCCAAGGCGTAGCGGGTCGCGCGTGGGGTCCCATGCGAGGTCGGCCGACTCCCGATAGGCGACGGATGGAGTGTGCAGGCGGCTGTTGGTCATGCGCTGCGCGAGTCGTGTGACCCGGTCAGGGTCTTGTCTTTCTTCGCCGAGCTGATCACGCGCGATGTGCCAGTCGGTGCCGTGGCGGGCACGGGTGGCCTGCACGTAGGCGGTCTCCTTGCTGGTCTGCCAGCCGCCGGTCAGCACGACCGCGCGATCGACTGTGGCACCTTGCTGACGGTAGACATGCTGGGCGTAGGCCAGCCGCAGCGACTCCACATCCTCGCCAGCGAGTTGAACCGTGCGGCTTGACCCGTCGAGTGCGAGCGTGACGGCTCCTTGGTCGATGTCGGTGATATCGCCGCGGGTGCCGTTCTCGACGCGCGCCTGCCCGGGCTGCCGGTGCTGGGCGATGAACGCGACGTGATCGCCCTGGCGCAGCCCATAGTGAACGCTCGACAGCGGGAGCTCGTCGGCGCCGAGTTCGCCGCGTTGGGCGCGGAGGTGTTGCGCACGGGCGTTGAGGCGGTCGATCTCCTTGTTGGAGGCGTCCGCGATCAGCGCGACCTCGCGGATGGGGCGCTCTTCCGTGAGCTGTGCCCACGCTTGGACTGCGTTCTCGGCGGCCTGGTCGCGGGTGTCTGCGAGGTGGACTCGTCCGCGGGAGTGGTAGTGGGCCATCGCGCGCTCTGGTTCGCCGGCTCTGAGGGCCTGCCATGCTCTCTGCTCCCCGAGGTCCTTGGTGCGGTGGATGGTCTCCAGTTCCACCGTCGGCGCGTTCTGGGTGAGCCGGTCAAACATGCCGCCGGGGCCGATCGAGGGGAGCTGCTTGCCGTCGCCAACGGCGATCAGCTTCGCGCCTGTTCGCTCCATCAGCTCCGTGAGTGCGTCGAGGCGTTTGTGGTCGGCCATGCCCGCCTCGTCGAGGATGACGGTTGTGTCGGGGCCGACATGGACGCTCGTGTTCGCTCGCGCGATGAGAGCGTCGAGCGTGAGAGTCTGTCCTTGGAGCGCTCGGCTGTCGGCGCCCAATCGCTCGGCGGTGGACCCGGAGACGGCGATCCCGAGAGTTACCCGTCCGGCCCACTGCTCCGCGCGTGCGGTGGCGTCGATCACAACACCCTTCCCGGTGCCAGCGGGGCCGATGAGTGCTGCGGCGCGCTCGGGTCCTGTCAGGACGAGCAGCGCTCTCGCCTGCTCGTCGGTGAGCGAGCTGCCGATGCGCTCTGCGACCTCGCGTGCGGCGCTCGTTCTCGCACGGTGCTCGACATCCCGTCCAGCGGGTCGGGCGAGGCTGGTGGTGCGCCGTTCGATCGCCTGCTCTTGGGCGCGGATCGCGAGCGTCGTCATTCGGCCGCCTTCGAGGGTGAGGATTCGCCGGTCGCGGACCATGTCGTCCGCGATCTGGAGCGCGTGGTGGGCTGCCAGCTCCCCGGCGGACTGCTCCAACGCGACTGTGCGCAGCTCACGGGCCTCGAAGACGGCATGACGTTCGGTCAGCCGCTCCTCGATCCTGTCCTCCAGTGGCCGGAGGGTGCTGGCTGGACGATCGCCGGCGAGGAGCCGCAGCGCCTCGTCGGGACCGAAGTCGTATCGGCTCGCGGTCTCTTGCCAGGCGTTCTCGAGATCCGAGCGTGTGGCGAGCTGCTTGGCGCGGCGATTCTCAAGCGCGAGGTTTCGCAGCTCGCCACGCTCGGGCGCTCTGCCGTAGCGGGCACGGAACCTGTCGGCGGCGCGCGCGACCTCCCGCGAGCGGCCGGAGAACGCCTCACGCAGCTCCTCGGGTACGCCTGCGATCTCGAAGTATTTGCCGTCCCGGCCGGTGCCATGATCGATCCGGTAGCCCTCCCGGGCGAGTTCTTCTGCAAGCACGGAGCGGTAGAACGCGCCGAGCTCCCTCGCGGCGCGGAACACGGGACGGGATGCGACGGCGACGATCCGGTCGTCCTCGCGGATCGCGCTCGTGATGACGACGTGGCTGTGCAGTTGTGGGTCGGGCGCGCTGGCGCCCGAGACACCGCGCGCGGTCGTGTGACGGTACTCCACCGCGATCAGATCCTTTGCGGGCTCCTCGACCACCTCGCCGCCGTAGCGACGGCGGACGACCGGGGCGTGCTCGCGCATGTATTCGACCGTCTGCTCAACGGCGCTGGCGTGAGCGTTCTCGATCTGCTCGCGCTGCCACGGATCAGCCAGCGCCCAAGCGACCGACACGGACTTCGGGGCGCTGAACACGCTGTCGATCCCGCCGCCGCGACCGCCGTCCGCGCCGGCGCGCCGCAACCATCTTCTGGTCTGTGGATGGCGGCCTTCCATCAGCGAGACGAAGTTCTCGCCATCCGCCGGGCCGTCGGTCTGGACGCCGAGCCGTTCGAGGGTCTGCGGGTCCGCGAGCCATCGTCCGGCGGCCTGCGTTATCTCCCCATCGGGGGTGAGGTAGTAGTCCCCGCGCTCCGGCGCGATGGTCTTGCCCTCCAGGTAGCGGGCGTAGTCGCCACCCCGGGCCGCTGGGATGCTCGCTGCGGTCATCACTTGGAGTGATGACCGTGAGAAGGCCGAAACGGCCACCGACTTCGTCACACAGCGATCACACAGTGCTCGCACCCTTGTGCATCTGGTCTGCAACGGTGGCCTTTGGGCAGCGCGGCGCTCCGGGAACGCGACGATGGTGAAGACGACGGATGTGCGTTCTGTGGTTGGGCGCGATGTCTGATGTATTGCCGCAGAACGCCGCGGACGGCTCCGGGACGGACGCCGCTGGACGGTCTTTCGAAAGTCGGTGGCCGTTTTCGCGTGCTCACGGTCATAGACACATAGGGGCAACACCGTCCACAGCAAATCGCGAGTCGCGAAAGGAGGGTCGTAGCGATGATCGAGCTGACTGTCAGGCTCACGGACGAGCAACTCGTCGAGATAGCCGAGCGCGCCGCTGCTCTCATCCCGACCGGCGCTCCGACCGTCTCTCCGTGGCTGAACGTCGCCGAGGCCGCCGAGCGGCTGCGCTGTCGCAAGGACCGGATCTACGACCTCATATCCCTTGGCAAGCTCCACCCTCGCCGCGACGGCCGCCGTGTTCTACTGCACCGCGACGATCTCGACAGCTACGTCGAAGGACGGACTACATGACCTGCCCGTCGTGGGCGTCACTCATTGGCTTGACGTTCTTGCTCGTCGATCGCTTTGGCGAGCTGCTGAAGGTCGGAGTCGAGCGCTCGCAGGAATCTTTGGACGGTGAGCCACTGGACGCCACGTCTGCCTCGCTCGATCCGCGAGATGTATGTGGGGTCCATCTGGAGGCGCTCGGCGAGTTCCTCCTGAGTGATCCCGGCTGCGTCGCGCAGGCGACGAAGCGCGCCGCCGAGAAGGCGCAGCTCGTCGTCGCGGTTGGGCACGCTCATGGCTGTCTTGGTATTCCGGGTCAGGTTGCTGTAAGCTCTGCGACACAGAAAATAGTTGGCGCCCGCGCGGGTAGGACCGCCGGGCGCCGTGGCACCGAGAGCGCAAACTCCCGGCGCGCGAGCCAAGCTAGCAGTCTGCCTGCTTGGCTTCCTCGCCCAGAGCAGTCCTCCCGGGCCTCCAACCAAAAGGGAGGAACCCATGAGCACCACCAATCCACGAGGAGTCCTGTCCTCGCTCTTGGCCGAGGACCGGCCGTGGACCGTCGAGGAGATGATCCGCGAGAAGGGCAACCACCTGGAGGTCGTGGACGCTATCGCCGAGCTGCACGCCGCAGGGCTCGTCACCCGGATCAACAAGCACGTTATTTGCGCCTCGCGCGCCGCCATCCGAGCAGACGAGTTGAGCCTGTGATGTCCGCCCGGCTTGCAGTCCAGCGTCGCCCCGACGGGGGCGACGCACGGCCGGGGTCGAGGCCGTGTGTTTGCCGGAAGGACGCCTGATGGCGGCAAAGATGGAGAAGACTCGCACGCCGGGCATCTACAAGCGCGGGAGTCGGTATGTGTTCGCTTACCGCGTGGACGGCAGGCAGCGATGGGAGTCATGCCGCACGCTCGACGAGGCTCGCCGGGCGAAGGCAGCGCGAGCGACAGACATCGGTCGCGGCGAGTTCGAGGAGCGCTCTCGGATCACGCTGCACGAGTACGCCCGCGAGTGGGTTGTGCGCTACCAGGGCACCGGACGCAGGGGCTTCCGCGAGGAGACGCGCTCAGAGTACCGGGCGCTGCTCGACAAGTACGCCCTGAGCCACTTCCCCGCGCAGACGAAGTTGACCGAGATCACGCCCAGGCACATCGCGTCCTTCGTGGGCTGGCTGTGCGAGCAGACGAGACCGGCGGCGACCAAGGAGGAGCCGGACCGGCGGGTACCTCTGTCGGACAAGACCGTGCGCAACGCGCTCGGGCCGCTCGAGGCGTGCTTGGCAACCGCTCGTCGGGAGGGGCTGATCCGCCACAACCCGGCGACCGATGTCGCGTTGCCCCACCGAGCGCGGGTGGACGACGACGATGACCGGCCACGGCCCTTCCCTCGCATCGAGGGCGATGACGGCGAGCCGATCGAGACGATGGAGCTGGTTGTCGAGCACGTCCACGAATCGCATCGACTCATGTTCGAGCTGCTCGCGGCGACAGGTCTGCGGCGCTCGGAGTTGCTCGTGCTCGAAGGTCGCCATCTCGCGCTTGACGGCGACCGGCCGCACGTCAAGGTGCGTCAGCGCGTGCGCCGCCGCCGCGGAGAGGGTCTTGTAATCGGTCCGCTCAAGTCCCGCTACTCCAAGCGCGACGTGCCCATCCCGCGTGCTCTCGCTGATCGCCTCCGCGCCCTCGATACCACGGCCGATGACTTCGTGTTCTCCACGGCCACCGGCACGGTCCTCGACCCGGATAATCTGGCCATGAGAGTGCTCGCGCCTGCGTGTAAAGCGGCCGGTGTTGAGTGGGCGGGCTTCCATACGTTTCGTCACACCGTCGCGTCGTGCTTGTTCGCGGAGGGGCGGAATGTCGTGCAGGTGCAGCGCTGGCTCGGTCACCACTCGGCCAGCTTTACTCTCGACACCTACGTCCACCTGCTCGAGAACGATCTAGGCGAGCCGCTTGGGGCGGCTTTATGAGCCGGGCGAATATGACGGCAGCATCGCGGTACCCTTCTTCTGTGGCCGCTTCTCGCCAGCACATCAATGTCGATCTCGACGCGGAGGTCGCGTCGATCCTGCGCTCGCACGCCGCCGAGGCACACCTCAGCGAGGGCGAGATCGTCGATCGCGCGATCCGCGCCTACGACCTGCGCTCGCTGGTTGCTCGCATTCGCGCGCGCAGCGATCTCGACGAAGATGCCGCCATGGCGCTGGTACGCGAGGAGCTGCACGCCGCTCGCGTCGAGCGCGACGCTGCTTAATGCTGCGCGTCGTCGCGGACGCGAACGTACTCGTCTCAGCCGCCATCGCCCGCTCTCCGCAGGCGCCGTCGGTGCTTACACTCGACGCGGCGCTCGACGGTCGCGCCGAGCTGGTCACCTCGCCGCTGCTTTTGCGGGAGATCACGTCTGTGCTCGCGCGACAGCGCTTGCGGAAGTACGTCTCGGCTGACGAGGCCACTCGTTTCGTGGCCGACCTGGCGGCGCAGACCACCCTGTTGGTCGATTCCCCTGGTCCCCACCCGACCGTGTGTCGCGATCCCCGAGACGACTATCTCGTTGCGCTTGCCGAGGCGAGTGGTGCCGAAGCGATCATCACCGGCGATCTCGACCTGTTGGCTATTGATCCAGGCGAGCTTGCCGTCGAGGTCATCACGCCGCGACAGTTCGTCGAACGACTGAGCTAGGCAGCACTCTTCATGACCACTTGATTTCGTATCGTCGGTGGGTGCCACTTGACCCGATCGTCTCGCTGTCGGCAGCCCTCGCGGAGGCGCCCGGTTCGTGCGCATGTCTGCTCGGTGCAGGCGTCAGCGTTGATGCTGGAGTACCGACTGCGTGGGGAATTTATAAGGACGGACTACGCCGACTCTACGAGCTGCAGGCCGGGAACGCCGATCCGCTCACCGAGCAACAGCTCAACGAATGGCTTGAGACAAACGGCCATGAGCACCTGGACTACTCATCGCTACTCGACTTGATAGTTCCCGACGCGGCGGTGCGCCGGGAATGGATCGCAAGCTACTTCAAAGATACCGAGCCAGGTAAGACCCACGAGCTGCTTGCTGAGATTGCAGCCCTGGGGATCGTCAAGGTATTCATCACGACGAACTTCGACCGGTTGCTTGAGCGCGCTCCAAGCCCGTGGGATCGAGCCGGTCGTCGTCTCCGATGACGGAACCCTTGCGGCCGCGCCGAAGCGCGAGCATGCCTCGGTGTTCATCGTGAAGGCACATGGGGATTATTTGCAGGAGACGATCCGCAATACGCCTTCCGAGCTATCCGAACTCGATCCGAAGCTCACTGACGAACTCAGGCGAATTGTCGACCACTACGGGTTGCTCGTGATCGGCTGGTCCGGGCGGGACCACGCCCTCGCCGAGATCCTTTGTAGTCGTCACTCTCGCTACGGTGCCTGGTGGTTGTCGGTTACCAGCCCGCCAGCCGACGTAACGCAAGGCGTGATCGAGGCGGTCGGCGCGCGAGTTATCGTCCGGTCCGGTGCAGGCGAGTTCCTCACCGATCTCAACCGTCGGCTGTCCGCTCATGCGCAGCACGAGACAGGTGATGATCCTGGTACCGTCCATGACGAGGTGCTTGCATTGGTTAAGCGCGACGGCTCAGTCGCGCTCGACGAGATGCTCAGACGCGAGCGCTTCGCGTTCGAGTCGGCGATCGAGACCGTTGCCGCAGAGTACGCGAATCAGTCGGGTGCGGAGTCAGTAAAGGAGGGATGGCGGAAGCTCTCAATAGCTACCGACCGCCGTCTCGCGTCACTAATACCGCTTGCACTGCATCGTCCCGAAGTGCTCGCTGATGAGATCCGTGCGATGACCGGCTGGGCAAGCAGCGTGCGTCCGCGGAATGGGCTCCTTGCTTGGATACAGGGCTGGCAGCTCCCGTTCTGGGTCATAGGAATGACCGTCGGTGCCCTCGCTGTTCGACTCGAACGCTACGCAGCGCTTTCGGGGATCTTCTCAGCTGGCTGGACCGACCCCAACGGCTACAGAACTCGGTTTGTCGGACCGCCAGGCGATCTCGGCAAGGTAGTCGCGGCGCACTTTGGTCCCAAGGCCCAGAACGGATGGCTGTTCCCTGAGTGGCAGTGGCTGATCACCGATTTGCCAACGAAGGACTGGTTTGCCAGCCGCTACCCAGACTGGTTGAGCAGAGATGGCGAGCCAGCACGCTCCTTCGTCGAGTTCAGTCTCCTCCTGGACATAGCCTCTGGGCTGCAAGGCGAAGATCACCGGGTGGCATGGTGGTCGATAGATACAGCGACCGCCACGAGGTTCGCGCAGCGTCTGCGTCGTGACCCTGTGCTTCGGGCCAGGTTCGCCGAAGTCGTGGGGAAGGACCTGCAAGCGTTTGACCAGCAGGTGCCGGAGGTGTTGACCAGCAGCCACGGGATGGGGACCTTCACCGACACAGGTCATGTTGTGAGCGCACTGAAGGGAGACAATCTTTGGTAAACGCGTAGCCGCCGGCTGACGTCTATCAGCACGGTTGAGAGTGCAAACAAAGTGCAAACATGCCCCACGTCATTCCACGACACCGCCGAATTGGGTGAAGGAAGAATTCTCAGCAATAGAGCCAGATCACCCGACCCCACGACACCTCACGACACCCCCGAAATGGGCTCATAACCCGAAGGTCGCGGGTTCGAATCCCGCCCCCGCTATTGAGCAAAAGCCCCGCGACAGCGGGGCTTTTTTGTGGTCTGAGTGGATCACGGACTTGGAGCAGACGTGCCGGGCTGACTCGAACTCGCCTCGGGTGTATCGGACGGTCAGGGATGAGCAGGGGTTTGGACGAGGCGACGTAGTGGGCCATGCATTGGCTTTCCTTTCCTGGCCAGTTTTGGAAAGAAGCTGATATAGTGAT
>Ga0182030_10016076_pt1 | contig 14612 bp, 13 predicted proteins | sample 812S3MmetaG_FD_121299 | JGI IMG/M metagenome (GOLD analysis project Ga0182030, IMG submission 121299) | Permafrost microbial communities from Stordalen Mire, Sweden - 812S3M metaG (Illumina Assembly) | ecosystem: Environmental > Terrestrial > Soil > Wetlands > Permafrost | place: Sweden... | reverse complement strand
GGCCGTGGTGGTCACCGGTCTGACCTTCTACATCGTCTTCCCCGCACTGCTGCGGGTGATATCGGCGTGGCCCCATCTCTCTTCGCTGGCACCCGCATGGCTGGCGGTCATGGTCGTCACCGAGACCGTGAGCTTCTTCTGCTCCCTCGCGCTGCAACGTCTGGTGCTGCGCATCAAGGGGTGGTTCGCGATCATCACGGCCGGTCTGACCGGCAACGCCGTCACGAATGTGCTACCCGGCGGCGACGCCGTGGGCGCCAGCGTGCAGTTCCAGATGCTGGTCACGTCTGGTATCGACTCGGTGCAGGCGGCCGGTGGTCTGGCGACGTCGTCGCTGCTCGGCGTAGCCGGTCTTTTCTCCCTGCCGATTTTTGTGCTGCCCGCCATTTTCGGCGGCCTATCGGTCAACTCCGGCCTGCTCTTCGCCGGAATCTTGGGCATCGGAGGTTTCGTCCTCATCGTGGCCACCGGCGCCATCGTGTTGAGATTCGATGGGATCCTCTACAAGGTCGGAGAGGGCGTTCAGTGGGTGCTCAACAAGATCCACCGAAAGAAGACCGCCAGTGAGGACCTTTCGGCGCGCCTCATCGCCGAGCGCGACCTGGTGCGCAAGGACCTCGGCAAGAATTGGCGCATGGCGGTGCTCCTCGTGGCCGGAAGAATAGGACTCGACTACATCTGCCTGCTCTCCGCGCTCTTCGCAACCGGCGCGAGGCCCAATCCTTCGCTCGTCCTTCTGGCATATGCGGCGACCGCCGTGGTCGCGCTGATCCCGCTCACGCCCGGCGGCCTCGGCATCGTCGAGGCGTCACTGAGCGGACTGCTCATTCTCGCAGGCGTGAAACCGAACAGCGCGGTGCTCGCGACGTTGGCGTATCGCCTCGCCTCCTACTGGATACCGATCATGGCCGGATCGGTCTCCTACTTCATGTTTCGGCGACGCTACGGAAAGACCCGGGTGACCCTCACTGACCCGTGAAGGACCCTCACCATTCCCACAATCGACCGTCAAGACCGACCTCGACGAAAGTGGCGAAAGCACGGCTCCGGAACGGGGAGTCAACGACGCGCCCCACCCGTAAGGAAGTGGAGTCCAGCGATCGCCCGTCTATCATCTCGATGAATGCGGCACTCGCATTCGTGGTGCTGATGGCGTCGAGGCCAGACCGATACCCATTCTCCGGAGGAGCCAGGTGACTACCAAGAGCCAGTCGAAATTTTCGAGCGATCGAACCGACGCGATTGCCGCGATCGATTCAGTGGCTTCGGGAAAGGGGTGGTGCAACGTCATACCGGTCGTCACGGAGGAGGCCAAGGACCTCACGATGAACGGCTTCGGACTCTGGGTCAGCAATGGGGTCACCGTGGCTTCCTTCGTCACCGCGGCGCCGCGTCAAGGTGTCGCCCAACCGTCGTCACTCGGATTGTTGCACACGAGGGGTCGCCTCGGACGAGAGAAGATAGCGTCCCTGTTGAACGGAGCGCCCTTCGTCACCCGTCAGGATCACAATCAGCGCGGACTACTGCTTGACGTTGCGCCGGCCACCCCTAGCGAACAGGTGCTCGAGGTGATGTGCAACCTGACAGCAGAACTCTGCGACTATGAACTGACGGGGACCTGGCGACTTGACCTTTTCACACGCGACTAGGTCCACGGTCAACAATTCTTCGTAAATAACCTGACATTTCTCTTCTCGCACGGTGGGAAATGCCAATCAAATACTACGCTTGCAAAATGTCCCTTCAGACGTTTGGCCCCCCGCAGAAGGAGAAGGCCAAGCGGCATCGTCGAAGTCCGAAGGAGTTTCGCCTGCTTGATTGGGCCTTCGTCTTAGCCCTCGCCGTGCTGGTGGCGCTATTCCTTCGCACGTACGTCGCTCAGGCCTTTTTCATCCCGTCCGCCTCCATGGAGCCCACCCTCAGCATTGGCGATCACATTCTCGTCTCGAAGCTCAGTACCGAGCTTGGTTCAGTGCACATCGGCGAGATCCTGGTCTTCAAGCGGCCACCGGGAGAAGAGCAGGTCTGCGGCGGTCCGGCGGTCCCCTATCTCGTCAAGCGGGTGATCGGTCTGCCCGGCGATCACCTCACGTCCAGGGGCAACACGGTATACGTCAACGGCGTCGCGCTCGAGCAGCCCTGGTCGCACCTGACCTCGCTCGGGTTGGCTATTGGCGACGTCACCGTTCCGGCTGGCGACTACTTCATGATGGGCGATAATCGATCCGTCTCGTGCGACAGCCGTTACTGGGGACCTCTTCCCTCCAATCTCGTCGTCGGTGAGGCGGTAGTGAAGTTCTGGCCACTATCCCGTTTCGGATTTCTCTAAAGAGACCGAGTTTGTTGCAATGGCGTGACGCCGTGCGGTGTGAATGGTCCATATGAAACAGCCGCGATTCTTGTCGACGTCTGGCGCGAACGTAACTTAATTGCAACACAGTTCCCCGAGAAGCATTAGAGACCTCTAGTACCGTTTTTGATGAGTCCAAGGAGGTTCCCGATGCGACTACGAACGAAATTCTTTGGTTCGAACCTGTCCAAAATGGCCAGCTCAGTAGCGGTGATTTTGGCCATGACGACCGTGCTCTCCGTGCCGGCGTTACCGGGAAGTTCAGCGGCGGCTGGTGCGGCGACGACATCGCGCTGCACGACCGGCAACCTGGTGGTCTGGCTCAACACGACGGGTAACGGCGCGGCCGGCAGTTCGTACTACAACCTCGAATTCACCAATCTCTCGACGCACGCCTGCACGATCAGCGGCTATCCCGGTGTGTCCGCCCTCGGCATCGCAGGTCAGCAGCTCGGCAATGCCGCCGGTCATAATGCCGCGCATCGCTCAACGGTGATCACCCTCACCAGTGGTTCAGCGCACTCGGGCCTCGGCGGCTTCCAGACGGGCAACACCGCCACGGTCGTGCTGCAGATTACCGACGCCGGAAACTACCCCTCATCGACGTGCGCCCCAGTCGCGGCCGCCGGACTGCGGGTCTATCCACCCGACCAAACCGCATCGAAGATCGTGCCTTTTCCATTCGTAGCGTGCTCTCATCGTGGCCCGCTCGTCTTGCACGTTGAATCCGTGCAAAAGGGTGCCGTCACACAGTAATCATCCCCGGGGCGAGCTACATCGGCACGGAGAGTGCGGTCGCTCTCGTCGCGCTCTCCGGCGTCGTCAGGTCCGCGTCACCAGGAATGAACTCGCAATGCAGCGACTGCCAATGCCAGCACGACCACCGCCCAGCACAGTGAGCGCAGCGCGAGTTCAAGCGGTCGCAGCATCGAATCCTTATCGATTGACGATATCGAGCCGTCCACGAGCATGACGGTGCCTTCGACCGAGGTCGTCTTGCGACGGAGCTCTCGCGCGGGCGACGACAGTTGTCGCTGCGCCTGGGAAAGAAGCGTCGCAAAAAGAGCCGCCAGAATTGGCGCGATGCCGAGGCGGCCGTGTTGAGCGAAGTACGCCGTCAGCAATGGGAATGCCCCCCATCCGAGCGCGAAGACCACGTCGGTGTGCAGGCGGCCCTGGAAGAGTTCGAGGTTGTAGCCGATCGCCAGGACCACGCCCACGCCGACGAAGATGCCAAGATAGGGACTCACCTTCGCCATTCCCAGCACGCCCAACGCGACGGCAATCGTGATACCGAGAGTTGCGGCCAGCACGAGGTGCCCCGAGGGAATCATCGTTCCCAGGGGACGGCCGTGCAATTCGTCCAGGGCGTGCGCCCCGATTCCCACCGCGAGGAAGAAGGCGCCGAGTGTCGCAACCAGGCGAACAACGCTCACCGGACCAACCAGGCACGCCCCGATGACCACGTAGGAAAGATGCCACATGGTGTAAGGAGGATGCAGTACCGTCCACCAATCGCGCATGGCAGGATTTCTCAGAAAGCGTGGTTGGGCGTAGTAGGCCGGGCCACTGGCTCGGCTTCTATTAAATCGAGTCCTGGGCATCGTCATTGTGAGCGATAACCCCATATCACCAGCCCGCCGCCAAGGCTCATCGCGCGATACTCGACGTGTTCGATACCGGCGTGTTCCCACGCCCCGACGGTCCAATCCACCGAGTACGCCCGGTAGTGCTTGGAGATGCTCGGTCCGAGAAAACGTCCCACGTCCCACCAGCCCTTGCCGCCAGTGACGAGGCCACCGACCGGCAGGACCGCACGAGTGTACAACCACCACATCGCGTGCCACCCCCGCGAGCGGGGCACGGCGAATTCCAGGCTCGCAATGGGTCCGCCCGGCTTCACGACTCGCGCGAGTTCGGCAACCGTCGCCTTCGGGTCCTCGACGTAGCGCAGGAGGTAGGTGAAGGTCAGCGCGTCGAATGTATTGTCCGCAAAGGGCAATTGCTCACCCCGGCCCAGAACGAGCGAGATGCGTTCCGTCAGGCCAGACTTCTCCACGTTGGTCTGTCCCATGCGCAGCATGTCTTCGCTCAGATCTATTCCAACGATTCGAGCCTTCGTCTTCTTGGCCAGCGCTTTGGTCACTGCGCCCGGTCCGCACGCCACGTCAAGCACCAATCTCGGATCAGAACCCACCACGTGGTCGAGCATCGCGAGGCGCCAACGACGATCCTGTCCGAATGAGAGGAGCCACGCCAGGAGGTTATAGCGACGCGGCAAGGGCTCAAAGAGCTCCTTCGCGAACTCGTTGGGAACAGCTCGTGAAGCCGCCACGTCGCGATTGCGAAATTTCATGATCCTCCCACGTGCTCGCGAGCGTCCGAGCCGATTTCATCGAAGCGTCGTGGGGAATGATTGATCATCCCCAATGCGGACACATCCATGGTCTGACCTCCGTGTCATCGCCTGGCCCACGACCAAGTTCGGGAGAATCCGAATCCGAATCCGCCGATGTTGGCACAATACCGGAAGTTTTCACCGACGACCCTCACGGTCGCGACACCGCGAGAAGGCTCGCCAGGGCGAAACGAAGAAAAGAAACGAGAGAACTAAACTTCTTAGGTGAGCCCGACCTCGCGTCAACGTCGAAGCGACGTGATCAACCTCTCTTTCGTGGTACTGGCGGGCTCGGCGTTCGGCTACGTCGAAGCGGCGGTCGTGTATTACCTGCGGAACCTGATGAACTTTCACAAGAACTATCCGCTCACCCACTACAAGGTTCTCCTGAACCTGGGTTTCATCACCTTCATCTCCCCGAGGCGGTCGTTGCTCGTCTCGAGCCACATCACCCACGTCGAAGAGGTGCGCGAGCTCTCGACGATCGTGCTCTTGATCGCCGTGGCCTATCTCGCCGGAAAGAATCCGACACAACGGTTGGCCGCATTCCTCATCAGCTTCGCGTGCTGGGACATCATGTACTACGTCTTCCTCAAGATCATCGACAACTGGCCGAGCAGCTTCATGACGAAGGACGTCTTCTTCTTGATTCCCGTGACGTGGATCGGACCGGTGGTGACGCCGCTCGTGATCTCCACGGTCATGCTTCTCTTCGGCGCGCGACTTTACGTTCGAAGTTCAACCGACACGTGGAGATGACCGACGTCGAGCGCAACCGACGAATTGGTTTCGAACCGATGGATGGCGACGCCTCCAAGGGCCGCCACCGTGTTTGCGATGCCTACACCGCGACGATCGTGACCTCGATATTTCCTCGAGTGGCATTGGAATAGGGGCACAACTGGTGCGCGCCGTCGGCGAGTTCCTGAGTCTGCTCAATGGGAATGTCTGGGATGTGCACTTCCATTACAACCGCCAATGTCAGCGCTCCGCCCAAGGCCGTCCCCAGAGTGACCACTGCCGTCACCGTCGATTCGTCGATGTTGACGTCGCTCTTCTTCGCAACGATTCCCATGGCCCCTTGGAAGCACGCGGAGTAACCAGCGGCGAACAGCTCCTCGGGATTCGTCGCGCCGCCGGGACCACCCATTTCAACCGGACGTCGCAGGTCGACGTCGATGAGACCATCGTCGCTCTTGACGTGCCCCGCGCGTCCGCCCACCGCCGTTGCCGACGCCGTGTACAACTTTTTTGCGATTTCAGTGACCACAATCCGCTCCTATCGAACAGCACGACTGCCCTGTTGGCAGTCCATTCACCTTAACGAGCGGCGAGAAAGCGCATTCGCCCGTGGATGTGCCTTGTCACTCCTGAACGATCTCGAAGGCCCGCAATCCGCGAATCCTTTCCTGACGACGCGCCCTCAGTCGCTTCTCCGACAACTGGGCGAGTTCGACGTAGGACTTGAGTATCGCTTCATGGACGCGCTCCACGGTCACGAAGGGATTGGCATCCTCCGCGATCACTTCATCGATCAGTCCGAGGTCGAGCTGGTCGTGCGCGGTCGAGCGCATCGTGGCGAGCGTGGTCCTGATCTGATCGCGCGAGGGGCTCGGGGTCTTGTAAAGGATCGACGCGGCCGAACGTGGTTCGGCGACGTACGCCATTGCCTTCTCGAGCATTATGACGTGATCGGCCATCGGCGTGGTCGCGAGGCCGCCCCCGCTCCCGAGGGCGCCCGCGACCAGGGAGATCACCGGCTCGGAGTAGTCGATGCCCTTGAGGATGGAGCGTGCGATGGCGCGCGACTGACCGCGGCGTTCACTCTCGAGCGTGGGCTTGGCGCCCAGCGTATCGGTGACGAAGAGGGCGGGAAGGCGAAGGCGCTCCCCCATCTCGAGGATCCTCTCCATGTAAGCGAAGTCCTCCGGTGCGGGATTGGAGGGTCGCTTGACCACCGTGTCGCCGAAGCGCTGGTACGACGGCTGGGTCCCCACGATGACGAACGGCTGGGTCCCGATCTTGGCGAACGCGCCGACGATGGCCGGGTACCTCTTGAACTCGGCCTCTTGGACGTAGTTGTACACCGCAACCGCATCGTTGAACGCGAAGCGCACGATGAACTCCAGATCGACGCGGTTGGCATCGGTCATCAGATCCTGATACTGCTCTTCCAGGGCTTCGGGGTCATCGATGCCCCTAAGAGGGCGGGCCGTCGACGATTGGAGCTTGACCGAGCCCTTGGCGTCGTCAAAACGGGGCCCGTAGATTCCTACCGGGCCGAAACTGAAGGTCCGTCGCTGATCTGCGGCGGTGACGTTGCGGATCATCGGAGCCGTGTCCTGGGTCAGTACGTGGTGCTTGTCGGGCAACGCCGTCGACGTAAGGAGTTCACCGAGATAGCCCACCAGCTCATCCACGTCCGCGAGCACCACGTCGATGTTGCGATCGAGGAGGTTCGCTTCGGCGCTCTGGGAGTTGCTCGGTACCGATGATCCCTCGAACGCCTCGATCACATTTGGTCCCGCGAAGCCGAAGTTGGTGCCCGAGGTCGCGAGTATGAGATCCGCGTTCGGAACCGCACTGGCCGACACACCGCCCCACACGTTGCCGAGCAAGACCGCTACTTGGGGGAGCGGCACCTTTTGCTTGTAATTTCGAATCGCCTCGACCATCCGGGTCATCTGGGTGAGGCCCGCGAAGTTTTCGTGCTGACGGACACCACTGGACGCGTACACACTTATGAAGGGAAGCTTCTTGTTGATCGCCAGATCGGCGGCCGACTGAAACTTCTCACCCGACACAACGCCCAGCGACCCCGCGAAGAAGTCCCAGTTCATGGCGTAGAGCACGACCTGGCGACCGGCGACGGTGGCGAGGCCGTAGGTCGACGACTCAGACTTTCCCCGCCCGGTTTCACGGCGCAACTTATCCAAGTAGGACTCGTCGTTCTCGCCCGCGTGCCCGCGCCGGATGAGTCCGACGAGGTCTTTCGCGATTCGCCATCGTGCGTGTATTGGCTTGAAGTTCAACTGCTCCTGCAGCGTCAACAACTGCGAGGGGCTGTTGACTTTCTTACGATTGTGCAAGTGCGCCCCGACCGGGGCTTCGAACACCGGCAATCCAGCCGGATGGCCCTCGCCGAAAAACCTTGCGTCAAAGTCTTCATCCGGGCGTGGTCCACTGTCTTCAGTGGGTTCTAACATGAACATCCATTATGGCACGAAGTGCTTTGATCCAAAAGTTGAGTCACTCTCGTCGTCGCGCCCGGTGCCCTTTACGACGGCGTTGCTCATTACTCGTCAGTAACGAGTAAACGTTCGTCGTGAACGACCTCACTACGCTGCGTTTTCGTATCACCTTCGTCACGACGAGAAGGATGCGACGAGTGATCAAAGCACCTCACGCTCTCTCGACCACTATCGTTAGGGCCCCGCGACGTGCCTGCGACACGATTCTCGACGCGCGACCGTCGAGGTTGGCGCGAAGGAACCTCTCGACGGCTCCTCCGTCACGGCGAGCTCCGTCACGGAGGGCTTAATTACGTGGTGCCCGAGTCACTGGCAACTCCATGCCCCTGCGACATCGGCCAGCCCCCTAAGACCCTGGAGCACCATCACCATTCGGCACCAAGATGACCGGCCGCCTTCGCGCAGCCACCTGCTTGCGGCGTCGCCAAGCGCAGTTCGGTCGAGGGCGGTCTCCTTGATTGCTACATTTCGTACGTGCGCCTTGTCTCCTGGAACGTGAACGGCATAAGGGCCGTGGCGAACAAGGGCCTCCTGGCACCGTTCGTCGAAGAACTCCAGCCGGACGTCATTTGCCTCCAAGAGACGAAGGCCCACCAATCCCAGATCAACGTGGAGCTCAATGGTTTTGAGGAGTACTGGAACTCAGCCGAGAAGAAGGGCTATTCCGGCACCGCAATCTTCTCCAAGGTTTCGCCCCTTCGGGTGACCCCTGGTTTCCCCGGGATCGACGGCGGCCACGTCGAGATGAGTGACGCCTTCGGCGATCCGCACAACGAAGGAAGGGTCCTCACGGCTGAATTCCCCGACTTCTTCCTCGTGACGGTGTACACGCCCAACGCCAAGGGTGACCTGGGCCGCCTGACACTCCGCCAGAGTCAGTGGGACCCCACGTTCCTGCGCTACCTCAAACAGTTAGAGCGCACCAAGCCCGTCGTCTTCTGTGGCGACCTCAACGTGGCGCACACCCCCGACGACCTGGCGAATCCTAAGTCGAACGCGGGTCAGGCGGGCTACACGAGCGAAGAGCGCGCGGGCTTTCAAAGCTTTGTGGACGCCGGGTTTGTCGACACCTTCCGCTTGTTCCATGAAGGCAACGGTCACTACACGTGGTGGTCCAATTTCTCAAAAGCGCGCGAGCGAAACGTCGGCTGGCGCATCGACTACTTCCTCGTTTCCCAAAGTCTCGTCGAGAAGGTCGTGGCCGCCGAGATTCATGCAGGCATCATGGGCAGCGATCACTGCCCGGTGAGCCTCACGTTGAAGTTGTAGCCGCCGAACCACCTTGACCCCGAGGGACACTCTTGGGCGCGTGGAACAACATCTTCACAACTACTCAATCTGTGGCCGAGAATGGACCTGTGTCGCACTCGCACGGGCGAACACGGGTCCCATTTTCTCTCTCGAGGGAACAACGGTCTTCTCAGCGTCATCTTCACGTTCCGCGTTTGCGAACGATTCACCCTTTTGGCGCCGCCGCTTTCGCCCACCAGGATTTCGCCCAATTCGTCCGAGCATGCGGGTAATCCCTTGAGAACCGGTCAAGACTTACGGGATGAGTTCTGCGAAGGGTACGACTTGAGCGACGTTCCCTTAGGCGATGGGCTGAGCCGACTCCAGCGGCTGTTGTACGCGGGGAACTTCTTCAACAAAATCAGGACGGGTATCGTCTTGCAAAACGCCGAGGGCGAGGTGCTGGACTACAACGAGGCGGCCGCGAGTTTGCTCGGCGTACCGGGCGCCCACTCGCACAGTGAACTTTCCTTCGCACCGCTGCGAGGCGCCGTCCGCGAAGATGGTTCGCCATTCCCCGTCGACAAACTCCCGGGTGCGACGACGCTACGTACGGGCGAGACCTGCTTGGACGTCATCGTAGGAATCGACATTCCCGGGAGAGTGCGGCGCTGGCTCTCCGTCGATACGTACCTCTTGGAACACGACGGCGAGGTCATGGGCGTCGTCTTGGCGTTCGACGACATCGACAATCAATGGCACGAACGCCACCTGCTGAAGCTGCTCGCGGAGGTTAACCGCGTCGTCATGTCAGCCGTCGATGAGGCGGAGTCCCTCCAGCACCTGTGTACGACGCTGGTCGAAACGGGTCGTTACTCACTGGCGTGGATTGGCGTCGCGAGCGACGACGACCGACACACCATTGGCGTCAAGTACTCGGCGGGCAAGACCGACTACCTCCTTGAGGGGGAGATCACGTGGTCGCCCGAGGATGAAACCGGACTCGGGCCGAGCGGCACGGCGATGCGCACGGGCACCAGCCAGATCGCCAACGACCTCGCCAACGACCCCGGCTTCGAACCATGGCGCGACAAGGCCGCGAAGTTCGGGTTCGGATCGTCGTTGGCGATCCCTTTCACCATCGGCGAGAAGCGCGCCGGGCTCTTCGTCTACTCGAGCGAGAAATTCGCCTTCGACGACGCGACCGTGAGGGGCCTCGAGCAGATCGCGAAGGAGGTTGGTTTCGGCGTCGCGTACGTGCGTTCGGTGCAACAAAACGAAGCAGCTCTCGAAAGAACCATCACCGCGATCGACGCACAACGTGCGACCGAGCACGCCCTCAACGAGGCCGAGCAGCGCTTTCGCATCGCCTTCGAGAACAACATGGCGCCGATGACCTTCGCCGATCCGAACGACCTGATGATCGCTGCGAACGGCGCGTTCTGTCTGATGGTGGGCTACAGCCTCGAGGAGCTCATCGGCAAGGACTCCAAGTTGTTCACCTACCCCGACGACGTGGGGATCACCGAAGCATCGCTTCGGCGCGTGTCGTTGAAAGAATCTGACCAGATGCGCTACGTCAAGCGCTACTTGCGAAAGGACGGACGGGTCATCGTTTCGGAGGTCTCGCGGTCCGCCGCACGCAACGCCGAGGGCGAGGTCCTCTACTTCGTCTTCTCCGAGCGCGATATCACCGAGGAACGCGTGCTCGCCGCGCAACTTTCCCACCAGGCGTTCCACGATCCGTTGACGGGGCTCGCCAACCGGGCCCTCTTCGAGGATCGGCTCGTACAGGCCCACGCCCGGGTGGTCAGGCAAGAGGGATTGGGCGCGGTCTTGTTGTTGGACCTCGATGACTTCAAGGGAGTGAACGACACGTACGGCCACTTGATCGGCGACCAACTCCTCGTCGGCATCGCTCGCCGATTTGAACTGGTCACCCGTTCGACCGATACCCTCTCTCGCTTCGGCGGCGATGAGTTTCTTTACTTAGCTGAAGGGCTGACCTCCGAGGAGGAAGCCGAGGAGGTCGCACACCGACTCCTCGACGTACTCGCTGAACCGTTCTCGTTCGGCGGGCTGCGCCTCGAACAGCACGCGAGCGTTGGCATCGTGGTGTGGGATTCGAAGAGCACCGACAGTACTGAGTTCGTCCAGAATGCCGACGTCGCCCTCTACGTGGCGAAGCGACAACAGCGCGGCAAGTCCGTGCTCTTCAGCCCCAGCATGCACCAGGAGGCTGTCAGCCGCTTCACGCTCATCCAGGAGCTTCGCCGCGCCCTCGAGACGGACGAGCTGATGATGCACTACCAGCCCATCGTGGATCTCACCACGGGCGTCGTTGTTGGCTTTGAAGCTCTCATGCGCTGGAACCATCCGACACGCGGCCGCTTGCTGCCAGGCGAATTCATTGCATTGGCCGAGCAAAGTGACCTCATCTTGGAGCTTGGCTCCTTCGCGCTGCGCCAGGCGGTTTCGGCGGCGGCGACGTGGAGGCACTCGGCCGGGTTGGTCGACCCGTTCGTCACGGTGAACCTATCCGCGCATCAGTTCTACGACCCGAACCTCATTCCGATGATCGAGGGAGCCCTCGCGGCCAGCAATCTTGCGCCAGGCAGACTCATCCTGGAGATCACCGAAAGTGTCGCACTCCTTGACATTGCGGAGACCCTGAGCGCGATGCAACAACTCTCCCGCCTCGGCATCGGACTCGCGCTGGACGATTTCGGCACCGGGTACTCATCACTCTCCTACCTGGCGATGCTGCACCCACGAGTCATCAAGATCGACCAATCCTTCGTGCGACCCGCCCACGAAAGCGAACAGAATGACTCGTTGCTCGAGACCATCATCTCCTTGGGCGACAAGTTGGGCATGATCATGCTGGCAGAAGGCATCGAAAGCCCAGCCCAGCTCGAGCGACTGCGCCGTTCGGGTTGCGATCTGGGCCAGGGCTTCCTCTTCTCGGCCGCCGTGCCGGCCAGCGATGCGGCCGCGACTCTCGGGAAACGCTTCAGCGACTGATCGCTCGCGCCATTCGCATTGTCGTACGTAAGGCGAAAGTCGAAGACTTACGCGCGACTACTAGGACGAAAGAAGCGCGACGGTGTCCAAACGCGGTCTTCGCGGAGTGCCTGTTCCCAGGAGTTGGTGCAAGCACGGATACTTTGGCGCAGGCCCCCAAACCAGTCGCCGGTCCGCCCCGCGAGGGATCCTGGCGAGCAACCTGTCGAGCCAGCAACAGGCTGCGTTCGACTCGGTCAGGGCGCTGGACCGAAGAGCACACGAGTTACGGAAGGCCATCTGACGCTCCGGGTACAATCGCCACGAGGTCGATGACCCCATTATCGAAGCCGCCAGACCAAGGAAGAAACGGGCATGGAGAAGAATTCGTCGCTGAAGAGCCAGTCCCCCTCTCAGTTGATTGACGCGAGAATCAAGGAGTTAGGCGACTGGCGTGGCAAGACGCTCAGCCGGATCCGTACCCTGATCAAGCAAGCTGATCCCGACGTCGTCGAGGAATGGAAATGGAGGGGAGTTCCGGTCTGGTACCACGACGGGATGATCTGCACTGGCGAAACCTACAAGAGCGTCGTGAAAGTGACCTTCGCCAAAGGAGCCGCCCTGAGCGATCCTTCGGGCCTCTTTAACTCCAGCCTTGAAGGGAACACCAGGCGTGCCATCGACGTCCACGAGGACGAAAAGATTGACGAGAAGGCGCTGAAGGCTCTCGTGCGGGCCGCCGTGACCCTCAACAAGTCCAAAGGCTAAATCCAATCCACGAAGTCACACTTTCACGGCATGATTCCGCGATCGAAATCCAAGATGAGCTCATTATTCGTGACGCTCACGAAGGAAACGACTCGAGAGAAACAGGCGTTGGGTCCCTTGGTGAGCAGAGACCCGAACACGAGGATAACTTGATCGACGCCGGTCAACGATTGTCCCCGAGGACCAGTTAGTCTTCGCGAAAAGCAGCAAAATCACGCTTGGTCTTCTTGTACCAACCCATTCCCGCAATGGGATTCTTCCACCGACCCTTCATCTCCTTCAGGGCGCTTTGGTGTGCTTCATCGCGGCCTGCCACCATTTCTCTGAAATGGCGAACGAGCCGTCAAGCCGGGATCGCCGGACGGCTCAGCGCGACTCCTGGATGCGGACAAGATTGCCGGAGGGGTCGCGGAACGCGCAATCGCGCACTCCCCATGGCTGGGACGCCGGCTCCTGAAACACCTCGGCGCCAGAGGCCCGAACCTTCTCAAAGGTGGCGTCGAGGTCGTCGGAGCGGAAAATCGCCGCCTGCAGCGATCCCTGCATCACGAGTGACAGGAGGGCGTCGCCCTCGGTTTGCGATCGACCTCCGTGCGGCTGGGACAGAACGATGTCGATGTTCTGTCCCGGGGCACCGACGGTGACCCAGCGGAAGCCTTCAGACGCGACGTCGGCGCGGACCTCAAGTCCGAGCGCGTCGCGGTAAAAGCCCAACGCAGTGTCGGGGTCTTGGACGAGGATGAACATTGCAGAGACGGAGACCGGCATGCGCTCATCATAAGAGCGCCGACCCGTCGTGTGCTTCTCCGATCCTGCTTGATGCCATGGCGCCTGGGATCCGGTGCCCGACAAAGCCCAGTTCACCTCTGACCCGCTGGCGCGAGTCGACAGCTCAGACCGCGACCGTGGCACGCCGCGGTCGCGTCGCGAACATGCTCACGCACGACGGAACGACCTCAAGATCACGGTGGTCGCGCGCGCGATACTGCGACGGTGTTACGCCCACGATCTCGGTGAAGCGCGAACTGAACGAGCCGAGCGACGTGCAGCCGACGGCGAGACAGGTGTCGGTGACCGAATTCCCCTGACGTAGAAGGGCCATCGCGCGCTCGATACGTCGCGTCATGAGATACGAGTAGGGAGTCTCGCCATACGCCGCGCGGAACTTGCGCGAAAAGTGCGCGGGTGACATGAGCGCGGTGCGCGCCATCGCCGGGACATCGAGGGGCTGCGCGAAGTTACGGTCAACGAAGTCTCGCGCACGGCGAAGGTGCACCAGGTCGACGATTTCATCAGGTGTCATGCTGACGACGGTACCCGACCAGTCGCCCTCCCGGTCCGATCACGAGCATCGGGACGACTCCAAGTGACAAGTGTTGGCCATCCTTGAAAACGGTCCCAAGCGCCTGAGTGAGCGGCCGAAGGTGCCTGAGCGATCGGACATCACAAGTGTCATTTGCTTAAGGCATACGTTGTAATTCTGACAATGGGTGGGCGCTGAGGGACTCGAACCCCCGACCTGCTGAGTGTAAATGGGAATTGATCCGTTGTCGCATGTCTGTGATGGTGGATTTTGTCGATATTTACTGAGTTTTCCGTCGTCTCTTGTCGG
>Ga0182030_10016075_pt1 | contig 14612 bp, 18 predicted proteins | sample 812S3MmetaG_FD_121299 | JGI IMG/M metagenome (GOLD analysis project Ga0182030, IMG submission 121299) | Permafrost microbial communities from Stordalen Mire, Sweden - 812S3M metaG (Illumina Assembly) | ecosystem: Environmental > Terrestrial > Soil > Wetlands > Permafrost | place: Sweden... | reverse complement strand
GGCTGGCTTGAAAGGTGGGGCAGGCATTCAGCCTGCCAACCTGTTTCAAGTTCCTACCCGCGCCGCAGCACAAAGTACGGTTGATTCGCCAGGTCCGGCGCAAAGCCCGGATGCAGCCATGCCCGCGCCGGTCCTTCCCGCAGTTCGAAGTAATATTGAAGCGGGTAAGGCGAATCGGTATACGCGCCAGGGATGCTCGCACGGTACGTGTTGCCGGCTGCTTGCATTTCCGCGGATTGAAACCGCTCCGCCTGATTCACGTGCCGGTAGTACAGGCGCACCGACGCCAACTTCCCGCCCGCGGCTAGGGTGATCGGCAGGGCTTCTTTCGGCCGGAAATTCGGCGGCTGCTGGTGATTGCATGTGCCCGATGGGCGCTGTACCTTTCCCATCGCTACCTCAATGGCGGCTGCCACGTGCGGATCTTCGGACGGCTTGGCCGACGGCAAGCGCTGCTCCATTTGGGCGATATCCCGGTCCATGGCCGCCAGCCGGTCCGCCCACTGGCCGCGCACGGAGGCGTGCTCGCCGGTAGCGAGGTCGTCCGCGTAGACTCCCTTGGCTGGACCGGCCACCTGCTCCGCCCAGAGCCTGCGGGCGGCCCGATAGGCTTTCAACGCCTCATCCAGCGCGCGGCGGTCGCCGGTGCGCTCGTGAATGGCATACAGCACTCCGCTACGGAACTTGGCGGCGAAGAAACGGCCCAACCCTACCTGGATCGCAATGTCGACATCCAGGCGTTGAGCTTCCGGAGTCCCCGATTGCCCCCCCGGCGACAGCCCCGCAGCAGCGCGATTCGCGAGGTCCTGCAACCACTGCGCCACCTCGATGGGCGAGTACTTGCCGCTGCGTTCCCCCTTCAGTAATTCATCGGCGAATTCGCTCATCCGCGAAAACAGTTGTGGATCGAGCGGGCTGACGTTCTGAAAGGTCTTGGGCGAAGGCGTATCGCTATACGGATTGCCGCGCTCTTCCACCATCGACTGGTTCGCGTAGATCTCGGGCCAATAGGCGTCGCAAGCAGCCGAGGGCAAATGCGCCGTGGTCACGAGAGGCAAAATGCGGCTGGCGATGGCCAAGCTATCCTCCCGCCGGACAGCCTCCGCGCCGCTCGCAGGGTTGTACATCGCGCGGCCCCAAATCCGGTACCAATCCGCGTACTTCTCCCAATCCCAGTGCGTTTCGAACCGCGCATCCTCATATCCGCTGCGGCTGCCCTGCCCGCCGGTCCCTCTGCGGCCGCGGCAGGTGAGCGGCTCCATCAGGTCCGCGCCGGTCGAGCCGCAGAACTGGAACGCCCGTGAATAAGACGCCGCCCATAAAGGATCGCCCGAAAGCAAAAGCCGCTGCGTTCCCGAAAAGACGCGGTGGCGCACGGTGTACTTGCGGTCGTCGCGCAGCAGGTCGGCATATCCATAGCGCGTGAAGCTGCGCGCGCCTTCGCTGAGCGTCATCAGGCCCCTGCCGGTGTGCCCCTCGACGGGCATTTCCAGGCCCCGCATGGCCGCCTGGTGATAGGGCATGCCCAGATGCTCCGCCCAACATTTCCCGGAAACGTTGACGGGCAAACCGGTGGCCACCGCATTCCCGATCATGGTGGCGTCCGTGCCTTTGGAGTGCAGGTCGATCTCCACCTTGCGCCCGCAGCGCTTCACGCCGTCGAAAACGGTTTTCCAGAAATCGTAGCTGCCTTCGGCCACGCCGCTTTCCCCGTGAATGCGCAGCGCCACCGAAGAAATGGCGGGGCAGGCGCGCAGCACGGCCGTCAGAGCGTCGCGGCAATAAGGCGCATGCGTTTCCGCTGTCAGCCCTTCAATCATGTTCTGTGCGCGGTTCGGCCACTGGTATCCGTGCATCCAGACGCCCAACTCGAACTCCATGCCGCGCGCCACGGTCTGCTCGCTGATGAAGCGCAGCGTCTCCAGGTTGCGGTCGCGCTCGGCATCGGGAAGGTTGGTGGCGCGCACGGCGTAGCCAGGCACGGGAAGCAGAAACGGGTAGAGGAACAGGAAATAGGAGTCCGCAACCTGTTGCAAGGAGTCGTAGCCGAGCCCGAAGGCCAGATGAAACCGATTAAAGCGCTCTGTGGCCAGCATGGTCAAGTAGCGCGGCCACATCTCGCGGTCGTAAAACCACGGCTTATCGAGCCGCTCGCAGGTGAACTGGCGCATCACGCTGCGCACCGGATTGGCGCCCCCGCGCACCTGCGCCGAAGCAGGCATTCCCTGGACCAGGGCGCCGGCAAACCCCGTCAAGAGGAAGCCGCGCCTGTTCAAACCAATCGCATCGCTCATGTCACCACCTATAATACGAAGGATACGCGCCACCCATGACGCTTCATCTGAAAGTCGTGAACGACGAGCTCGCCAGGCTCGGCCATACCGCCCTGTTGGCGAAAGGGCAGGGCTACTTCTATTTTCGCTCCGGCGAAGCCGCGGACTGGCTCGATACTGCGGTGAAGGTGCGCAAGATCAACAGCCTGACGCTGAAACAATGGGTCGCGGAATTCCGCCGCCTCAAGCAGCTCAATGAGCGGATTCTGCGGACCGCGAAACCGGGCGAAGCCCCCGGAAATACTCCACCGTAAGCGCCAGCCCTTCTTCTATCGTCACCTTCGGCTCCCAGCCCAGCAGCGCCCGGGCCTTGCCGATGTCCGGGCGGCGCTGCTTCGGGTCGTCCTCCGGCAGTGGCTCGAATACAATCGGCGCACGGCTGCACGTCAGCGCGCGTATGCGCTCGGCGAACTCAAGGATGGTCATCTCGCACGGGTTCCCCAAGTTCACCGGATAGCGTTCGTCGGAAAACATCAGGCGGTAGAGCCCGTCCACCAGGTCGCTGACGTAGCAGAAGCTGCGTGTCTGCCGGCCGTCGCCGAACACCGTCATAGGCAGGCCGCGCAGGCCCTGGTCCATGAAGGCCGGGACCACGCGGCCATCGTCCAGCTTCATGCGCGGCCCGTAGGTGTTGAAGATGCGCGCGATGTTCGTGCGCAGCCCATACACGCGGTGGTACGCCATGGTGAGGGCCTCCGCGAAGCGCTTGCTCTCGTCGTAGCAGGAGCGCGGCCCAACCGGGTTCACATTGCCCCAATAGGTCTCCGTTTGCGGGTGCTCCCGAGGGTCGCCATAGCATTCGGAGGTGGAAGTCAGCACAAAGCGCGCGCCTTTTTCGAGCGCCAGTTCCAACATGCGGCGAGTGCCGAGCGACCCCACATCGAGCGTCTCGATGGGGTGCTCCAGGTAGTCCTTCGGGCTGGCCGGAGACGCCATGTTCACCACGCCATCCACCGGACCATCTATGGCGAACGGCCGCGTAATATCCCGCTCCTGCAAGTGGAAGCGCGGCTCGCCCGCCAGATGCGCCACGTTGCGCCGGCTGCCCGTCAGAAAATTATCCAGCGCCTCCACCGTGTGGCCTTCCGCCAGCAACCGGTCGCACATGTGCGACCCGACGAACCCGGCGGCGCCGGAAACGACAATCCGCAAGAACCCTCCAACCCTGTCCTCATTCTATCGCGCAAATTCTTGCGCAAATTCTTGCGGCAACCCTGCCGCCGGAACTGCTATAATCGCTTCTTGGCGTGGTGGTGAAACGCGCCAAGCCTTTGGCGGCTTTCAAGCGGGCGCGTAGCTCAATTGGCAGAGCAAGTGACTCTTAATCACTAGGTTGTAGGTTCGATTCCTACCGCGCTCACCACTGAAAATAAACCACTTAACAACCAAAAACGGATAGCTGCTCTCCCCGTTACTCTCCCTCTTCTTGTGTTACACTACTGATTTCGAAGGGAGAGCACGGAGAGCAATGAAGCGAATCCTCGAAGAAAGCCCCGTCGTCGGATACCAGTTATTCCGCTTCCAGGGCCGCCGCGCCGATGGCACACCGATTCTCTACCCGAAGTTCTACATTCGCCATGGCAAGAAGACGGTCTGTACCAAGAAGGAAAAGCTCGGCGAGGCAAAGACCGCGGTTAAGAAGATGGCCGGCGAAGATGCGCAGGGCCAGAGGCGTCTCACGGCGCCGCCGCCCGACGTTCGCGTGGGAACCCTCCTGGATTTGGTCATCGAGGACTACAAGCAGAGCGGCCAGAAAACCATCGCCGGAACCCGCGGGAAGATCAAGAACGGCTTGCGGCCGTACTTCGGTGATATGCTTGCCGCACGGGTGGACAGCGAGGAAATCGAGCGCTGGATGCGCTGGAGATCGGCTCGCCGCATGCGCAAGGCTGCGGACCACGAGAGCCTTCAGCCCGCCAGCATCAACCGGGAATTGTCCATCCTGCGTCGGGCCTTCCAACTCGGGTACGAGCGAAAACCCCAACTAGTGGAGCGCATCCCGCCCATCAAGAAGCTCGGGGAGAACAACGTCCGCAAGGGATTCGTGACGCCGGACCAATACCGCGCCCTCCTCGCGGAGCTTCCGGAGCATCTTCAGGGGATAACCTGCATCGCCTACCATGTCGCCAACCGCAAGGGAGAGCTTGTCCGCCTGGAGTGGTCCGACGTGGAACTAGACGGCAACCCGCCCGTCTTTACGATGTGGCCCGGTGAAACGAAGAACAACGACGGCCGCACTCTCCCCATTCTCCCCGGCGCGATGCTCGACACCCTACGCCGGCTGAAAACCGAGCATGATGAAAAGTGGCCCAAGGCGAAACACGTCTTCCTGAACCCCGAGGGCCAACCGCTGGCGTATCACATGATGCGCAAGGCGTGGGACGATGCCTGTAAGCGCGCTGGCGTTCCGGGGTTGCTGTTCCATGACCTACGGAGAAGCGCGGTTAGGAACCTTCGGCGCGCTGGCGTCACCCAAAAAGTGGCGCGCGAATTCAGCGGACACAAGACGGACGCCGTGTTCGACAGGTACAATATCACGGACTTTGACGATTTGAAGGACGCCGCCGCGCGCCTTCAACGGTTCCTCACACCTCGAAGTACGTCCGATCCGAAATGACCTTGTCCAGCGCGGCCCGGTCGAGTTGGCGCTTGCCGTCGATCTTCGTTACCGGGATAGCCCCGCGTTGGATCAAGCGCTCTACAGCCTTCGGGGACCGGCCGATGTATTCGGCCGCCTCAGACATTGTAAAGAGCCGCTTGTTCGCGGAGGACGGCGCATGGGAGATACGATCCGCCAGGGCATCGGCTAATTTCTCGATGAACTGCTGTTCAAACACCCCGCGCCCCCGTGGCGTGCGCCCGCATCTGGTCGTAGATCTTATCGTGAAAAGCCGCGACCTTTCGCTCATCGAGCGGCGTCATCCAGTCGTTGAACGGATACTTCTGCTTATTCATGTCCCTACCCTCGCTTCGAGCAACTCCAGAATCGGATCGATCTTGGCACGCTGGCTGATGCGTCCCTTATATATCGGCCGGCCGCCCAGCTCGATAGCCAAGGCATTGCCGCCTGCCAGGTTCTCCATGTTCTCGTAGGCCACGACGAACAGGGGAATTTGCTTCTTCAGGAACTGGCGGACTGTATTCATGGCGCCGCTCATGCGCTGCGCCTCGGCGACGATCACGGCACTCGACAATTCGCAGATGGTTCCGTTGCGCTGGAAGGCCCGCCGCGCCGTCCAAGCGGCGCGCGATCTCTGGGATTGAGATGCGTGCACTCATGACGCTTGCACTGCCAACATTCTTGAGCATAATATCTTGGACATAATTTGTGTGCTGTAATCCCTATCGGCAACTCCGGCATTCCGTTGCGTCGGCATCGAGTGCGACAGGGAGGGCCTCTGGGTTGACGATCAGTATGGCGACCCCACAATTCGTACGATGAATTGCCAAGGTGCGCCGTTCTCCCGCAGGGGAGCAGAATCAGAAGTGCAGGCTCAAAAGCAAAGCCTGCGTGCGCGGCATGTACGGAAGGGCGGGGCGGCTCCGCCCTTTTCGCTAGATGGACAAGCAGGACAGGGCCGCCGCACCCGGGTGCGTCTCAAATGCGGTTGCAGTCGATATGGGGTCTCCTGCGATGCGCTGACCCAGATTGTCCGGTCGTGCTGCCGGCGCCGTGGTTCGTCTGCATGATCTCGTCTCTCATATATACCTGTCGGCAATTCTCGGAAGCGTTACAGCGGGATCGTCAATTATTCTTCGCCAAGGCGCCGATCCGGCATTCCAGATCGTCTGACGGACCCCGAACCGGCCGGGAAGGAACATCCTCCCTGGCCAGATCGGTACCCACTACGCTGCCATTGTGATGTCTGGGGGCGGAAGCCACGGTGCCGTGATCCAGGTCGACCCCAGCAATCCCATTGGCCTTCTTGGACCGCGCCGTGAACGCCCCACTCGAAACCTGCTCGTCGGTAATCAAGCCGCCTTACTGCGCGCAACCCCGGTGCCTTCGAGGAGCCGCTCCCAGTTCCTGGCGAAAATACCCCGACGCCTGGTGTCCACGACCGGTTCGGAATGCGATTCCAACATAGGCGCAGGGATTGATAAGGCGCCCGAGATGCTATCGAGCGCCTCTTCCCAAATACTGGACCGGCGCTCTACATTGTTGGCATCGCCGGTCTCAGAACCCGTGACCTCCGCCAATTCGGTCTTCCCCGCAGACGCGAGCGTGCGAATGTTCCACCTCTTCAGCCGCTTACCCATCTGCTCCGCGGTCATCGGAGCGGCGTGCTGACTGAGCAACTTAAGCGTCTCCGACACCGCCGCGTCATCCTTTCCCTCCACGACGATAGCCCCCAGGTCGTAGCTGGCGAATGCCATCTTCATCGCCTCCGGGAAGTCGTCAAACGTCAGTCCATTCAGGAGCGGCATCCTCCGGCAGCCCGACAACCGAAATTCGTCGGGAATGTCTGGCCGAGACTTCTTTTCCCACGGGTCACCGTTCTTGTAGAACCAACCCAACGTCAAGAAACGCTGCTTCCCGTCCACCATCTGGTAGTACGGGTTGCCATCCACCAGCGTCCGCCGCAAATAGACCTCGGGGATGAAGTGATTCATCATCGCCGATTCGACCATCTGGCAGGCTTTCTTTTTAGTCCAAGCGGGGTTGCAATCGAAAGGCGTGGACACTTCGATCCACGCCTCGTCGTACAGGTCGACCATCTGCTTCACAGTGAGACTCGACCGCCATGACTTTACCCCCGGATCCCGCAATTGCGCGGCGTACTTCTGGTCCAACGAATCGTTAGTAGGGGACATAAGCTCCTTTTCCGGTTAAGATACTGTTCCAGTCCGGTCTTTTGACGAGACTTCGGATGTTGCAGCTCCAGCGCCCGCCTGGCGGACCCGGTCCTCCTGCAACTGGCATGAGCACACCAGGTCTGACAGCCAGTCTGGGCCCACTTAAATACCTCTTCTATATTCGATTTGTACCGGCCAGGCGCATCGGCCGGCTACGCTCAACTGCTTTCGAACTCGCAACGGAGTTCTCGACGCGCTGTTTGTCCTATCGGCAAAGCTTGAAGGACATTTCAGTCCAGGCGCATAGGCCGGCTGCGCTCAACTGCTCTCGAAATCGCTACGGAACTCTTGCGGGCGCTGGTTGTCACATCGGCAACTTGCCCTCGAAATTGCCATGAGGCCGAAAATAATCTTTACCCGCAGGCGCGCCCGATGTGCGGTTCACCTGCCCGAAACCGGAAGCGTGGATCGATACCCCGGAGCCCCAAGACCGGATGGCGGCGTGATCAAAGGAAATTGGAAAATGACCGCTGCGCCTGGCCCTCTTTGCTCTCCTAGGCAACTTCACTTACCCACATTTCGAGGCCCCGGTTCTTTATGATGCTTCTTACGTCCGGTGTACACGCGGGCGTGTTTCCACGGTGAACAGCCGAGCCTGCGACGTCTTCTTGCCGGTCTTGCTCTCGACGGCGGACATGTCGGCGATGACCTGCTGCCGGAGGACGGCGACGACGCCATCCAGTAAAGCCTGGGATGAAGCAGAAAAGTTAGTTTGCATGTTTTCGTCTCGCGGTACCAAGTCGTCAAATCGGGAGCGGAATTCAGGGGTGCCGGCGAGAAGTCTCGATTAAATGTATTTAACTCTGAATAAGTGCTTGGGTACCCTTGCATTCCGGCGGAAAGACACCCATAGTCACATCAGGCGGCATCCAGCCGCTCCTCTGATTCCCGGGCGGCGGGGCTAGCTACTCCGCCGCCATCCATCAACGAGAATCGGACGCCGGGATCGAGGAAATCTTGCACATCTCCAGTACGGAACCACAGTGTTGCCCAAGCGCGAAGGCGCTGGTGCATATCAGCGCCCAGCTCATCGAAAGGGCCATCGAACATTTCCGGCGGAACGGCTGGGTCAGCAAGTCCACGCTGCGGAAAGCCTTGGGGGTAAGCCCCAGAACCGCGACGAACGTCATCGCCTATCTGAGGGACGAACTCCAGGTGCTCGAGAAGAGCGGAAACGGGTACGTCTGGACGGGCAACATGGTCGTAACAGAATCCGGCAAAGTGGGGTCACACTCGGTCGTAATTAAATCGGGCAAATCGGGCAAATCGGGCAATGACACAACTACAGTATGTATATCTCTATCATCGGCACGACACGACGCCAGGAACTCCCAAGAAGAAAATCCGCTCATGGTGGACGCGAATACGGACTCCGAGACGACTGCAAGTCCGCAGGTGGTAGAGATGAATGCAGACTTTAAGCCGACTGCTCAAGCCGGCCCTTTCGGGGGCCGGCCGCATATGCAGGTAGAAGACGATAATTGGCTGGTCTACCAGATCCGCATCAGCGAGATGCTCAAGGTCATCGAAATCGATAATGCGAAGTGGGTGAGCGACAACCGGGCTATCGGACTGGCACATAAGAATCACAGGAAGCTCAAGCGTCCACTGGTCCACAGGGACACCAGTAATATCCGCAGCATTGCCCGCAGCCTCCGCAGGCTGAGTGTCCGGGGTAGCAATATCGAGTGCAGAGAGATGTTCCGCCTGGAGGGCAGGCTGTCCAAGCATATCCCCGACTGGCGTAGCTGCATGGGCGATCCGATCGCCATGGCGGTGCGTGAATACGGCTCGATCCCACCATGGCTGACGGGCGACGACTACATCCCGGAGCCGCCAGATGATCTGGACATGCCCAACGAGCAGGAACTCGAAGACCGGGAAGCGTACTGGCTACGGGCGATGGAAGGCGCAGACAGCCCTGCGGCGCAGGAAGAGGATCTGACTACCCAGCCGACCAAGGAAACGCCCCGGATGGCCTCAGCGGCGCAAGAATTCAGGCGGGAATGGCCAACCCCGGTGGCGCCCCCGAACCGCTGCATCAGCGTCTTGATATCGAACCGGCCGAGCCGGCAAGCACGGCGGCCGAAGAGGAACAGCCGGCCGCCCAACTGAACATATCGGAGCCCCTGGGGGCGGAGCTGCCTCTGCCCGAACGAATCAAGGATTTGCTGTGCCGGATGGACAGGTCCATGAGCATCAGCGCAATCGCAGATGCGTTGAGCGAAGAAGAGGACAGTGTTACGGTTACGCTGTTTCAGTTGCGAGACCAGCAGCGGCAGGTATTCTCATTCCCGCCAAGTTTTTACAGTCCGGAGATGAGGTTCTGCCTGCGCTGACCGGCGGCACCCGGGCGGGGCCAGCAGACGACGCCCCGCCAAGTGCCAAGGCGCTGCGCAACTACTCGAAATCGCTCGGGTGACCGTTCGGATCGATCATGAAAGTTCCGCTGCCCGCCCGGAATTCCGCGGCCGTGTCCCCATACTCCGCGATACCGCCCACCGCCAACGGGACCGCGGCGGCAAACAACTCCGCATAAAGCGCTGGGGCAGCCTCCTGAAGCGCGCGGCGGCAGAGTTCCTTGCGGTCGCAACCCAAAGCGGATGCCAAATCTGGCATTCTGTCGAGGTTCAGCCGCCGCTGCCCTGCTTCAACGAAGCAGATCAGTTCTCCGGTCACACCGATCAACTTGCCTAGGGCTTTTTGAGAAAGATGGAGAGCGCCCCGCCGGCGGCGGATGAAGTCTCTTAGTGTTGTCGTTGTCATGTTCTGCGTTTTGGATTCCATAAGGTTCCTGTGCTGCTAGAGTTGGAGTTACTGATGCGCCGCCTGCCAGTTGCGTGTGAGGCGGCTCGATAGAGGCCGCAGGGAGCACTCCCGGCGAGGGCTACGAGACCATCGAGACGATCCTGCGCATGGGCGTGCCATGTCACGTCGACAGACATCTCCGTTAGCGTTATGTCTGCGGCTATCCCGGCCGCCGCCACAGTGAAATCCCCGTTCGCATGGGGAATAGCTGCTTCGCGATGGCACTCGCCATAATTGCCAAGGAGAACAGAAGCGCCAGAACGATGATCAAGCTGGAAAACATCTTCCTTGGCATCGAGTTCTCCCGTGCGTCCCTCGATCCAGTCCACCAGGAAAACAAGGAATCACTTCGGCGCGAAGTAGCTGACCTCCACGCTCCCCGGCCCGAAAGAGGATACGGGCGGTGGCCACTTCGTAGTCCGGCAGTAGACCACAGCCGGGTTCGTTCCCGCCGCAATCGGCGCCAGAAAGACATGCTTGCTAAGCAGACGAAGGAAGCGAGAACAGTCATCCACAGCGTACTGGGGGTCGCCAATGATCTCGGAAAGTGCTTCGGTGTTGATGCGGCTGTGCGCATGAAAATCCTTGTCGATAGTTGTCGCCGCCTCCCGCACCTTCTTTCGGTAATCGGGGTCGTGCCGGCTGATGGCCTTAATCGCGCAGAAAGCCAGCGTCTGCTCGCCGGAGTCCGTGGTCTTGAACGCCAGGCGCAGGGGATCTGGGCACTGATCCCTTCTTCAATTCGGCGGCGTCGATGCCACGCTCGGCCAGGGCCGCGCGCATGCCGGCGCAGGCTTTCCGCCGCAGTTGCAAGACGCGGCTCGCGCACACCCCCACCTCGTCGCCGACCTGCCTCAGCTTCAACCCGTCATGGTAGATGCGCCTCAAAATGCTAGCTTCCCGCCCGGGAAGCGTGTCGACGGCGTCGGACAAAATACTCTGGTATTCCCGCGCCTGAAGCGCTTCGTCCGGGCGGTTGTGTCGGTCGATGAACGACTGTTCCTTGCTTGCTGTGGATCCGTCCAACGAGATACGGTTGCGGAGCATGGAGCTTTCTTTCAGCTCCCGCCGCCGGTGCATGTCCGTCATTCGGCCGCGAATTCGCGGCCGGGCGAAACGCAGAAACGACCCCTGTTTCGGGTCGTAATAGGGAACCGCTTGTAAGGCTCCGACAATCCCTTCCGAGACGAGGTCGTCATACGGGATCAAATTCCGCATAGGACCATGCATCTGATGGACCTCCCGGGCAATCGCCCGGATCGCAGGCATTGCTTCTTCGAGCAATATGTTATTCACTGACTGTTGGTCGTTCTTGTGCATCTTGTTGGACCTTTCGCAAAGAAAACTGGGCGTGGAGAGAGAAGAGAAAACCCGGCGGGTGACTAGACCTTCAATTTGTCCTTGAAGGCGCTGGTGGGTGCTGAGGAGATGCTGAAGTTGATAGTTCAGGCCATTGGGATGGCCGAGTAGGTATCGATCGGGTTAGATCGCGTGATCGGACAATTCGTGCTGGCCGATAGCCTGAAGCGCGGCTTCGTCGCCCTTGGCGTGATGCAAGCCCGTGAAGACACCGGCCCGTACCGCGCCGGCGCCGGCGTCGGTGATCTCCATGGCTTCGAACTTGGCCACGGCATGGCCTTCCAACTGGGCGCGATGATCCCAGATCCATTGCCGTTCCGCGTCGGGCACGGCTAGGCTGCCCAGCTCGCTGCGCGCGCCGGTCTCCGGATGCTCGACCACGATTGCGCCGGCTGACTCGGCGTATTTGCCAGCGCCTTCGACGATTCCGCAGGGCGGGATGGGCCAGTCCAACTGCTCCCTGGGCTTGGTCTTGAAAAGGACTCCGCCGGACGGGTCGTTGAGATCCTTCACCACGACGCCCTCGGAGTATGGCAAGCCGCGGGGGTCGTGGATGACTTTCTCGTAAAACGCGACGACGTCCATGCCATCCGGAGCGGCTTCGGCCAGGTAGATGTTCCTGCAATACGGCTTCAGCTCATCCACGAGCTTTCGGCAGATGACGCGGCGCTCGCGGTACGGCAGGGCAGACACGTCCTTGCCCTTGTACGCAGCGACATCCCAGACATAAAGCTCGGCGTCGCCGTGCTCGCGCTGGTATTTCTGGGCCTTATCGGGCATGGAATTGGAAAGGCCGCCGACCCGGGCCGCGCCGTCCGGATGGACCAGCTCGGCGCGGAAGACGGTGCTTACCGCGGGTGCGGGAAACGCCAAGCGGCAACTGAGAAGGGAGGATGAATTTTCGAGATGTTCCAGGTGGGGAAAGCGATCATAATAGGTTTCGCCGCCCTCCCGGTGGCTGCGGAGGTACATGCGGGCGTCCTTCGGATTAGCGCTGACGTTGACCAAGCTGCCGTCGTACTTGCGTTCCACGCTGTACCGGTCTGGGTCGCGCCTGACTTCGGTCTCCAGCCAGGCGCGGTCTTTCAGGCGGTAGTCCGGTTTGTCGAGACGCACGCCGCGGTCTCGCATACGTGTAACCAGCCGGCCTTCGTTGTATTCGCCGCTCGACATGGCGCCGGATGCGTCGACGAACGCATAGCGGCCTTTGAACGGGCCATTAGGGATTGACAGCTCCCAGCGTTCGGTTCCCATAGGCACGCCTTCGCACACCAAATCGTAGTGCATGCCAGCGCGGTCAGCTTCGTGGCGATGGATGTTGATCTTCCTCAGCGCCGTCTCGCCGTCGATCTTCACGGCGACGGTGCCAGAGTAGACCAGTTTCTTCAGGCCCTTGCCATAACCCTCCGCGATTACACCATCGAAGTCGTCCACACGGTGCGGGACATTCTCGATGGCCATGCGCCGCCGGCCTTCCTCTTCAGGCAGACCTTTGGGTATGGCGTACTTGGCCCAAGCCCCAGGGACTGCGCCATCGACGGCGCCGCCGTCTACGGTCACGGTGACCAGGCCGCGTTTGGTTGCGAGCCGGGCGCTGCCCTGGGGTGGAGTCGAAGATCCTGTCACGGCACGCAGCAGGCGCGCTTGGATCGCGCTGGAAACGGGCGGCAACAAGACCTGGGTGGCGATGAGATCGCCCTGATCCAGGAGCGTCCGGAAGAGGGCGATCCCCAGACGCTTCAGGGGATTCATGGTGGATTGTATGGGTGGTCTGCCGGTCTGCCGATTCTGACGGTCGGCATCAGGCTGGACAAATTCCAGTCACGGACGGGGCAAGCGGGACCGCATCTCGATGGCCTTTTCCAAAGCGCGTACACGCGCACGGTCCTTCGGCCGATTCGAAGCCTTGGATGCCGCAAGCGTATCTTCGACGGATAATACAGGACTACCGACGTCGCTCATCAGGAATGTGCCGCGGCGGCCCCATGCCTCCTCAAAGGTGAGCCCGGGAACCGCGGTCATGATGTCGATCCGGTTGCCGTCGACGCCAATCTGGAAGATGGTCGTCGGGTCGGTCAGGTCACTTACGCTTAGACTCCCGGTCGGGGCGCCAAAGCGCCGCAGCGCGTCGAACACTTTGGCCGCATTCTCCGGGACGGGATCAATCCAAAGGTCAATGTCCTTGCTCCAGATCGGTTCGGTGTACTTCATCACCGCGTAGCTTCCGGCTATCAGATAACGAACGCCGAACTCGTCGAATAGCCGTAACAGATCGTTGTAGTCGGAGTTGATCTTCACGAATGCCTCGCTGCGCGGCCTGCAACACGACCATGTCCCACGCTGCGGCTGCGATTGCAGCGTCGCCGCTGCGCTGCCAAAACTCCAGATCGAACTCTCGATCCGGATCGTGGGCGTGCGCTAAGCGCGTCATAACTACGGGTTCAGCCATCAGTACTATTATCCGCCGTTTTCCAATGATTCAGGAACCTGCCGGTCACCACGTCGACGGCGAACAGGCCGATGACGATCACGGCTTCCAGGAACCAGCCGCCGACGGCGGCCAGCGTGATGCCCGCCAGCACCGAAAACGTGGTCCTCCAGATGGGCTCGTCCGAGACGAATTGGACCAGCCAGAGCACGGAATAGGCGATGAGCAAAGGCGGGCAGAAGATGGCGAGGAGGCAGACCAGGCTGGTGTCGGCGAGGCTCTTGCCCGTGCACCACAGCCAGGACTCCGCGTGGTACTTGCGGCGGTTGCGCCATAGGTTCACCGCAAGCATGGCCGCCGCCAGCGCGGCCCAGTAAGCGTGCCATTTGTTAGGACGCATGGCCGAGAGCCCACTCCTTGAAATGCTGCTTCACGTCCATCCTGAGCCCTATCAGGCTCAGGCAGGCGAGCACCATCACGTTCAGCAGCACCGCCCCCAGGACGAAGAAGACGAGATACTTTTCCTTGAGCATGTTATTGCGCCCGGCGGCGCTTCAGGCTGCGATAAACGCGCCGGGACGCCTCCCATTCGTTGTTGCGGTCGTCTCTGCCGCGGCGGATGGCCTTCCATGCCGAGTCGGAAAGGCGCATCAGGATTCTCGACTGCAAGCGGTATAGCCGCGATCCCTGGCCGGAATGAAAATCGTTGCAGTAGACGAAAACGCCGGCGAGCTTTTCAAACGACATGGCCGGCCCGGCAAGTTTCCGTCTCGGGCTTGCGCGATGCGCGGACCATCCTGTCCTTCAGTCCGACGGCCTGGTCGACG